>MDTC01087100.1_pt1 | contig 31285 bp, 24 predicted proteins | sample 811181 | NCBI WGS metagenome assembly MDTC01 (sample SAMN05326644, study PRJNA326480) | marine metagenome | isolation source: seawater | place: Pacific Ocean: North | collected 2011
GAGTCCACAAGGGTACAGCAACGATGATCCGTCTGCTGATGCTATTAAGCTTGGAGAAGGAGGGGAGAAGGCAAAGGCAAGGAGATCGCATCAAAGAAATCACACCCTCGACAAGGGGCTGAAAGAAAGAGAGCGTAGCAAATTTCTGTTCACTCCATCGGAATCCAACAATCTTGGTTGCCGACCACGGTTCTCAGGTTCTGGCAGTAAGTATATCTGGTGGTTTCTTATCCTCATGCTTCTTTCCCTCGTGGCTTTTATCGTGGGACATGTAATCGGCATTTTAACGAAACCCACCGCCTAAGAGAAGTTCGGAAGTGAAAAAACTACTTCAAGAGTTCCAAATATTCGCTAAAGTCTACCGGAACAGGAGCTTCCACTGTCATCAGTGCATCACTCGCAGGGTGAGTAAAACTTAGCTTTTGGGCATGAAGCAAAACTCGAGGTGGAGAAGGGACTCTTGATCGAGCGGGCTTAAAACCATATGTTTCGTCACCAACAACAGGATGCCCCAGTGAACTGAGGTGCACACGGATTTGGTGCGTGCGACCTGTATGAATACGGCATTTCAGGAGAGATGCCAGATCACCAAAATCGCCATCAACCATCTCCCAATCGGTATGAGCGGACTTACCATTATCCACTACCGCCATCTTCACGCGAATGGTGGGATGTCGACCAATGGGCAATGTGATGCTACCGGTTGTTTCGCGAGGAACACCTAAAGCCAAAGCCAAGTATTCCTTCCCTGTCTCCCGTTCGGCAAACTGCTTCACTAGGGCATGGTGCACAGAGTCGGTCTTGGCGACAACCATGACGCCGCTGGTGTCCTTGTCCAATCGATGCACGATGCCCGGACGCTTTGGAGCGCCTACCGTACTCAAGCTTTCGTCACAATGGTGAAGTAGAGCGTGGACCAGAGTGTCCTCTCCCGTGCCGTCTCCGGGATGCACCACCATGCCCGATGGTTTATCCACTACGACAAGGCTTTCGTCCTCGTAAAGAATCCCTATTGGCAAATCGACGGGCCGAAGACTGGGAATGGGTTCAGGGGAAAGATCGACCAGGAGGACTTCACCCGGATGAAGTTTCTTCTTGGGTTCCAGACTGCCACCGTTCTTGCGACACACCTTTCCACATTCAATGAATCGTTGAATAACTGCCCTACTTACCCCCGGGTAATGCGCTGCGAGAATCTTGTCTACACGATCGGGAGTCGAGTCTTCGGGGACAATGAAAGTGTGTTCAGGCATTTTTCTTTATTCAGCAGATGCTAATCGATCGATGTCGATAAAAGCTTGGTTCCGGAAATCATCGTCGACATCGGCTACCTCGAATCCGTTCTTGGCTATTCGGGCAAGTTCTGCAGGAGTAAATGAGAGATTCTCAGCTAAGGATTCGTATTCATCCGTGAGGGTGTTGCCGAATGAAAAGGTATCGTCCGTACTGAGAGTGCAGCGAATGCCTTGATCGAAGAAAAGCCTTACAGGGTGCTCTTTCATGGACGAAACGACCTGTAGTTTGAGATTGCTGATGGGGCAAAGGTCGAGGGTAGCATCGACTTCCTTTAGCAGCTCAATTACGGATTCGTCCTCAAAAGCTCTTGTACCATGTTGGACCCGACGAACATTTAATTTCTCGATGACTTCGCGAACATTTGAGGCAGGACCAAATTCGCCGGCGTGAGCCTTTAGATTCCTGCCATTTGAAGCAGCTTTGTTCCACAGCTTCGGAGTCCAGTCTTCTATTGGAAGACTCTCTAGACCGTGAAGATCAATTCCCGAGAGATTGCCCCATGATTGGACGGCATCTTCTAAAATCGGCCCGAGGAGTGGAGTGTAGGCATTGCGACTGATGCCAAGAAAAACGCGAACCTCCAATCCGGGAGGCGCGGCGGAACGAATAGCCTCGAGCACTTCTTCTCCGGAAACACCGAGAAGTTCGATAATTCCGGCATGAAAGCTAGTTTCTACATAGCGAACGTTCTGCTTGAGGTGCCGGGCGAAAATAACTTTTGCTGCTTGATGATAACGTTCGGGAGTCGTGAACCATCGGATGGCGTGCTCGATGAGAATACGTTCGAATTCCTCGAAGGACTCGTAGCGAAAATCATTGGACCAGAAATGGGGTGAAACGGAAAACTCCTCGGGGTGTAGATTATGAAGGAGCTCCCAAGGGAGGCATCCCTCTATGTGGAGATGAGTCTCAGTCTTTGGCAGGGCTCGAATAAAAGCCTTTTCGGCGAGATTCAGAGCCATGTGACGCGAGGCGTTAGTCAGGAACTCTCGTCGAGGAGATACTCGGGATTGAGCTTTTGCAGGTCGTCGGGAACAAATTGACCGTTCCGGCGGATAAGTTCACCGTCAAAAAGGATTTCCCCGCCACCGTAATCCGGGCGTTGAATACAAACCATGTCCCAGTGGACTTGGGATTGATTCCCGTTATCTGCTTCCTCGTAAGCTTGCCCCGGAGTAAAATGAAAGGAACCTGCGATCTTCTCGTCGAAGAGAATGTCGAGCATGGGTTCAGTGACCTTCGGATTGAAGGCGATCGCAAATTCTCCAATGTAGCGAGCGCCTTCGTCCGAATCCAATATTTCATTCAGCTTGGTTTCGTTGGAGTCGGCCGTCGCTTGGATGATCTTTCCGTTCTCGAATGCAAGACGAACATTTGAAAAGGCAGTACCTTGGTAAATGCTATCGGCATTAAAATTAACGTGACCTTCGACGCTGTCGCGCACGGGACAAGAAAAAACCTCGCCATCGGGAATGTTATGGGTTCCACCGCAGGCAACTGCATTAATATCCTTGAGGGAGAATCTGAGATCAGTGCCTTGACCGATGATTTGCACCTTATCGGCCTTGGCCATGCGCTTTTCAAGAACTGCCATTCCCTCAGTCATGCGAGAGTAATCCATACAGCATGCGTCGAAAAAGAAATCCTCAAAGGTTCCTGTACTCATTCGAGCTTGCTGAGCCATCGATGGCGTAGGCCAGCGGAGCACACACCACTTGGTCTTCTTTACGCGCCAATCCAAAACAGGTTTCAGGATGCGTATGGCTTTCTTCAAGTCATCTTGAGGCAAATCAGAGGTCTCAAATACATTTGCCGCTCCCCGGAGGGCAATGTAGGCATCCATACCCTTCATGCGGTCCATTTCCCAAGAAAGCGCAACCTCGAACTGCTCGTCCGAACCTCCAAGAATCCATTCTCTGTCGATGCGTGCGTTTTGCAATTGAACAAAGGGTATGGCTCCTCTTGCCCGAACAGCTCGCACGAGAGCAAGAGTCATTTCATGAGGAACGTCAAAGGCATGAATGAGGGCCTTTTCTCCTTTTTTGAGTTTCGTGGAATGAGAAACAATATTTGTTGAAAGAATTTCGTATCGAGGATCCATATAAGGTAAGAAAGTTGATTTAAAATCAAAGACCCCGGCGAATCTTTGATCCTGGGAAATTAATGCGTACCCTATAGATCTTCTTAACGCGATTGATGATCTCGTAAGTTTCCCGATCCATTCGGATGGGCACCTGCATCCTTCTAATGTCGACTACGGCAGTGAAGCCCCGTTCGGTAAAGACGTCGATGAGCATGGCAATTGACAGCGGATTATCAAAAACATGATCTTCGGAGTTGATGTAGGCCAATCCGGAAATCGAATGTTTCTCAACAATGGGGATGAACTTCGTCTTGATCAATTCTACTACCTGCTCGAACAAAGCAGTGTGAAGCTTTTCATAAGAATCGAGCCTGTTTACAAGCAATTGCCTGGCGTGAAGGGAAATCTTATCAGCGAGAGGTATGCTCGAGATGCGGTCGTAGGTGCCCTCGTCAAGCTCGAGTGAACTTTGGTACTTCAACTCGTGAATGATTCGCTGCTGAACCTCGATCACCGTGCCCTGAGCATTGATGAAGTGATAGTGGAAAACTTCGCGGAGAGTCCGCAATGAATCGTAAGTGGCTTCCTTGAAAGTCTTGTAACGATTGTGGGCAGCTTCCTCTTCAAGATCAGTAGTGCGCACGGGGATTTGATTGCCGACACCTGAAGCTTCTACCTCATGGTTGTACTCCAAAGCTCTTTTGCCTCTAGCCAGTTGCCTTCTTACGCTCTCGGCTTCATCAACGAAAAGCATAATTATGTGGAATCGAGGTTTGGGAAACTGCGATTCCTTTTCCGTGCCCAGGTGTTTTCTTCGAAGTTCATTCAAGCGTTGATAGAGCAACTTCAGGCATTCGACTTGAGTTTTGGTACGGGGAAATCCATCGACAATGGCACCGGTATCATAAACTGGATCAAGCAGACGGCGAAAAACAAGTTCGGTCACTTCGCGATCGCCGGCAAGCATGCCCGCATCCATCATTTTACGAGCCTCCGGGCTTTTCAACAAATCACTGACAACGATCGGCTTTTCCGTGAAGTCACGAAACTTCATAATGAAATCCGTTTGCGTTCCCTTGCCTGCACCTGGTGCGCCGTTGAGCCAAAAGGTTTCCGCGGGGAATCGCATGTTGTCGCCATCCAGTTCCGACTCCAAGTTTCGCCAGACAGCCTGAAAGATGAGCTGGGCATCCTTAACTTCAAGATCCATAACAGACTTCTCCTTAGCCTCCGCAACACCCGAACTTTTGTTCGTAGGGTTAGTCGGTTCATGGTTGGGCTTAGCTTGCCCTTCTTCACTGGTATTATTTGTTGGCATCTTTTGTTGAGATATAGAAAAAAAGACCGCTTACCCAAAAGAGCAAGCCGTTACGCAAAAAATGCCACTTTATGAGAGATTCTCCAAAAGCCTAGAAGAAGATGCACAGGCTAAAGGCAGGGCTTTAGGAGGATCAATGATTTCGGTGCCGAAGCTACACGAAGTCAGTGAGAGCAAACGCAACAAGACATCGAAGCAAGCGGGGCAGTCGAAAAGTAAATTAAGGTAATGCTATGAAGCTTTTCACCTAAGGAAAATTAAAATAATTCAATTCATAAACCAATAGGATTCCAGTGCTTCGATGAAATGCCTGTGAATTTAAGGCAAACCAGTACTTTGTTAAGTGCTCTTACTCTTATTACCTGTGCCTTGGAAGAGGTTGAAGCTCAAAGGTCTCAGGGGTGCGTGAATCACCGATGCGAGCACGGTAACGCTTAGTGACCAGTGGAATTTGCTCCAAAGTAACCTTCGCCAGTTCAGTCTCAAGTGATATGTCGCGGGGGAATTCATGTATAAGGGCAGCGGTAGAGATTAGAGTTTCCAGATTCAAATGAACCAAGTCTCCAAACCCACGACCATATGGTTTTACGAATCGCAATTCGCCCGGGCGCAGTTCCGTAACCATCTCCTCGTTGGACAAACGAAGCTTAAAGTGCCCGGTAAGACCTATTAATTTTAATCCCCCGCTGGTTTGCACCTCAGCTATGATACTTCCGCGACCGTCGCATTCGACAGCCACTTCAGGAGCAGAAAGCAGAAAAGGTTTAGCTCGAAGAACCTTCTTGTCTCTTTGATCCAAGAGACAGGCTCCCGACCACAACAGAAGGGAATCAGGTAGTGAAATAAAGGTCGCACCCTCCATGAAGCGAAGGGAGCGATACTTGTTTCGTAAAACAAGTCTTGCCCCGTCACGGCAAAAAACTCGAGATCGAGTTGGCAAAGAAATCCCATTGAGTATCGACTGTGATTGTCCGCCTTCGGATGTGCGCAGTGTAATTTTTCCCTGGATGAATTCAACAGAAGGCAGATATTCGCCCCCCTTTCTCCCATGCGGCTCTTTTCCGTATAATCCAGAATGCGCGAAAACGCTTACAACTAGAACTGTGGAATGGATGTAAAGGTTAATCAAAAGGACATGGAGACACCTAGTCCAAGTCCGGCATCCCAATTGTTATATTCGGCATAATCAACAAGCAGGGACTTTGCCTTCTCATTAGCAGTTTTGTCTTGATAGTTGGCAAATGACCTAAGGTATAGCCAAGGCAAGACTCGGAATACGGTAGCAATTTCAACATGCATCAGATAATCAACTCTTCCGGTCGAAGTCGGTTTAGTGTAAGCGGTGCGGGAAATGGAAGCACTTGGCGTCAGGTAGAATCGACCTCCTGAATCGAGTGGTTGCGCAAGCGAGAGGTTAAGCGCTGACCGAAGGTTGTCACCGGCATCATCAAAAACTCCAGGCACCTCGTATGGTTGGTACATTTTCGTAAGGGCATATTCCGCAACGACACCGAGTTCAAGACTCCCCCTTCCCAAAACGGTATAGTCTCGGGCGAATGAAAAAGAAGTTACGGCTGCATGGTAAAGTTTCTCATGGCTACGAAAATCAACCAGCTCGTCATACTCTACGGAAAGGTCGATTTTCCAGTCGGAATTCAATCGACCTTTTCCGCCTAGACCGACGGAACGGAATTCATAGTCGAGGTTGCGCAACGTATCATCGGTAGAATCAGAGGAATCGATCTGGTATTGAGCAAAATAAGAACGTTGCCCTAAGGCAGTGAGCGATGCAGAAAAAGTTTCGAAGAACATAAAGTCTCGACTGGTGGGACTTTCAAGTCGACCGACGGTTGTATATTCGTTCACGGCGGCACTCTGTTCGGTTCGGCCCACACGGGTAATATTAGAGGAACGATAGGATCTGAAATCGAATTGTAGGACCGCCCGAAACCTCTCGATTTCTTCCGCCAGCAGCTTGCCTGAAAGTGGCCGGTCCAACTCTATAATTTCCTGAACTCCCGTTGGGGACAACTTGGTTTCCTTGTGATCGCTAGATGTATTGTGTTCATCATTGGAGATAATTCCAGTTTCCTCGGAAGTACTCTTTTCAGGTCGGTCGAGTGTACCAAAAGGATTAAAACCAATTGAGCACCCGGAGAGAAAGGTCGCCCCGAAAAAGGCCAGCGAAAAGAACGCTCTCGAAAGAGGAGTTAAGCGATCTCCATAAACACGACTACCTTTAGGGAAGTTTAGAAATCTTAATATTAGTTCCATGAAGATCGAAGGAGGAGCGGTCACGAAGCAGATTCATTTTACCACCATAGCTTATGTTTTGTAAAAAGTTCACCCTTCCGTAAGTTCTGTTGGAGGGACCGAAGGTAGGATACTTCGCATCCAATCCACCCTTCATTGCATGCAATTTAACAATAGAGGAAGAGGGGAAATCGATATTGCTAAGATCGATAGTAGTGGCACGCATTTGAATTTCTCGCAGGCCAGCTGAAAACCGAGCTGAATCCAAAGACAAATCCATCAGAGCCTCAAGACGCACTAAGTCGGTAGAGGTAAAATCGACGTTATTCAGGTGTAGGTCGTTTAGACTTCGCAAGTAAAGTTTGTTGCCTGCGGCGAAAGCAGCATCGGAGGCGCTCCAATCAGAGCGAGAGACAACAACTAGATCAGAAAGAGCGGAATCGAGTTTCAATGTTGAACCTGTAGTAGCCGAAACAACGCCTCCGCCAATCAAAACTACTCGTGAAGCAGTTCCCGAAAATGAAACTTCACCCGAATAGCTTAAGTTAGAGGTAGCCCCCAAAAGAAAAGCGTTCTCACTTTCTGCCTCATACTTGCCCTCGGTTAGGAAAAGGTTGCGACCGAGGGTAGATGAAAAGGAAAGCAAAGGAAACGAGTCTGTCGCCGAGGAAAGATGGTCCAAAACTGAGGTGATATCTCCCGCTAAATCATTTGCAACAATTTCTCTCTGCTCGAAACGAGCGGAAGGAGGAAAAACTCCGGAGAGAATGTGATTTTGGAGTAAAGAAATGTCTTGCTCCAACTGTTGTTCTGAAAAGCCGGGAGGTGGAGACGAAACTGGTATAAGACCCTCCACTCGGCTTAGCTTGTCAAGATCCTCCAACGTGCCGCTATCTCGTTTGACGTCAAATGCTTTGCCAGCAACATCAGGGACCGAAAAAGAAAGAGAGGGCGACTGAGGCGGATTCGAGGGAGACGAACCGGCAGGTGAGGACGTTTCGCCGCTGGACGGACTTTGATCTGACTCCACAGGAGTAGAGTCGCTTGAATCTCCCGCTTGTTCATTATCTCCCGAAGTTTCTTCGTTGCTAGAAGAGTCATCGCCGGAATCAGATTCCGAGTCATCGGACTTTTCCTTTTGAGAATCACTTGATTCAGGTGATGTTTTCTTGCCTGATTCAGAATCCTGAGCAATGGAAGATAAGTTTAGGCTTAGAATAGCAATCAGAAAAAGGATGCAGCCAATGCCGCAGCTTTTTTTCCATTTAATAATTATATCATTTCTCATCTTGGTAAAGCCTATGGTGAGATATTAAGAGAATGGCTAACCCAGTTAGACTGAGAATAGTCGAAAAACACTGCAACATTTCCTGTGGTGTTCTTCCAAAGCAACCAGTTGGATAATTTACTGGAATAAAAGTAAGGAAAAGAGACATCCGAGACCCAAATCCAACCCAGATTTTTCTGCCATACCCACAAGTTTACTGGACTGTTGCCGTAGACAAAAAGCCAACCAAAATCAGCATGATAAATCCAATCGCTACCTGTAGCGTAAAAATCCCCGAACCATTCGGAACTCCACCATCCCATGCCTTGGTCTATTGCGTTAACGAGTGGGCCAAAAGATTCGTGCTTTGTCGTAACGAAACGACGCTGCGGGCCGTACCGAAAACCTTCAGAGTTGATTGCGTACGAACGAAAGTAGTAAACACTTCCAGCTCTTAATGCTTGGGCAGTGACGTCAAAAGCACCTACGCCAGAACCAGCGGGTAAATCTATCGAGCCTATCTTTCCGCGTTCAGGATCGGGAGAAATGCCTAAAGTGAAGCCTCTTTCGAAAACCCCACGGGGGCCATCTCCGGAGTCCTCAACTGCACCATGAAGCATAGCGGAAATAGAAGTGACGGCAGTTGGCGTTAACGTGTTCACGCTCGGTAGAAAAACATCTGATAAAACGATTGAGAAGTTCTGGTCCATCGATTCGCCGACTATATTGGACAACCGAACAGAAATTTCAGGATTAGAATTTGTCTCATAGTTTAATTTCTCTTTGCTTTTCAATGTTCCGTTCGCTTCGAGCGAAAAAAGAGCATTTGAGAAATTTGATTCGTCTCCTAGCGGCAACAAGGAAAAAGTAAGGTCGGGGTTTCCAATCACTTCGCTTGAAGCAAAGTTCCCCACAAAGGTGCCAGCGGGACAATTTTCATAAAAGAGACCATTTTGACGAAACTCAAATGATGAAGGAAGATCACTCACTTCAAGTAAAGTGACAAAGACTCTTACCTCCGCAGTTAAATTGCCATCGCTCACTTGTACTGAAAAACTATCTTCTCCCGAATAATTTAGATTCGGCTCATACGTAAGGGCAGAAGGCTTCCCACCTTGACCTTCAACCCCAGCGAGTCCGTGAGATGGGGAACTGGATAGGCTCCATGTCAAGGCATCTCCGTTCAAGTCCGTTGCAGACAATTGTGGAGGAGACCATGAAATGGGCAATCCGTCCTCGCTCATCACAATGCTGACGGACTTTCCTTGGTCAATACTTGGCGGGATATTTTCATTTGTGACGATTACATTCACAGTAATTGAATCGGACGAGTTGCCGTCAGAGACCGACACAACGAAACTATCTTCGCCCTCAAAATTCCTCAAAGGTTCATATCGGAGTCCGGAAGAAAGGGAGAGGTCTCCCGTGAAATCGGCGACGCCATTAGATGGTTCCGTCAAGACACTCCATGACAGATCGTCGTCCTCCTCGTCGAAAGCTGTAAGCTTAGGTGCTGCCCAAGAAACTGGAAATCCATTTTCACTCATGTAAACAGTGGCTGTCTCACCTTGAGCGATGATGGGAGAGTCGTTCACGGGAATGACGGTCACCTGCACGGTAATGGAATCGCTGGCAGTGCCGTCTGTAACTTGAACCCAAAAGCTGTCGGATCCGGACCAGGACGCGGGCGGAGTATACGAAAACGACGACGGGACTGCACCGTCCCCTACCACTGAAGCAACTCCATGGTCTGGAGGAGCTAGAACGCTCCAAGAAAAAACGCCGCCGGCATCTGCATCGGAGACTGTCAGCGTGGGGGGATTCCAAGAAACTGGGGAACCGTCTTCACTCATAATAACCTCAAGTGATTCTCCTTGGTTGATAACAGGCAAGTCGTTTACATTGGCGACAATTACATTTACAGTTATAGAGTCGGTTTTATTACCGTCGGTCACCGAAATCATAAAACTATCCTCCCCGGCAAAATCGGCCAAGGGTTCGTAATTGAAAGCGGATGGACTGGACTGTTTTCCCTGGACAGTTGCGACACCATGAGAAGCTTGTTTCATGATCTCCCAAGATAAATCATCGCCATCCTCGTCGAAAGCGGACAAAGTTGGTTTCACCCAAGGCACCGGGGATCCATCTTCACTCATAAAAACAGTGATTGTGTCACCTTGAGATATCTCAGGGGCATCGTTTACGGCAGTTACCGTAACCTCCACTCTAATCGAATCAGTCGCCTTACCATCGCTCACTTGAACGACAAAACTGTCGGTTCCGGACCAAGAGGCATTAGGGATATAGGTCAGCTGACTCAACTCCTTAGAACTTCCAACTACCTCGACAGAACCATGACTAGGATCTGTCTTGGCTGTCCAAGTATAGACATCGGCTAGATCGGAGTCGGACACAGACAGAGCAGGAACAAGCCCTGAGACTGGAAATCCGTCCTCACTCATCGTGAAAGCAATGGACTGACCTTGGTCAATACTCAGCGGGTCGTTCACATTCGCAACGCTAACATTGACCCTTATGAAGGAGGATGAGTTACCGTCTGTCACCGAAACGACAAAGCTATCCTCTCCGGCGAAATCAACCTCAGGTTCATATGTTAAAAGCGTCGGAACACTACCGACACCTTGTACCACCGCGACGCCATGAATGGGTTGCGACGATAAGAGCCACGATAATTGATCTCCCTCTTCGTCGGTCGCAGACAAATCAGGTGCAAGCCATGCCACCGGCGTGCCTTCCTCACTCATTGAGACTGAAACGGAACGTCCTTGAGCAATGATCGGTGCATCATTAACAGGAGTTATGCTTAAGTTGACTGTAATTGAATCATTAGTCGTGCCATCGCTGACACCAACAGAAAAACTGTCGCTACCCGACATGTTGGCATTTGGGGAATAGGTAAACGTCGTGGGACTCCCGCCGGTTCCCGAAACGGACGCCACGCCACCGGTCGGGGGAGCTAACAGGCTCCACGTCAGAATGTCACCTTTGTCGAAATCTACAGCAGTGAGAGTTGGAGGCACCCAAGGAATGAGATTCTCATCTTCATTAAGAGTAACAGAGATGTTATCTCCTTGTGTTATTTGCGGAGAATCACTTACGGAAAGGACCGAGACATTAATAGTGACTTCATCCGTCAAAAGACCGTCGCTTACGGATACAATAAAACTATCTGTGCCAAAATAATTCGGTTCAGGCTCAAACAGGAATTGAGACGGGGAGGTTCCATTGCCTGAAACGGTTGCGTTGCCATGAATAGGTAAAGTTGCGACAGACCAAGTCAAGGAGTCCTCAGGGTCCGGGTCGTATGCAGTCAAGTTTGGAGCGGTCCAACCGATAGGAAAACCGTCTTCACTTATCGAGGTAGAAAGAGCAAAGTCAGCAGATAAAACAGGTGGATAATTCACACCCAAGACAGATACGTTGATAGTGACTTGATCGGATGAGTTGCCATCGCTGACGTTTATGGCAAAACTGTCTGAACCTACGAAATCAGTTGATGGGGTGTAACTGAATTCATATGGAGAGGATCCAGTCCCGTTAACTATCGCGGTACCATTTGAAGGTTCGGAAAGTATAGTCCACGACAACTCATCTCCTTCCACGTCTGAAGCATTCAAGTCAGGAGCACTCCATGCAATGGGGATTCCGTTTTCCGTCATACTCACCGAGATGGTGTCATTTCCACTCAAAACAGGCGAGTCGTTCAAAGGTGCCACCTGGACATTTACGGTAACTGCATCGGTCGCGTTACCGTCGTCAACTTTCACTACAAAACTATCGGAACCCCAAAAGTTTGCGGTGGGAGCGTAAGTGAACACCGGAGGTGATGCTCCGGTACCACTTACCGCCGCTATACCGTTGGAGGGTGAAGTCGCCACGCTCCAAGTGAGGACATTCGACGTATCGGGGTCGGATGCCGAAAGGGAAGGAGCAAGCCATCCATTGGGCGCTCCATCTTCGCTGATTGTTAAGGAAACGCTTTCACCCTGATCAATAACAGGAGACACGTTGACATGCTGGATTACCACCCTTACCTCCACTTCGGTTGAATCTGTTCCATCGGATGCAAGTACGAGAAAAGTATCCGTCCCAGAGTAATTTGCATTCGGCGCATAAATGAAGGTTGATGGGCTTTCGCCGGAACCGCTTACTGTGGCTAAACCTTTGAGCGGAGGCGACAAAAGGCTCCAGACTATGGAGTCGCCATCAGGATCGGTGGCGTTCAATGAAGGAGGAGTCCAAATGACAGGTGAACTGTTTTCACTCATAGTCACGGAAACATCTGCTCCTTGAGCTATTACGGGAGCATCGTTGACACCTGAGATATTCAAGATTACAGTTGTAGTGTCATTTAAATCGCCATCGCTGACCATAACGACAAAGCTGTCCGTCCCGTAAAAATAAGGAGTCGGCACATAACTGAAGGTTGCTGGCGACGACCCCGTCCCCCCCAAGACCGCTACGCCATTCGAGGCCTGAGAACTTACGCTCCAAGTTAGATTACTCCCTTCTGGGTCGCTAGCGCTCAGAGTCGGAGCATCAGCAATACCTAACGTTTGGCCTTCAGTGGAAACAATGGAAACTTCATCTCCTTGAGCGATAATGGGGGAGGCATTAACTGCTAGGATATTTACGCGTACTGTAAGCAATCTAGAATTTATTCCATCAGTCACGCCTACCTCGAAACTGTCCGTTCCTACGAAGCCAGGACTAGGTACATAAGTAAAAGTAGTCGGGCTGGTCCCGTTTCCTTCAAGTATAACCGTTCCATTTAAGTCGACTGGGTCGGACGAAGTAAAACCTTGGAAAAACCAAGTCAGAAAATCCCCTTCCGCGTCGGTAGCCGTCAAATTAGGTGCAACCCATGAGATTGGCGAAGCATCTTGGCTCATAGTTACGGAAACACTTGAACCTTGATTTATAATAGGGGAGTCAGCTACAGGTTCAACTACGATGTTGATTGTAATCGTATCCGTGCTGGTTCCATCACTAACCTGAACCACTAAGCTGTCAGTTCCGGAGAAATTTCCTTCAGGAACGTAATCGAAAGTCGAAGGGCTTGATCCGCTTCCCAAAACGACAGCAGAACCGGATGAGGGCTGAGAGGCTAAGCCCCAAGTCAAGGTATCACCGTCGGCATCAGTTGCGACCAATGATGGTCTCCCCCAGGCATTGGGAGCACCATCCTCGCTCATGGTGACCATTAATTCTCCATTAAGAACTGTGACTGGAGTCGAGTTGCTGTCAGTTGAACCATTCCCGTATCCACCTTTGTGGTTGCGCCCCATACCTTTTAGTAGGTCTGGATTTACCGCATAGATACTATGTTCGTTGCCAGCTGCGACCAAAGTGACCCCAGATGAAACTATACTTACGGGCTGGTTCCTGTTTGTCGTCGAACCATCTCCTAATTGGCCGTATGAATTGTTGCCCATGGACCAAAGAGAGGTATCTGACTTAAGGATAATGCTGTGATTACTTCCAGCGAAAATCGAGCTCACGCCCGAAGGTGCAATCTGCACAGCCGTCAAACGATTTGTCGTCGAACCATCACCCAATTGACCCGATGAATTATACCCCATTCCCCAAAGAGATCCATCGGTCTTAATAAATAGACTGTGATTACCACCTGCTGAAGCAGAAGCAACACCTGAAGCCATTATTTGAATTGGAGTCCGTCCGATAGTGAATTCCGTACCGTTCTCATCATAGTAAACATCATTTGCAGTCCCCGTGCCCAAAGCGCCTGCCCAGCTCGAACCCATTCCCCAAAGAGATCCATCGGATTTAACGAATAGACTGTGACCATCTCCTGCCGATGCGGAAACAACTGCTGAATCAACTACTTTAAAAGGATCGCCCCTATCTGTGATGGAACCATCTCCCAGTTGCCCTGTGATGTTTAAGCCTGCAGACCATAAGGAACCATCCGTCTTGAGGATGAGACTGTGGCTAAACCCGGTAGAAACGCCAGCTACATCCGAAGCGAGAATCAGCTTCGGTACGGAAGAACCTGATCGGGAACCATCTCCAAACTGCCCGAAGTAATTGCTGCCCATACCCCATAGAGAACCATCTGATTTGACAAACAGTATGAAATTCGCTCCACATGCAACCTGCAAAACATCGGAGGCAACAAAACCGAAAGTACTTCGGGGAATGGTTGACCCGTCCCCAAGCTGTCCTTGCTCATTGCTACCTGAAGTATATAGGGAGCCATTTGCTTCGATATATGCAGTGAAACCGTCTCCGGCGGCAACAAATGCAACACCGTTGGTGATTACAGGGCTTGCCGCAAACGCAGACTGGAAAGCACAAAATAGTAGTGCTGCCGAGAAGTGGACTAAGCAACGGAATGAAAAAAGCATGTATTTAAACTGCTTATAGTAAAACTCACCCACGCAAGAAAAGTCAACGAAAGTAACGATTAAAGCGAGTCAAGAAATTGTTCTAGATTTTGCACCTGAATAGGTCTTGGATGTTAAAAATATATTCAAATAACCATTTGTTGAAGTGGACTTTTTACAGAAATTCGACATTTCAAAGGATTGTGCTTATTCAGCAGTTCTAAAATTTAATCGATAAAAAATTACATGCATAAAGCATCCAGGAAGTCTCTTGGATTATGCTGGAAAGCAGGAAGGGTCTTTCTTGCTTCCTTGCCTTCTTGCTTCGCTTCTGCAGCGATTGAAGATCAAAGCCTTCCGTCCAAGGCCTTAAGGCTTTTGGCGGAGAATTGCTTGGAGTGCCATGGTCCCGACAAGAAGAACCGAAAAGGACACCTCCGTCTAGACACTTTTGAAGGAGCGACTAAGGACTTGGGTGATTACCAAGCTATTAAACCTGGACATCCGAAGATGAGCGAACTGTTGGTTCGTCTTCACCCAAATGATGAAGACGACTTGATGCCGCCGAAAAAGACAGGAAGATCTCTAACGCAGAAAGAAATCGAGATTCTACGTCAATGGATAATTGCGGGAGCTCCCTACCCCATCCACTGGGCTTATCGCTCAATCGATTCGTCGGAACCGCCAAAAGTAAGTAATGAAATAAATGCGCTCAACCCAATCGATCGCTTTGTTTTAGCTAGACTTGGCTCCATCAAGCTAAAGCCTTCCCCTCAGGCTGATCGTCGCACACTTGCGAAACGCCTTTATTATGACCTTCTGGGATTACCTGCCCCAATGGAAAGAGTGAACACTTTTGTCCAGGACCGGGCACCACAAGCATACTCGAAGCTCGTGAATGAATTACTCAATTCCCCTCACTTTGGAGAACGCTGGGGTCGACACTGGCTGGATATGGCTCGCTACGCCGATTCTGATGGCTACGAAAAAGATAAGGCCAGACCAAACGCCTGGCGCTACCGCGACTGGGTAATTGAGGCGATCAATGAAGATCTTCCTTACGATCAATTCACAGTTGAGCAATTAGCGGGCGACCTGCTAGATGAGTCCACCTCCAAGCAAAGCCTGGCCACTGCTTTTCACAGACAGACGCTAACAAACACCGAGGGGGGCACAGACAAGGAGCAATGGAGAGTGGCGGCAGTGATGGATCGCCTCGAGACAACTGGTTCTGTCTGGCTGGGCCTAACACTAACCTGCGCCCGCTGCCACGATCACAAGTACGATAATATCTCCCAAGAGGAATACTACCGACTCTTCGCCTTTTTCAACAACGGTGATGAAACCAATTACTCCCTCCCCAGCTCCAAGGCGGCTCTATCGAAATACGAAGATGAAAAGGCGCTCCACGACAAGCAAGTGGCCGAGCTCATCAAGAACCTTAAGGAATTGCTCGTCTCGAGAAAGGACGCCCAAAACAAATGGGAAAAGAGGATGAAGGCGCTCTCAAGCTCAATCAAGGATCCCTTGCTTCATCACCCAATAAAACTCGTCTCTTTACCCAAGCAAATCAACTATCGGTTTCAATTACGGGATGATGGGAGTGTGTTCGTGGATAAACTAATTCCCGAAAAAGCGACCTTTGCCTTAGATTTTTCAGTGGATACGGGCGGCAAGCCGGTAACTGGGTTTCGACTGGAAACGCTAGTTGACCCCAATCTGCCATCTATGGGACCTGGACTTACCGGTCACGGCAATTTTGTCTTGAGCGAGTTTCGAGTCTTCGCTCTAGACCTTGTCGAATCGAGTAACAAAATCCCTCTTTCCTTCGCCGCGGCTAAGGCCGACTTCTCACAAAAAAACTGGCCGGTTCAAGCAGCCATCGATGGGGATAATGAAACTGGCTGGGCAATCAGTCCGAAAATGGGGGAAAGCCACAAAGCCACCTTTCAACTGACCAAACCGCTACCAGCAATAAAATCTGGACGTTTACGCATTGAAATAGCCCAACTGTACGGTTCCAAGCATATCATAGGGAGTTTTCGCATCATGGCGGTCACCGGAGAGCAAACAATCGAAATAGTACCTGAAAATGTTCGTAATGCCCTGTTCGTCGACGCTCAAAAGCGTACCGAAAAAGAAAAGAAGCTCTTATCCGATCAATTCACAAAAACGGATTCTGAGGCGATCAAAATACGCAAAAATCTGGCCGACTTGCAAAAAAAAGTCCCCAATTCATCTACAACCAATGTTCGGGTCATCACTCAGCGTAGAGGCAATCCTCGCAAAACCCATGTATTTCATCGCGGTGAATTCAAGCAACCCATGCAAGAAGTTCAAGCAGGTGGACTCGCCGTACTCCATTCGATCAAACCCAGAGGCAAGAAAAGTTCAGGCGACCGACTCGACCTTGCCCGCTGGTTGGTCAATCCCTACAATCCAATCACCCCGCGGGTGACTGTGAATCAATTCTGGACTCATCTTTTCGGACAAGGTCTTGTGCGCACAATCGATGATTTCGGCATACGCGGGGAAGCACCTACGCATCCTGCTTTGCTGGACTGGCTTGCGCATCACTTCGTCCACGAAGTCAAATGGTCTCGCAAGGAACTGATAAGGCTCATCGTCAATTCCTCCACTTATCGTCAATCCTCTGCTCATCGTACAGGGCTCGCTGAAGTGGACCCCAACAACGAACTCCTGCATCGCCAAAACCGCTTCCGCGTAGAGGCCGAGATTATTCGTGACCTCAACCTCGCGGTAGCCGGACTACTATCCGGAAAAGTAGGCGGTCCAAGTGCATTTCCTCCCATGCCCAAGGGCATAACAAACCTTTCCTACGCCAATAGTTTCAAATGGAATACCAGCAAAGGAGACAACCGCTACCGTCGTGGTTTGTACACCTTCTTCAAACGCACATCGCCCCACCCGAATTTGCTCACCTTCGATTGCCCTGACTCCAATGTGGCATGCATGAAACGGAACCGATCCAACACACCCCTTGCGGCGCTCGTCACCCTAAACAACACCACCTATGTTGAAGCAGCTAAAGCCTTTGCCAAACGCATTCTTGAGGAAGCACCCGCAGAAGATCAAAAACGTATTACCCATGGTTTTCGACTCTGCGTGGCTCGATCGCCCGAAAAAAATGAACTAGATGCTTTCGCTCAACTGCTTCAAGAAACACGTGCTTGGTACGAAAAGCATCCTGAGGATGCCAAAGTTTTCGCCGGAGATAGTGAAACTGCAGCTTGGACCGCCACCGTTCGAATCATGCTGAACATGGATGAATTCCTTACCAGGGAATAACCTTTGCCAACATGAACCCAATCCAAAGACACCTCCTGCTCACGCGTCGCGACTTTCTTGCCACCTCCTCCTCTGGTCTCGGCGGCGTCGCTCTTGCCTCCCTACTCTCCGATGAAGGTTTGCTGGCATCGTCTGGCAAGGGAGCCTTCAAGAGTCCGATGATGCCCCGCAAACCCCATTTTGAGGCCAAGGCCAAAGCCTGTATTTTTATCTTCATGGCAGGAGCTCCCTCTCAGGTCGATCTCTTCGACCCTAAGCCCAAGCTCAACGAGATGGCAGGACAAAGCCTCCCTCAGAGTGTTCTCGAAAAAGCTCGGTTCGCATTCATCAAACCAGCCACGGCGACCCTCATGGGAACAAATAGAACCTTTAAGAAATACGGACACTCCGGGATGGAGTTCAGTGACCTAGTTCCTCACCTTGGTTCCGTCGCTGACGACCTCCTCATGGTCCGCTCCATGCACTCGGACGAGTTCAACCATCATCCCGGTCAACTCCTTATGCAATGCGGCGTTTCCCGATTCGGGATGCCGACGATGGGGTCTTGGCTTACCTATGGATTGGGTAGCGAGTCCAGAAACTTACCCGGTTATGTGGTCTTGAATGCTGGTCGTGGCTCTAGCGGGGGAGCTACGCTTTGGCAAAGTGGATTCCTTCCTTCCACCTACTCCGGCGTACTCTTTCGCTCAAAAGGAGAACCGGTCCTAAACTTGGATAATCCAAAAGGCCTTCCTCCCATATTGCAGCGAAAAGGTCTAGCCACTTTAAGCTCCATTAATCAGGGACGTTTCGAAAAAGTCCACGACCCGGAGATTGCCGCACGTATTTCCGCATACGAGTTGGCAGGACGCATGCAGCTCTCAGCCCCCGAGCTAAACAATTTGTCTGGGGAGTCTGCCACTACGATCGAATCTTATGGCATCAACAGACCAGAACCCAAAGGGCTTGGAGGTCGTGGCAAAAGCGGTGAGACTTACAAAGACTTCGCTCGTAACTGCTTACTGGCACGACGCATGGTCGAGCGAGGCGTCCGCTTCGTGAACATAATTCATGCTTCCTGGGATCACCACAGCAATCTGGATCCGGAACTAAAATACAACGCGGGAGCCGTCGACCAACCCATCGCCGCACTCATCAAGGATCTCAAGGAGCGAGGAATGCTCGATTCGACTATGGTCATATGGGGTTCGGAATTCGGTCGGACTCCACTCGGAGAAAACCGAGGTGGCAACAAAATGAACACCGGACGTGACCATCATCCCTTTTGCTATTCCATGCTACTTGCCGGAGGAGGAATAAAAGGTGGTCAAGTCTACGGCCGGTCAGATGAAATCGGTTGGGGGATCGAAGACAAACCAGTACATTCCAACGACCTACATGCGACCATGTTACACCTTTTCGGTATAAAGCACGAGCACCTGACCTATCGCTTTCAAGGTCGCGATTTTCGTCTCACGGATGTTGCCGGTAAAGTAATCCCCGAGTGGATCGCTTAGAAAAAGGGCTTTAGATGCCCCCTCCGTGTTCAACTCCACGATCATCGATCATGTGATCCATCCCTAGAGCGGGAGAAGACTCATGAACCTGGCCGAGTTTCTTGGCGGGAACACCTGCCACGGAAACATGCCGAGGCACGTCCTTTAGCACCACGCTGCCGGCCCCGATGCGAGCACCCTCACCGATTTCGACATTCCCGAGAATTTTGGCTCCAGCTCCAATCAGTACTCCGGAGCGAATCTTAGGGTGACGGTCGCCCCTTTCCTTACCCGTCCCGCCGAGAGTTACCTCATGAAGGATGGAGACATTATCTTCTATTACTGTTGTTTCGCCTGCCACGAAGCCGGTGGCGTGATCGAGCAGGATACCCTGACCGATAGTGGCAGCAGGATGAATATCGACCGTGTATACAGCTGCAATTAGGCTCTGGAGGTATTGGGCCAACTCTTGTCGGCCATGACGCCAAAGGTAGTTGGCTACTCGATAACCGGAAAGGGCTTGAAAACCTTTAAAATAGAGAAATGGACTGAGGAAATCCCTGCAGGCCGGATCACGATCTCGGACCGCCTTCGCATCCGTGCAGACTTTCTTGAGAGACTCGGGCTCGTCGAGAAAGGCATCGCGAACAAGTTCTCTCAAATCTTTTTCAGGTACGGAGGATCGTCCAAGTCGAGCAGCCAAACGCCACCCTAATGCATCGGCAAAGGATTCACGCTCAAGAACAAATTCTCCAAGCACTTTGGCCAAGATGAATTCCTTGGCGGCAACAGACTCGGCTTCTTGCCGGAGAGTCGCCCAAACTTCTTCTATGGTCATGATAAAAGGGAATTGAAAAATAGTGGTTACTTCAAGCCTTCGATTTTTTGACCGTAAAACTTTTCGCCGATGGCAATCTTTTCTCGCCCCTTGGCAACCCGCCATTTGTTCGTATCTCGTAAAGAATATACGCATCCGCAGTATTCCTGTTGGTAAAACCCCTCCTTCTTCGAAATTTCGATCATTCGCTGCGAACCTCCTGCCTTTCTCCAATTGTAAGTCCAGTAAGTAAGGTCTTTGTAACGGGCAGCTGCACGTTCTCCACATCCGTTGATTTGCTCCATGTTCTTCCAGCGAGAGATCCCGAGGCTACTTGAAAATAGTTTGTATCCTTTCTCATGCGCATAAAGGGCCGTACGCTCGAAACGCATATCGAAACATGCCGTGCAACGAGCGCCCCTCTCCGGTTCCCACTCAAGTCCTCGTATACGTTCGAACCAGTTTTCGACGTCGTAATCGACATCCAAATGTTCAACGCCTATTTTGTCGCAAAATCGTTTATCTTCCGATTTCCGCAGCTCGTATTCACGCTTCGGGTGAATGTTCGGGTTGTAAAAGAAAACCGTAGGCTGGATGCCGGAGTGCAACATTGTCTGTAAAACCTCACCCTCACAAGGGGCGCAACAAGAATGTAGCAACAATTGCTTTTCTCCCCCCGGAGTCTCAAGTATAGGCGTTATGGCTGTATTCACAGAAGACTCATTGAGCCAAAAAACAATGCAATTCGCAACGATGGAATAATCAAGTCAAAGTTATTGAGAGTCTTTTCCTCCACTCAGCCGAATAATTCCTTAACGTCGGTCAAAACTTCGTCGGGGTGATCCTTTGCCTTAACTTTATCGTAGGCTTTTGCAATCTTTCCGTCGGGACCAACCAGGAAGGACATTCGATGAATGCCCTCGTATTCACGCCCCATGAACTTTTTCGCACCCCAGACGCCAAAGGCATTGACGATTTCACGCGACTCGTCGGAAGCCAACGGAAAGTTCAATTCATATTTCAAGCGAAACTTGTCATGCGACTTTTCGGAATCACAACTCACGCCGATGACGGTAAGACTAAACTTTGAAAAATCCGGCAGATTGTCACGAAACCCACAAGCCTCTGCCGTACAACCAGGGGTATTATCCTTAGGATAAAAGAAAACGAAGTAAGGTTTTCCAATCAGGTCAGTTGTCGACAAAACTGAACCATTCGCATCGCGAAAAGAAAAGCAGGGAGCATCAGATCCAATATTTAAGGGATTAGCAGTTTTCATAATTTCAATCTAAATAAAACAAGCTGACACCCGAACTATACTCTATACTTCAGTATTACAGGAGCAGTTCAAATCGCCTCGCCGGAAATCACTTGCGGGAAGGCAAAGGTTTGTAGAGAGTAGTGGTTTTGCCGGTTACCGCGATGCTCACGGCGACCAGCTTGTCTTCGATTTCAGCGAGAAGAGTGGTTCTTACATCCCGATCTTGAGTAAAGGCGACTTTAACGAGGTCTTCTTTTTCGAAAACCTTTCGCAGTTCTGTCATAACGTTGTCAGTTAACCCTTTTTTTCCAATGCGGACGTCGACGGGTCGTGTCTTGGCTCGGGACTTCAGTTCTCGCCTGAGCTTCCCGGCAAGGGAAGAAAGTTCGACTTCGCTCAAGGGAGTTTAGAGTTTTGCCAGAACCGAGCAAATAATCTCGCTGTCCTTGGCGGCGTTAACCTTGTTGTTTATGTAAACTACCTTTCCATCCTTGGAAATGACGAAGGTCCATCGCTTGGAAGTGACGCCACGTGTAAGAATTACCTTTTCTCCATCCACCTCACGTTCAATTGCTCCACCTTTGCCAAAGGGCACGCCAAATTTCTTGGCGAGATCGCCCTTTTCATCGACAAGTAAGGTGAAGTTCAGGTTTTCGGCCTTCTTGAAATGGGCGAGGCCTTCGGGATTGTCTCCGCTCACGCCAACTACGACGGCATCCAACTTGGTCAATTTCGACTTGTCGTCACGAAAAGCGCAGGCTTGCTTGGTGCAACCACCTGTCATGGCGGCAGGATAGAAATAGACCACCAAATGCTTCGATCCGACGACTCCGCCGGACTTCCATCGCTTGCCTTGGTCGTCAAGGGCGCTGAAAGTAGGTGCCTTATCACCCACGTCCAAGACTTTCGCCGCAAACATGGGAGAAAATGCGGAAAGACTTATCATGGTGAAATAAACAAGTGCTCTTTTCATTGGGGATGCCTAATTGATGTAAGTTCAATGGGAAAATAAATATTCATCTTTTCTTATTCAGAGGATTTGGCAAAGAAAATCACCATGGAAGTTCGACTCCATCCTCGGCTAGAAACTTGCCGCTGAGGGAAGTTCCCGCGTCCTCCAAATGGCCGAGCATGTTAGCCACGGCTTCTTTCACGGAAAACTTGGCTTCGCCCCCCCCCATCTCGGTGCGCACCCAACCCGGACTTTGAGAAAGAACAGTGATTCCAAACGGAGCCAAGTCGATGGATGCTTGCTTGGTAAGCATGTTCAAGGCGGCCTTGGAACACTGGTAAGCCATGGCTCCACCAAGCTGAGTATTCCCTCGGAGTTCTATCGAGCCTAAACGCGAAGAGATGTTTGCCACCACAGGATTAGCCGAACGCCTGAGGCAAGGTATAGCTCTTCGCAAAACCAAAAGAGCTCCAACTACATTGACCTTGTAGACCTTTTCCATCGATACAGTCGCGACATTCAGCATATTTTCCCAATCAATAATCCCCGCGTTGTTGAAGAGTAGGTCGATTGATTGGGCCTTTTTATCGAGTTCCGAAAAAAGACGAGTCACCGATTCTTCGTCTTCGACGTCGAGTGTAAAGATATCCAAATGGTCGGCGTAACTCTCTCGAAGTACGGAAAGGCCTTCGGTTTTATGGGGATTCCGGCAAGTCGCCAGTAAGCGATGACCTCGCTCAAGGCATTGGCGTGTCCATTCAAGACCAATTCCTCTGCTCGCTCCCGTAACAAAAATCGTTTTCATCCACATCTCTTGTCACCTAAGTTGCATTCGGGCAAGCTTACCCGTTCATTTTTGGAGTTCGACTTGGAGCTACAATAGGTTTTGTTAATTTGAATTCAAATAATCGAACTATGATTACACGTACATTGGGAGAAACTGACCTTGAACTATCCGTCACTGGGCTAGGCACTTGGGCGATCGGTGGTGGGGATTGGGGCATGGGTTGGGGAGATCAGGACGAAAGGGACTCCATCGCGACCATACACGAAGCACTGGAATGCGGTATCAACTGGATTGATACAGCTCATGCTTATGGTTTTGGCGTCTCGGAAATTTCGGTGGGAAAGGCAGTAAAAGAATGGAACGGCGGTGAGGTGATTCTCGCAACAAAATGCGGGGTTCTTCCAGGTGAAGGCAATAAGCCCCGTCGATTTATTTCTCGTAAAACTATTCGGGAGGAGGTGGAAGGATCGCTAAAACGCCTTCAGGTGGAACACATAGACCTGTATCAGTTGCACTGGCCTGAACCAATCGAGAACCTTGAGGAAGCTTGGCAAACTCTCTTGGAGTTGAGGACTGAGGGTAAGATTCGTTGGGCCGGTGTCTGCAACTGCTGGGAACCTGAATTAAAGACGATCGAAAAGTACGGATCGGTTTCCTCCAACCAACCGATGTACAGCCTCCTTGCCAGAGAAGCTGAAAACAAAGTAATGCCTTGGTGTGAAAAGCATGGAACTGGACTGGTAGTCTACAGTCCCATGCATTCAGGTCTGCTAACGGGCAAAGTGTCACGCGAATGGCTCAGCAGCTTGCCCGAGAACGATTGGCGCAAACACAAGAAAGACCATCCAGTGGTCAAATACGTCCAGAACGAGCATGACCTGGATCACTTTCTCGCCTTTCAAGAATCCCTCCGAAGCATCGCAAGTGATTGCGGTTACACCGTTGGTCAATTGGCTGTTGCATGGGCGTTGCTTCGTTCCGAGGTGACCTCGGCAATCGTCGGGGCTCGCCGTGTAGGGCAAATAGCTGAAACCGTAAAAGCCGCCGAGTGGCAGATGAATAAAGAGCAATCCACCGCCATCGAAACGGCTCTACAAGAATTTCTTACCAAAGTTGAAGATGCCTGAAGACAAAGATACCCCAAAAAAGGAGAATCAACCACGCTCACGCCCTCGAAGAGGAGGAGGTCGAACCAGAAGGAGGCCCAGCGAATCTCCCAAGGACGAAAGCGAGGATTCAACCTACCTAAAAGACATGCCCTCGAAAAAATCTCCCGCCCAAAAAGGAGATAAAGTTTCCCAAGATAGTCCCCGAAGCAGAACGGCCAAAAAACACACGCCAAGGAATGAACGCACCCCATCGGTCACTTATGTTCGCGACCTAAAAGGGAAGCGTCCAATAGTAGCACTTACCGCCTATGATGCGCCCATGGCTAAATTGGTTTCCGATGCGGGTGTTGACTTTCTATTGGTCGGCGACTCGGTAGGTACTACCATGCTCGGATTTGGCACTACCATCCGAGTCACCCTCGACGCAATGGTTCACCACACTGCCGCCGTCAGACGAGGAAACCCCGACTGCTTAATTCTCGCGGACTTGCCCTTCGGCGAAGCCAGCCTCTCCTTCGATCGGTTGCTGGAAGCATGCCGACGCCTTATGCAGGAAGGTGGAGCGGACGGTGTGAAAATCGAGGGAGGAAAAGACGTTGCGGACGACATCGAACGACTCATCGCCACAGGGATTCCCGTAATGGGACACGTCGGCTTATTGCCCCAAACGGTAAAGGCGATCGGAGGATATCGCAAATTTGCCAACGACAAGGAAGAAGCCCAAGATATATTCACCGACGCCATTGCTCTCGAAGAAGCTGGCTGCTTTGCCATCGTCTTCGAAATGATTCGAGAGGAAGTTGCGACTGAACTGACACGTCATCTCGAAATTCCAACCATCGGAATAGGAAGCGGTTCTGGTTGTGACGGACAAATACTCGTAACCACCGACGTCTTAGGACTTACGCCCGGCGACGTCCCCTCTTTCGTCAAACCCTACGCACAGCTCGCCGGAGAAGCCGGTAAGGCTCTTGGTCGTTTCGTAGGCGACGTTCGAGAAGGTCGCTACCCGAAGTCATGAATTTCTGCATACTTGGAGCGGGTTCATGGGGAACTGCGATGGCGGTTCACCTCATAAAGCTCGGTCATGGCGTAACTCTGGCTCCTCGTCGTATGGAGCAAGCCCTGTCGATGGCTTCTTGTCGAGAAAACACGGACTATTTACCTGGCGTCAGCTTGGATCAAAACCTGCAGATAGGCTGTGAAACTCGCCCCGTGGTAATGGAAGCTGACGTTCTTCTCTTTGCCTGTCCATCCAAGGCGCTTCGAGAAACATGTCGCAAAGTTGCTCAACATGGCAATGACGCGTGGAATATTCGTTCCTTCCTCGCCCTTTGCAAAGGATTGGAACCCGAAACGTTTCTTCTGCCCCACGAAGTATTGAGCGAGGAACTTGGAGAGGACGCCTCCGTCGGGTATCTGTCGGGACCTACCTACGCACTCGACGTAGCCATTGGAAAGCCGGCCGCCGTCGTGATAGCGACAACCGAGGATGTATCTTTGCAAACTCAAATCCAAACAGCTCTCAGCTCCGATTCATTAAGGGTATACGGGTCCGACGACATTCGTGGCGTGGGCTTGGGGAGTTGCCTGAAAAACGTTTATGCTATCGCCGTAGGCATTAGCGACGGTCTCGATCTCGGAGACAATGCAAGGGCAGCACTTCTTACGCGCAGTCTCCACGAGATGGTCTCTCTCGGCGAATCACTCGGTGGACGCCCCGAAACCTTTTATGGTCTCAGTGGATTTGGAGATCTCATGGCGACTTGCACCGGAGAATGGAGTCGCAACCGCAATCTAGGCCTTGGTATTGGTCGAGGCAAGCCAGCCACCACCGTGATATCCGAACAACGATCCGTGGTGGAGGGATTCGCTGCCACAGATTGCTTCCATTCGCTGTGCAAGGCGAAGGGATTGGAGGCTCCAATACTGTCCGAGATTCGGGCTATCCTATACGAAGGCAAGTCTCCATCCGAAGCGCTGACTAGCCTTATGAGCCGAGAGCTGAAACGGGAATCGAAGGTGCCTTGATCGGTTCGCTAAAGCTAAGATTATTCGATAATGAAGACCTACCCTCCCAGATTTTTCTGCGAGCGAGCGGCCTGCCAGAACATGAAGCATCCGTAACCGAAGAACATCGCTCCGTTCAGTAAGAGGAATGAACCATGCGTGGCGCCCAAGTCTCGAATGCCTACGGCAAGCAAAGCCAAACCAGCCAAGGTAATGGCAACACCTGCATATTTCCGATACCCGATAATTCGGCGGAATTTGTTTACGCGAAGTGACTTTTCCTCGTCCGACAATGCCTTTTTCATAGCTCTAGGAAAGATGCGTTAATTGGAATCGAAATCTTCATGCGGCCATTCGCCGATAGCTTGCTTCAGGAGACTCAATCGCTCATTTTCACCGCGAATGTCAGAAAGCAAAAGAGCTGCTCGTTCTGACAATTCCAGAGTCTCGAGAATTTTCTGCTTTCGCATGGTTTCCTTACAGAGAGTGAAGGCGACCAGATCGATATAAGCTTCGTCGTCCTGCAGCGGGTTCAAAAAAGAGAGCATGTCGTCTGTTACGTCACCTCCAAGTTTGTGATTCTCCTTGATCAGTTTTTCGATTTCCTGGCGGGACTCGACAAGGGGAGCCTCTATGATCGAATGTATGGGTTCAACAGCGACGATGCGATAAGGTTCCTCTCGTACGACTCTGGAAATCCTCACTCGAGAAATCCCTTGCAAAAGTAAAAAAGAGGTACCGTCGGGATTTTCACGGCAAACCCGCACCAAGCCGGCGGAGGCAACTTCTTCAAATTCTTCATCAGAGTCAGATTCACTTTCCTTCGATGCAGCAACGCAAAACATTCGGTGTGAATCCAGTATCTCTTCGATCATGACACGATATCGCTTTTCGAAAATATAGAGGGGCATCATAGCCTTCGGGAAGAAAACCACGTCAGGCAAAGTCATTGTGGGTAATTCAAGTGGAATATCAAGAGACTCTGATTCGATGAGATTTTTCATTAAAGATAATCTTAAGAAGAAAAGAACATTCCTGCAACTGTTGCGGATAGGAGGCTCGCCAGAGTACCCCCTGTCAAGGCTTTTACACCAAGTAAGGCAAGGTCCGATCTGCGTTCTGGAGCAAGTGCCCCGATGCCGCCGATTTGAATCCCAATCGACATAAAATTGGCAAAACCGCATAAAGCAAAAGTAGCAAGAAAAACGGATCGTTCGCTCAAGCCATCAGCTTTCATGTCGGAAAGCTCCATGTATGCAAAGAACTCAGTTGCGAAAATCTTGACTCCAATCAGTTGTCCCACTTGGAGAATCTCCCCGGCGCTCACGCCGACCAACCAAGCTAACGGAGCAAAGAGCACACCGAAAATCGCCTCCAAGCTCAAGCTTTCAAAACGTTGACCACTAGTCTCACGAATCCATTCGTTCAATGTTCCCGCTCCTAATCCTGAGACGTTGCCAAACCATGCAAGAATTGCGTTGGTCAACAATATCACCGCATAGAAAGCAATCAACATTGCGGCGACATTAAGGACTAGTTGAAGCCCTTGGGTAGTTCCATTTGCCAGTGCGTCGATAGGGTTTCTGCCAATACTCTCCCTGGAAACGGACAGGTCGCGACTCACTTTTTCCGTTTCGGGAAGAAGAACTTTAGCAATGAGCAAAGCCGCAGGAGCATTCATAACCGAAGCACAGAGGAGAAACCTTCCGAACTCGAGCATCGATTCCTTATCACTTCCGCCAAGCATACCCATATAGATCGCAAAAACCGAACCCGCAATAGTTGCCATGCCACCAACCATAAGGGCGAGCAATTCCGATCGCGTCATCTTAGCCACATAAGGCTTAACGATCAATGGAGCCTCGGTTTGCCCTACAAAGACATTGGCGGCGGCGGCCAAGCTTTCAGCGCCCGACAAGCGCATGACGCGACTCATAACCCATGCCATTATCTTCACAATGAGCTGGAGTATGCCAAAGTAATATAGCAATGAGGAAAGCGCCGAAAAGAACAAGATGCTTGGCAGAGCCATGAAAGCAAATACAAAGCCACGGTTTTCACCAAACGCAGCATCCATTTGCTCACGATCGGAAAGAGCTCCAAAAACAAAACCCGCCGCCTTGACGGAAATATCGAGAGCAACAGCAAAGAGATTTGCAATCCATCCGAAAAACGACTCAACGAAAGGAACCTGCAACACGCCCGCGGCAATGATCATTTGAAGCGACAAGCCGCCAATCACAACTCGCCAGTTGATCTTGCGGCGATCAGAACTTAGGCAGTAGGCAATGCCCAGCAGAGCAAAAATACCCATTAAGGCTCTGGCGATATAACCAAAAGACTCCATACAAGAGACAAAGTTAGGCGACCACGCTTAATCGGTCAACAGAAGTCCGTTTTCAGTAAAAGTAATTCAACTGAATGAATACGAATGATATATTAGATATCTCAAAGATAATGATTGAGGAAATTCGAATCCACGGCATTACCTTATAATATGGAATTTTTGAAAGATAAAAACGCGCTCGTCATAGGTGGCGGATCAGGAATGGGAGCAGCGGTCTCGACAGCCTTGGCTCAGGCCGGAGCGCAAGTGGCAATAGCGGGACGCCGACTTGAAAAATTAGAGGAAGTGAACCACCTCTCGACTGCCGCCATTAAATCTCGTACAGTGGATGTTGCCGACCGGGAAAGCTTGGACGCATTATTCTCATGGTTTGACAAAGAATCAGGCGACTTGGACATTTTAGTGAACGCCGCCGGAATCAACGTTCCAAAGAGATCAATGACTGAGCTCTCCCCAGATGACTGGGACGCAGTCCTCAAGGTAAACCTAACGGGTGCTTACGACTCTTTGAGGTTGGCTTTAAATCGAATGCGCCCCCGCAAGGACGGACTAGTAATTATGATCAACTCGGTATCAGGCAAACGGTCCAACCCCTTAGGCGGAGTGGCCTACAACGCTTCCAAGTTCGGCATGACTGGTCTTGGCTCCTCCGTCGCGGAGGAGGAACGCGAAAACGGAATCCGCATTACCAACGTATTTCCCGGAGAGGTCAATACGCCGATTTTAGACCAGCGCCCCGTCCCCCCTTCGGTTGAACACCGTGCGGGCATACTGCAACCTCAAGACATTGCCGAAGCGGTAATGATGCTTACAAGGTTACATCCGCGAGCTCACATTCCTGAACTCGTTATAAAGCCAACCTCGCAGAGTTATATTTAACAACAATTTCGGCAAGGCTATCTTTCTTCAGACCGCCCATTGCCACCTTTATAGTTAAAGACTACAGCTTCAAGTTTTGCTGAATACTGTCAACCGCTTGCTCAACGTTTTGGCGATGTCCAAAAGCACTGAGACGGAAAAAGCCTTCTCCGGACGGACCGAAGCCGGATCCCGGAGTGCCGACCACATGGCATTCTTCAAGAATTTTGTCAAAAAACTCCCAAGACGTCAGTCCTTCGGGAGTCTTCATCCACACATACGGGGCATTGCCCCCGCCATAGGTGGTGATACCGAGGGAACGGAGACCCTCGAAAATAATTCGAGCATTCTCTAGGTAGAAGGCTACTTGTTCACCTGTCTGTTGACGACCCTCGGGAGAAAGCACGGCCAGACCACCTTGCTGTACGACGTTTGATGCACCATTAAAGAAGGTGTTCTGCCGTCGCGTCCAAAGGGCATGTAGCTTACCTATCGCAGCATCTTCCGCAACGCACTCCTTTGGCACAATCGTCCATGCAAGACGGACTCCTGTAAAGCCTGCGGTTTTCGAGAAACTGTTTAACTCGATGGAGCATTCCCTAGCCCCTTCAACTTCGAAAATGCTGCGCGGAAGATCTGGATCGGTAATGAAGGAGGCATAAGCTGAATCGTATAGAATGACCGCCTTATTCGCTCGGGCATAATCTACAAAAGTCTTCAATTGATCTCTCGTTGCAACGGCTCCAGTTGGATTGTTTGGACTGCAAATATAAATAAGGTCCACCTTGGAGTCGGGAACCGATGGGAAGAAACCGTTTTCCTCGGAACAAGGCATGTACACAAGACCGTCGTAACCTGCGTCACTGGCAACACCAGCGCGACCAGCGATGACGTTGCTGTCGACGTAAACGGGATAGGCGGGATCCTGTACGGCTACCACGTTTTCCTCGGAGAAAATGCTCTGGATGTTTGCCGAATCCGACTTAGCTCCGTCACTTACGAAAACTTCGTCGGCATTCACCTCAGCGTTTTGCTCACGATAAAGAGCTGCGATTCCCTCCCTGAGTGGGCTTATGCCCTCGGAAGCTCCGTAACCCGAGTAGGTGTCGGCGGAAGACAAGTTTTGCACGCCTCTATGCAAGCCTTCGATAACGGCAGGCACAATAGGCTCAGTCGTATCACCAATGCCAAGTCGCATGACTTCGACCCCGGAATTCGAATCGAGAAAGTTTTTGGTGCGACGAGCGATCTCAGGAAAAAGATAACCCGCGGATAACCTATCGTAGTTTGAATTGATTTTGGCCATAAAGATAAAAAGCCTCTTTAAAAGTGGATTTATTGGAAAGAGGCAATGAACAAAGACTATTTCTATTCACCGACCTGAAGAAGCAAGCCATGTCTGCGAGCCGATCGAAAAGCAGTCATAAAACATAGGAAGCCTATGGCAATGTAAAGAAAGTTAAGGGAGAACGCCCAGGCGAGAAGGTCTAACCTCATTTCACCTTGTAACAAAAGAGAACGCATGCCTTCGAATACATAAGAAGTTGAAATACCGCTTGCTATGGTTTGCAACCATGGTGGCAAGGTCTCAATCGGATAGTAAATGCAGGAAACGGGAGCGATAAGAAAGGGCAGAACCCAAGTCAGACTTTCCGCACCCAAGCCGTAACGGATGAGAATGCCCGTAACCACTAGGGAGATGGACCAACCGCAAAGGACGAGGTTCATGAAAAAGCCCAAAAGGGGAAAACCCATGTCGAAGACGGAAACACCAA
>MDTC01101913.1_pt1 | contig 31278 bp, 23 predicted proteins | sample 811181 | NCBI WGS metagenome assembly MDTC01 (sample SAMN05326644, study PRJNA326480) | marine metagenome | isolation source: seawater | place: Pacific Ocean: North | collected 2011
CAAACGATCTATAAAATTGATAGTCGTGAACAAATACATCGGGCGATATATTTTTATTCACATTCAGTAGCTGGGAAATGCCTACTTTCGCCAGCATATCCCAAAACTGCTGAATTGGTGTGGCTGTGATGAAAAGTATACCAGTGACGAAACGATTGCGTACAAATGGTACGACCCGTTTGAGGAAGGTGTGCGTGACTGACAAGTTCGCGTCGGGTTCGTCAAAAGAAATATGCAACTTGAGCGTATGCTTCTTTTTCATATTAGGCAAGAGAACGGTATGATAGAGACCACCGAACGTATTGCAAAGTTGTATCAAATCAGTACAAACCCGTTTTTGATGATAGCATATAATAAGTATATTAGGCAGGTCAGAACGAGTTCTCGCGTTAGATATATTGTTGATATATGTGTGGACGTTGGTGAAATCGTCACTCTTGCTAGATAATATGTGGACATTCACCTCCGTTTGGCCATGAAACTTTGTCTGTGTTCTGTACTTCCACATCTCGGTCTCTAGGAGGCTCTTATTTGTAACCACAATCTCCAATAGGTGTGTCGTTACATCATCATCGTTATTATCGGAAATATTGTCATCTGCATATTCAACTTCTTCCACGAAGCGGTTCTCTTCCCACCTTGTGAGGATCTCGTTTAATGTTTCTTCAGTCTTGCCTCGAACGTACTGACATGGCTTGACACGAAGCTTGAATACGGATTGCAATGTCGGATGTACTGATGTACTGGTTGAGTCATCCATAATGTTAGTGGTACGATTTTATTGTACCATTCCTTATGTTTGTTTTTGTGATCAATTTTCTAGAGCATGGTTGCACATTTTGTGTTCTCATAATATAACAAAGTATATTACACCTGCATAATTGGTAATATACCACAATCAATTAACATAAAATACAAAATATGGTGCGTTAGTCAAAAGATCCTAACTAAAAAAACGCCGAGAAAAAAATAAACGGATAAACATTTTGAAAATGGACAAAAATTTTTGTCCAAAACTGAAATATACAAATGAGATTTTCAAAAAAAGTCGCAATTTTCACTTTCAAACCATAATGCTGTGATTTCCAATTTTACATAATAGAATGCCTTACCTACGTTTTTTTTTCATTGGCCCAGCCAGACCCTGAGATTTTGGACATTTTTCTGGACATTTTTGGACAAAAATACAAAAACGCATTGACATTTTTTGTTAGGCAATTAGAATATACGTTTGACCCTGAAATAGCGTGTTTTTGGCTGCAGTAGGTAAGGCAATGATGCGTTCTTAACGTAAAAACGCATTGGAAAAATACAGCTCTTCGTATGCAAATATATTATATACAAAATATACCGGTTTTTGCTGCAGTAAGTAAGAAAATGATGCGTTCTTCGCGTAAAAATCCCCTTACCACGTTTTACTGATATAAAAATATAACAACCCATTTATGTTGTAAAATATGAATATTTGCTTAACATATTTTGGGGATTTTTTTGGGGATTTTTGGGGATTTTTCCCCCAAATACAATTTTGTCCAGTGAGGATATGAGATAGTATATCATAGATAAGTTAGTAAAAAACGCCGATTAAAAAATAAATGGATAAACATTTTGAAAATGGACAAAAAATTTTGTCCAAAACTGAAATATCCAAATGAGATTTTGCAAAAAAGTCGCAATTTTCACTTTAACACCACAATGCAGCAAATACCAATTTTACAGTTTAGAATGCCTTACCTACGTTTTTTTTCATTGGATCAACCAGGCCCTGAGATTTTGGACATTTTTATGGACATTTTTGGACAAAAATATAAAAAACGCATTGATAATTGTGGCTATTAATATGCAAATATGGTATATAGCGAAATATACATTTTTGGCTGCACTAGGTAAGGCAATGATGCGTTCTTAACGCAAAAACGCATTGGGAAAAATCATTACGATGAACGCATCCAACCTAACCCCCCAAATACTCATTTTTTGCTGCAGTAAGTAAGGAAATGATGGGTTCTTAACGTAAAAATCCCCTTACCACGATTATACTGATATAAAAATATAACAAACCAAATATGTTGTAAAATACGAATAATCACTAAACATAATTTGGGGATTTTTTTGGGGATTTTTGGGGTTTTTTAGGAGTTTTTTATGTTTACACATTCTATACTATGATTTTGAAATATACTTGTGGATTTTGTAAATATGACACTGATAATAAAAAAGATTATAATAGACACTTGACTACTAAGAAACATAAGAATCTTGTATCAAATAAACATAAGAACCTTGTATCAAATAAACATTATATTTGTTCAGTATGTAATTTTACTACATACAACAGATATGATTATCAACGTCATATGAGTACCCAAAAACATTTATTCAATGTCAACAATAAAACCACAGACTCTCAAAATGAATATAGTTGTGAAATATGCGATAGACGTTTTAAATATTTACAAAATCTAAGTCGTCATAAAAGTAAATGCAAACCCGTAGAAAAAGATACAACAATAGAAAGTCTGGATTCTTTCCGCGAACACCAAAAAACACTTTCTGAACAATATAATGCAATGGTTGTCCATCAGCAAGACATTGTTGAGCAACAACACGACATGATGAATGAGATTATGGCAAAAGTGTCGGAAAATTGTTCCATTACAAATATCACGAACAACAATAATAATGTCACTAACAAGTTTAATTTGAACTTTTTCCTCAATGAGACATGCAAAAATGCAATGTCTATCAATTATTTTTTAAACAATCTGAACATACAAGTAGAAGACATTGAATACGTCGGTAATCACGGCTACGTAGAAGGAATGACACATATTATTATGGACCGACTGAATGCATTAGATATAACCGAACGTCCCATACATTGTACCGACGTCAAGCGAGATACCATGCATATAAAATGTGACGATGCCTGGCACAAAGATATCGACGACGAAAAAATACAAGTCGTTGTTTCTAGTGTATCAAAATTGAACTATAGAAAAATACCAGACTGGACAGAACTCCACCCACATTGTTTCAAAACAAGCAGTCCAGACTTCGATTATCACTTGAAAATGCTGGGAAATGTATTAGGTTCTCACCAAGACCAATCTCTAGATAGAAAAGTAATAAAAAACATCGCAAAGCAAACTGCATTAAATAGGCAAGTGTTGGCTCAAAAATATGGAAGTGTCCGGCCAAAAACATCTAGAGAGTGATCTAATTGTTTTTCTTATTATACGGGAGTTCTTCCGCCACAATCGTGACACAATTATACAAGTTTTCAAAAGATGTCTCAGTTTCATAATCAACCTTATATTTGTAATTTTTTGTAAATAGAAACGTGTCTAATGTAGCATCGGTAATGTATATATACGGGCCGGTTTTGACATTTCCTTCGCGATCTATATATGTGAGTTGTGTAATCGAATCGTCCCATTTTCCGGTCAATAGCTCATTGACAATAGATATGTTTTTGGCAAAGTTCATGGAACAAGAAATGCGAATACCATCTAATGGAAATATCATCAATACTGAGTTGTTGCTATACATAAAGTGTTTGTTATCCGGGATATAATACTGGTATGCATCACAATAATTGTAACGTATTGGTATGGAAAACAAGTCATTTCCAGTGAAACTATGGTATATGTTATATTCTGAAATCATAAACCGTTCAATGTAACCTAGTTCATGGTTACCCTCTTTCATGTATTGTTTGAATGCCTGAATGTTTTTTGTCATGGTGTTGTGTAATTTATTATGTAATATTCAAAATATATAATAAATAATCAATTTTCCGATATGGTTATTTGTTTGTAATCGTAGGTGGACATCTACATGCCCCGGTTCCAATGCGCGTAGATGACGTAACCCTCACATTGAAATTGTAAGGAGCTACTTGCTGTGCAATACGCTTTTGTCCGTCCACAGATATACCTTCCAATACCGGATATGTAATTGTTCCGGTTTGCACACGTAGTAATCTGGGTTTTGCTGATCGTATATATTGAGCATACCGCATTCTTTGTGATATGGACGTATCGTTCATACTGCTCTTCAGTTTGACAGCACTCTTGGTTTCTGAAACACGATTGCGACAATACTTGATTATACCCGACAATGTCCGTATTTCACCCGCATCAAACACGTATTTTACTTCGCGCTGACTGGCAGGAGCAGTAATAGTAAACGTGTAATTTCCGTGGTCCATAGCCGGAAGAATATAGGTCCCAGCATTTTTGATGGTAAGACGGCCCATATGTGTGCGATACGTTCCTTGCAGTTTATAGTCAATATATTCGCCATTCGTGCCGTCGAACTCGCGCAATATCAACACATGTCGTAGTTCCGTATCCAAACACCGACGCATCATATTGTTAAGTGGGTTCGGATACAAGTTAGGCAAACTGAATGTCACTACGTCAGTATCTCCGTCTACAATATAGTTCGATATCGTCGCTTTTCGTGCGATATATGGTATATTCGTTCCCGGAGTAACATTCATATAATCGGTCAAATGTTTTGTAATAGATATTTTTACGGATATATCCGTGGTATTGGACGAAAATAGCGCTAATTTATACACAGTGTCTTCGTCGGGAAATAAAGGCTCTCTCTGAATGAGATTCGCTTTGTTGGCGGAAAACGAACCTCCTCTCAACACGACATTACTTGCATCAAGAAGCTGATATGAAATGTCTCCGGTAACATTCATTACATGTATTGTATTAATAGAATGCCCAGCAGATATATCAAACGTATATCCAGCGGGGTTCGTCGCAGAAATTATCGTATCAATGGTCGCAGTATTCGTGTTATCATATACCAATGGCACAAATGTGACAATATCACCCTGGACGCTATAAAACAATATTTTATTACCTTCGTTAGAATGGCCAGTGAATAGTTGATATGTTCCCCCCACCAAATTGGTGGCAATCGTGAAATTGCTACTGGGCGATGTATTATTTACCGTATTTTCGTTAACAACCGTATTTGTATCCATGTTTGTCAACCGGTAATTAAACGACATATCGGGCCAGTTTGCTTGTTCAACATTGTATATTTTCAACCACGGAATATATTGGTCATCGCTGATAACAAACTCAATATAGTCTTCGTCACCATTGAATACGGTATTGACCAATGATATATTATCGGTATTTGAGACACGGGTGGGGTTACTACTAATATCAGAATAGTCATAAACCCGTGTTCCCTTAAGGGTAATGCTATTTTTATTAGTGCTATCATTCACCAGTCGGGCAGTAATATAAAACTTATCATTGGTGTTGCTCGGCTTAAGTGGTGCATATTGTATGATATTTATGATACCCGAAGCATTTATTATACGACTGATATGTTCGGTGTTATTATCATTGAATACTGAAAAATAAACGCTGTCAATCAAAAATGCGTTTATATGAGACATCATATAGTTAGCGGAGCGGACGAAACTGTAAATTGCTCCATCGTTTTTATCATTCAATATAAAGTCGGTAGAGAACATGTTATCACTATCAAAAGTGAGGGTCTGTATAGATTTTAAAGTAGCAGTAAGTTCATAATTTCGGTCGGTAGCATAGCTCGCTTCGCCCGATATAGTAATTGTATATGAACCCTCCATTAAAAACTTGTCTAAGACGGAAGAACCGAGATCGAGATGATTGAATGACGTATCTACTACAACTGTGTTTGCCGAATCAGTAATATTGATATGCACATATTCCGCCCCCGATGTATCAATTGTATTGACAACTATGGATGGGATAAAACACCCTTGTAAAACGTTTATTAGCAGTTTGTCTACATCATTGCTGGTTATTGTATTTTTAATAGTATACACATTACCAACATGTACTATTTCAACTGGATTAATATTATCATAATCGGTCGTCATTTTATCGATTGATTGCCTATAGTATATTGATATATTACTTCAAAAAATTGATTCATTTTGTCGGCAAAACCATATAGCAATTATACCACTATACATCTATACATCTATAAGTTATGCCCTCTTCTAAATCAACTACCGCTACTGATGTCGCTCTTTCTGAGCAATACCAGCAGAAAACGGACAAACAGCACATTCTGGACAACCCCGATACTTATATTGGTTCAGTTGAGAACGTGGATGCAAATATGTGGATTTACGACAATGCAACTAATCGCGTTGTTCTAAAAGACATTGAGTATATTCCGGGTCTCTATAAATTATTTGATGAAGGAATTGTCAATTGTCGTGACCATGTCGTGCGCATGATTCATTCTCCCATATTAGATAAAAAGTTCGTTACCTATATTGAAACCACGATTGACGATGACGGTTCGATTACACTGTCAAACGATGGCAATGGTATCGATATTGCCAAGCATCCGGAATATGACATTTGGATCCCAGAAATGATTTTCGGTCATCTTCGCACGTCAACTAATTATAATAAAAATGAAAAGCGCATTGTTGGCGGCAAAAATGGTTTCGGTTTCAAACTGGTATTGATTTGGTCCACATATGGTAGAATTGAGACCATTGACCATACCCGAAAATTGAAATACGTGCAAGAGTTCAATGGAAATCTGGATACGATTCATCCTCCTCAAATCACCAAGGTATCTGCTACAACGAAGCCATATACCAAGGTTACATTCAAGCCAGATTATACCCGTTTCGGTATCAGTAATCTCACACCTGATATGGTTGCACTCTTGAAGAAGCGCGTATATGATATCGGTGCAGTAACAGACCATTCGGTGAAGAAAATCAAAATATTGTATAACAAAGATGTCGTTCCCGTGAAGAACTTCACACAATATATAGATTTGTATATTGGTCCGAAGGCGGAAACACCTCGCGTCTACGACAAATGTGAAGAACGTTGGGAATATGCAGTGGCACTCTCACAAACACACGAGTTCATGCAAGTATCATTCGTAAATGGTATTTGCACTTTTAAAGGAGGTAAACATGTAGATTATATTATTGGCCAGATCGTCCGCAAATTATGCGATTATATTGAAAAGAAGAAAAAGGTCCGCGTCAATGGGAACTCCATCAAGGAACAACTCATCTTGTTCTTGCGGTGTGACGTTGAAAATCCAGCATTTGATAGCCAGACGAAGGATTACATGAATACACCTGTAGCCAAGTTCGGGTCAACGTGTTCGGTAAGTGATGCGTTCATTGAAAAGGTAGCGAAAATGGGTGTAATGGATGTTGCATGTTCGCTTACCGAAGCGAAGGAAAACCGCATGGCGAAGAAGACGGACGGTTCAAAGACCAAGTCGGTAAGAGGCATCGCCAATTTCATCGACGCCAATTTCAGTGGAACGACCAAATCCAATGAATGCACATTAATTTTGTGCGAAGGATTATCAGCATTGTCGGGTATTGTTTCAGGCCTATCAAGTGATGACCGCAATGTCATTGGTATTTATCCACTGAAGGGAAAGCTACTCAATGTTCGCGGTGAACAAATCAAGAAAATTAGTGAAAACAAGGAAATAAATGACATCAAGAAGATTCTTGGATTGGAAACGGGCAGAGAATATACATCACTCGACGACGTAAACAAGTCACTTCGTTATGGAAAAGTGATGTATATGACTGATCAAGATTTGGATGGTTCGCATATTAAAGGGTTGTGTATTAATATGTTTCACAGTGAATGGGCGTCGCTCGTAAAAATCCCTGGATTCTTGTCGTTTATGAATACTCCCATTTTGCGAGCAAAGAAGGGGGCACAAGTAAAACATTTCTACAATGATGGCGAATACAACCAATGGAAAGCGTCTATGGGAGACGATGGCGTGAAAGGCTGGACTGTAAAATATTTTAAGGGACTGGGCACGTCAACTGCTGCCGAGTTCAAAGAATACTTTGCGAATAAGAAGATAGTAGATTTCGTATATGATACCAATCAGAGCGACAATGCGATTGACAAAGTATTCAACAAGAAACGCGCGAATGACCGCAAGCAGTGGTTGGAACAATATGATTGTAATGCTTATTTGGATACGAACCGCCCATCAGTTCAATATGAAGAGTTTATTGACAACGAGATGATTCATTTCAGCACATATGACTGTGCCCGCTCCATTCCAAACATGGTGGACGGTCTCAAAATATCGCTTCGTAAAATCCTCTTTTCGGCATTCAAGAGGAAACTGACGAGTGAAATCAAGGTTGCACAATTTTCAGGATATGTTTCGGAACATAGCTCGTATCATCATGGTGAGGCGAGTTTGAATGGAGCAATTGTGAACATGGCACAGAACTTTGTTGGGTCGAATAATATCAACTTGCTTGAGCCCAATGGACAATTCGGCACCAGATTGCACGGCGGTAGTGATAGTGCATCTGAAAGATATATATTCACAATGTTGAACCCACTTACGCGTCATTTGTTTCCCGACTTGGACGATTCTGTATTGAATTATTTGGATGATGATGGTACACAAGTGGAACCCGAGTATTACGTTCCAATTGTGCCATTTGCGTTGGTAAATGGTATTTCTGGTATTGGTACTGGTTTCTCGTGCAGCATTGCGCCTTATAATCCGAAAACCATTATTACATATTTGAAAAATATGTTGCAGAATAAGTCAACGAATGATATTATGTTTACTCCGTATTATGAAGGGTTCAAGGGAACGATTATTTCATTAGAACAGAATAAATATTTGATCAAAGGTGTCTACGAACAGGTGGACTCTGACAAGATCCATATTAAAGAACTGCCAGTTGGCACATGGACAATGTCATATATCAGTTACTTGGAAACACTCGCAGACGGGGTTGTTAACTCCAAGACCGGAAAAAAGTCTACACCACTAATCCGCGATTTCAGTTCCATTTCAACGGAAGTGAATGTAAATATTTTGGTTCAGTTCCCGAAAGGAAAATTGGAAGAACTAGAACGCAATGAGGACGAACATGGTTGTAATGGTGTTCATAAATTGATGAAGCTGACTACCACATTGAGCACAACAAATATGCATATGTTTAATCATGAGCGAAAGCTTCGCAAATACGAGAATGTGGAACAAATTATTCGCGAATATTATGATGTTCGGCTGGGGGTCTACGTGAAGCGCAAGGCTAGTCTTGTGGCCGCAATGGAGAAGAAAATGTTGCGGCTTTCGAACCGAGCATTATATATTCAGAAAACGCTTAGTGGAGAGATTGACCTTCGTCGCAAAACCGCCCAAGTAGTAACGGACTTACTTACTAATTTGCAGTTTGATTTGCTGGACGGAGATTATAAATATTTGATCAAAATGCCGATGGATTCGGTGACGGAAGAAAACGTAGCGGCGATTATCAAGGAGCGTGATGAGACACGGACGGAACTAGAAAAGTTGAAGTCAACGACAACTGAAAAGATGTGGTTGAAAGAGTTGAGTGTATTGGAAACGGAATACGACAAATACAAAGTGAAGCGCGATAAACTACAAGCCGCAACTCCACTTACAAAGCCAAAGAAGGCGGTAAAAAACACAATTAGAATTAAGAAAACGAAGTAAAAATCATAATACACAATTTGAAATCTTATACCCAATGGGCTTTTTCTATGTGCTTGAAATCGCGGTCGACTTGTCGTGGTCGTTCCAATGGTACAGCGATTGTGCTTTGGTCTTCCCTATATTTAATATAACTAACCGCTTCATTATAAACATTATGGATGGCATACCCGAGAACGATATCATTTAATTTTGCGATTTGCCCGGGAACATCTTCTTTTTTATGTTCGGCATATTGTAAGAATGTGCTTCTCATAATGACTTTCAATGTATCGACACTTTGGGGAGCAATGACAAATTGATTTCCGGATTTGGCGTAAACACCCGCACGGAGACCATTTTGAATTATTTGGACATTTTCTGCTGAAAAATATGCGGTTGAAAGGGGTGTGCATTCCAACTCGCCGGTCAATGCGTCGCGATATTCAGATGATTTGTTTTTCAATACAATGCGCTCTTGCATTTTAAATTGGATGGTAGGGTCTTCGGGTTCGATAAGGTTCACACGTCCGTTCATACGAGGGTCTTGAACAATAGATGTATTACGGTATATTTCATTATAATCGGACATATTTTTAATCAATTACTTCTATAATGTTAGTGTAGAAATAATATTGTGTATTGTAGTTGATTGCGAAATGCTAAAGTTTAGCAATACCCATTACACGCATATCTACAACAAAAATATATGATTATGTTATAGATAATAATGGATTACTTTTATTTGGTTACATTAATAGTGGCTGGTATTTTACTTATATTGGGACTTACATATGTAGGTATTCGTCTTGGGCAGCAATATAGTAAGGGAATAGAAGACGCGGTTTTCCCACCAGTGTCAAAGACGTGCCCCGATCGCTGGGGGTCAGAAAAGGACGAAGCTACGGAAAAGGTGTTATGTAAAATACCCGGTGAGACGGACATCAACAGTGGGGTGTCACCAGATGGAACGTTTGATTATAAAGCCAGCGATAAAACGCATGGATTCAATGAAAACAGGGATGTGATTGATTTTAACGACGAAGGGTGGGCAAAAACGGGTGTTTCAAATACATGTGCGCTTAAGAAGTGGGCAAATACTTACAATATTCAGTGGGATGGTATAACCAATTACAATGGGTGTTAAACACTATAACAAATATTTTTACAGTTTATTATAGTGTGTTGAGAACCTGATATAGGTTTTGTCACATTTCTTGTCACATTTTCATTACAATACAAAGTTCTGTACCATTGGTTCTTCATAATAACTGTCGTATTTATTTAGAGCCTTTGCATTTTGATATAAAATGTGTTCGTTTGTTTTTTCTTTGTAAATCATTCCCATGAGTTCATGTTGCAAGTTGCGTAGGTTGCGGACCTCTGGATATATTTCGGTTTTCTGCAAATCCACCGCAGTTCTTAACAATTCATAGTTGTTCGTCAGTTTGTATTCTGAAATTGTCATGCGAAGTTTTTCCACTAAACGGTATAATTGTTCTCGTTTCTTCGTAACCATTAGACTAGTCTTTTCATCAAAATATACATCGTTTCGTTTCTCGGAAAGGCTGGTAAACATCTCATTGTTCACAACAAAGTCTTGCAAGTGGTTGTCAAAGGTCTTGGCGACTTCGTCTTCACTTATGTATCCAAACAAGTTGTCCATTTTCTGTTTGATAATGACATTTTTGGAATCGTCCGCAAACTGCTTGGAATCGGCTAGCAAATAGTCAACATTGCGAACTTCGCCATTGAATAATTTGATATTGAGAGAACATGGATTAGCAGTGTCGCCACAAATTGCCGTATATGTATTATCTTTTATAGCAAAAACGGTTCCAACTGGCCGGTTGCATTTCACGCATTTTGGTTTTATAGACATAACTGCTTGCTTCGCCATTTTCTTTGTTGTGGCAGAAATATGTGCCTTTTTTTTCATTTTGGAAAGTTGTTTTTCATAATTATTCTTCAAATTAAAATAGGTGCGAAGTGACTCGTCGTAGTTTTTGCGTGCGTCAGCTTCATTTTTCTCTTCGTCACTTTGTTTATTGGTGAGTGGAATGTTTTCCGAATTGCGAAACTCTACCGATGGCGTATTTTCCATTTGAAAATCGGATATACTGTCGGGCATGTTCTCAACTAGCGTAATAGAATTGTTAGAAATATGTAGTTTTTTTATTTCAGTTGCGCCATACAAGTCTATACGTTGCAAATGATTGTTAGTGCATTCTAATTCGACTAATGATTCGGGTAAGTTCTCAATCACCTTGATTTTATTATGCGAAACGTGCAATGTTTTTAGGTTCTTCAAATACGAAACGTCTATTTCCGTTATGTGATTGTGATCTATTTCGAGTGTAGTCAATGTATTTGGCATGTCAGTCAGTTCAATTAGCAAATTATGTTCGCACGATAATAATGTGATACCAGATGGAATATTGCGAATACTGGTGATTTCCCCTTGGAAGAATACAATCTCCTTCACATTACCTAAACCCATTTCGCGAATAATAGAGAGGTCAATATCACCATGGAGACTTTCTTTGATGTCAATACGTTCAACTTGTTTCACGGTGGTTTCCAATATTGTTTGTAGCTGCTGCTGGGCGGTATTGTTATTTGTAATAAGTTGTTCTCGTAGTTCTTGTATATAATTCATATCAATCTATTTCTAAAATATGTGTATAATAAATATACATATTTTATGGTCGTAATGAAGGCAATCCAGTAATGGATGAAACTTGTTTGTTATTGTGCTCTTCTTGGCAGAACCGTATTTTTGATAAAACATATTCTTGGTCTCTGCGCAATTTCAACATTTTTTCATATTCAGATGGCTTGTTAGTATAACAACGATATAACGTAAATCCGGCAATCATAACAAATAATATGCTAATACCAATATTCAATACATAATAATAAACGGTGGTTCTGTGATAATTGCACCTGCTTAAAACTGAATACAAATAATTTTCAGCGGATGCTTCGATTAATCTGGGTCGCATTCCAGCGTCGTTATCCATTATTGTATACTGTATACTGTATATTTGGAGGATTTTCAATCTAACTATACGCCAAAAATGACAATACTGCTAAATAGCATAATACAGCAACCACAATGGAAACCAACCATATAGGTATCACTGTTTTATGGCGGTATCCAACTCCAAACTCGCGGAAACTGCCGTCTTCATTATATAGCATGGCAGGTTGCACCCAATGTATAAATGAAAACAGTGCTACAAATATGACAATGGATATATTAATTTTATTGTGATTTACAAATCCTTTAAATGATGGCATATGATTATAGTATATTGTGCGAATATAATCATACAAATTGGTATGTAATTGTATTAGTCTTCATAGTCTTCTGGGTCATCGTCCCCATAATAATCGCCGTCATTATAGTTGGCACTGAGGCCTTGAATATCAGTTTCTTCCAGTTCTTCGCGTTCTTGTTCAGCAGCATTGTCCTTTTCCAAGTCATCCAAATCCCAAGTAACCGGATCCGCGCTTTGTGAACCATGTGCTTCTTTGCGCTCCCGGTTATATGTTGAAGGGTCATATGATACCAACCCTTTTTGTCGTCCTACGTTCCATCTCCCTAAGCGGAACTTTTTGAATGAGTTCTCAACTTGGCGCTCTTCTATAGACATTTCTCCTAAATATTCAATAATGCCGCGTTTTTCGCGCTCTTTAGCACGACCAACCTTCTTTTTTATTTCAGCATATGTAATATCAACAGTTTCTTTGTCGTCAATTTGCATTGTAATCAAGTTGCGCAATAGTTCAGCAACCCGCGTTTTGAGTTCACGTTCATCTCCCGCACGTATATCGATTTCGTCAAAGTCGTTGTCGGCACTTTCTATTGCGGATTGTATTTGGTCTGCATCATTTTCGATAGAGCGGATCTCTTCGCGACGGTCTTCTTTGCGGGTTTGGACATCAATTCTTAATAATTCCGGGTCATTTGTTGCAACAACATATTGGTGTATTACAGAATACACACAATGCTGTAGTAAATGATATGTGGTCCGTTTACTGAACAATAAATGGAACATAATAGTTTCGGGTTCTCCCTTTTCATTTACAATTTCCTTTCTAATTTCAGTATGAACAGGTATGTTTTCCAATAATATCAATACGTCTTTCAATGCTGTGCATACCGAACCCAACAAACCGTGCAATATATTGTCGTTTTCTGCGAGTTGTAACTGTTTATAGTATTTTTTCAATGCATAGTCTAGGTCTTTTTTATGAAAACCTGAAAAATTATTTCGTTTAATGTGGGGTTGAATATGAAGGTTTGGCAATCCGTTTGTTAACATAGTAGGATAAATCTTGGCCAAGTTAGAAACAATAGTATGTATATTTTGCGCAACGGTGTAAATGCCATTATCATAAATACCATCCGTTTCGTCCAATTTCCACTTCGTAAGAGAGCGCAAGTTGTCATGTAGTTCATTGTATTCAGTATTGTTCATGTTCCCATATTCATCCATAAAAGACAATATTTCATCATGTAATGCATGATTCGCGCGGTCCAAATAATTAAACAGGCGGTCTTGTTCTTCCGAATGAACTTCCGTATAGGAATCAGGTTTATATGTATTTAATACTCCGCGTAAATGTTTGCGGAATGGCTCGCTTAAAATATCTGAATTGGTTCGTTCAAGATGGTCAACAATGTCGGATAATATTGCCACACGTCTGTATTCTGGTTCAAATGTAGTATTAATAATATTACGGCGATTGACAATGCTCATAAGTTTATATAAATTGGACAATCCGTATTGTTTTCCATTTTTCTTCAAGAACTCCATTTTTTCCAATATTGACCATTTCGTGTTATACAATTCGGGTTTTTCATTGCATATTTCTTTCAAAATATTGGGAATGGGAAGTTTTTTATCAAAATTACAATAATGTATAATCGCTGCGTATATATTTTCTTCCAAATGACCGACAGGGATATAGGGATATTGCATTCCGGTCTTCTCTTTGTGGAACAAAAATGGGGCGCCAGTAATATTGCGTATTTGCGTATGCAATGTTTGCATGGAATGGGAACGTTGAAGTAAGTTTTTGATGGTATTATCTAATTCATTGAAATATATGATAGGATTTGTGAGACCAGGGTTTTCATTACAGCATGCATTTTCAACAAATGGTACCATACCAGACGTTTTCATTAGAGTATCTTGGTTGTTGACTAATTTATTTATCAATTCTACCATCGCGAAACCATGTGCGTCCATTTTGGATTTCAATGTAAGAATACCGTCATATTGGCGAATATCGCCACGCTTGAACATACCCATCAAGTTCGTTTTAAAATCACTGCTAAGTGGCTTAAGTCCAGATACAACCGAGTATTTCACAAGAGGAGGTAAATAATGTAACCATTTTTGAACACGATGTTCTGCCGGAATAATGCTGTCGGGAGTGAGAACCAAGTATTGACGCTTGCGTGTATACAGTTCTTCCATATCCGGACGTATCATAATATACTTTTGTAATACATCTAATATGCGCTTACCCAATTTTTCTGCGTTGAGCTTTTGTATCGAGTCCCATGGTGTAATCGAACTTTTGGATTTGTATAAAATGCACGCCATATATTGTATCCCCGTCAAATCTTCCACTCCGTCCATTGGATAGCCGGTTAGCGAACGGACGCAACCTGGGAAAGTGCGAGTAGTCTTGAATGACGGAATAGTCGTCTGTATAGCAATGAAAAATACGGCGGTTATAATTATAATAATGGTCTCATTTTTGTATTTCATATACGAACCGAGTGGTTTTCCCGTTTTCTTTACGGCGGCATCGGAGCGCCTCTTGTATGCGGATTCACTCAATACATTCTTTTGAATAAGTTCATTTGATGTGCGTATAATGAACTCTTCTATTTGTTCTATTGGAATATCTATGTGACGACACAACGTGTTCGATATATTGAAGATCATTTCGGATTGGTCGCTGTCAAATACGCGTTTTTTCGGTTGTTTCTTTGTCGCAGCAGCAAGCAGTGTAGTCCCCAAATCCGCTTCCATAATATCATTTGTAACGACGCGGAAGCCGGATTCGTCGAACCCTTCTTCTGCGCTATAATCTATTTTACGTATGATATATCCACTGTGTTTATCTACAATGGCATCCCCGTCATCACTAATTTGCCCAATACTAACGCAAAGTTCTTGTTGTTTTGCTACATAATTATTTCCCGTGACAAATGTTTCGGCGAGTTCATATAAGAAGCGAGGTAATAATTTTGCATTTGTATCTTTACAATATAACCAATGTTGGTCCTCGTCGCGAACATCTATCATGGGTTCTCTGCAGAACTTATCGGTGAACATGCAAATATCGCGCTGCTTCTTTGTGAACTCGTTTTGTCCAAGTATCAAATCTCGCAGTTTTGTGTTTGGTGATTCAATGGAATCGTTTTTAGATGCGTATTTTCCCATTTCAAACGCAATATTGTTTGGCTTTTGTGTGATAATATCCGTTAATATATTGTTTTTCTTGACAGTTTTCAATATTTGCGTAATACGAGCTTCCAATTCTTTTTCGAGTTCTTCTATGGATACATCATATCGTTTATCAAACTCATTTAATAATTGTTTTTTATAATCATTTTTCATACGTATTTGAGAACCAGGAACTGAATCACACATTTTTGAACGGACATTATAGCTGCATTCCTTACTAATATTGCAAAATAGTGACGCGGAGTCGACGAACCCATCTACATCAACATCTTCGTCTTTAACCCAAATATTTTTTACGCGTTTGTAATAAGTGACACGCTTGTTGTCTTCGGGTGACACAATTTCCGTATCAGAGCTTTCTGCGCGCGTATCAAGAACCAGCGCAGCGTAATGTCCATGATCCACCATTCGTTTCCCCATAATGAGCGTTTTTGCCAAGTCTTCTGCATTTTCAAATGAGACTTCGTGTTTTTCCATCAAGTTTTCTTTCAAAAAATCTAAAAACAGGTCAGGAGCCATGCTACCCTTTTCTTTTTTGTATTTGTCCAAAATATCGTATGGGGTATTATCATGGTCTTCGTCTACGACAACATCGTCCACATTATTATCCTTTTGCAATGCAGCCAATGAAGTATATTTTTTCGCCAAAAACAAGCGGACACAATCTTTGGATCTCATTTTTTCTACATCACTCATTTCGTCTATTGCAGGGGCTTCCAACACAGTCAATATGTTACTGGGAGTCATCAGGGGGAGCATGAGCGAAGTAATCACACTGGAATACAATTCCGCATTGTCACACTGTAACAGTTGCAATAGAACTTCACTTGACGATGGAGTTAAGTCTTTACCATTAGTTTTTAATATACGATAAGCATTAAACAGTGTATTGTAGAGGTCTTGGTTATCTTTCAACGTGCGCAAGATTTGATTTGTGTCAATATTTACAGTATTATTTGAGGCAAGTGCGTTCATATCGCGAAAACGGGATTCATTCGCTGCTTTGTATAAGCCAATTTGTTCTTTGATAAAAAATCGTATTTCCATGTATTGTTTATATGAAATATCACTGGGGTATATCATAAATGGCTCTAGTTGCTGGACAACGCCAGTGAATGACATTTTATTTGTCAAATATTTGCGGAACATGCGTATAAATACGCGCGTTTTCGGAATAATAGTGTCTAAAAATTGGTCGTATTTTTCAGCATTGTCCATATAAGTTTCTGTGTCTAATACGAACTCGTGAATGCTATCCATAATATGCTGTTTTGATTCGGCTTCAATGCCGTCATAATCTAGTTCATTTGAAATGTCGTTTATCATATGTGGAACAATATCCGTGTATTTGTTAAACAACTTGGATAGCATGAACTTCTTTTCATGGAAAGTAGATTTGGTAAGAATGTCAGTGGATGGTAAATACATACTTGAATGACGAATAACCGAATATGGAAGCATAAGAAACGACTGGATACACATTTTCTCTTCTTGTGTAATATCTTTGCGAACAAAAATCTTTTTCCCGCTTTTCAGGAGAACTCCATGCATACGAGACTGCCCCAGATTATATCTCTGGATAACATATTGTTTTGTCAAGACCTCTCCTTCCGTATACACTGCACTATAGAAATTGTCTAGGTTACCAATAATAGTATCAATGTTTGTACGAACACTTTGCACGGTAAGACAATTATCGGTATTATTGGGTTCGTCATAGGATGACATCAATTTATCAATCGTTTTATGTGTTGCATCGTAGTCGAATGAAGATTGTTTCGATTGTGCTTGTTCTATTTTTATAACATCTTTGTCTGAATATGCTACGGGATTGCCATCTAGGTCCATTATATTGTATAGTTTGCGACGGCTGTTTACAACCGGAACAAGCCACTGTAGTTTAGTATCCATGTTCTTGATTCGTTCAACTAAAGGCTTGTAATATGGACCATTTTTTTTGATATCATAAATATTTTGATTCGCATCGAACTTGGAAAAATGTTCTCGCAAATATTTGTATCGCTCAACAATTAAATGTATTCCGTCGAGAACATCTCGCGTGCGGTTCTGGTTTGGAATAACAGATAGTAGTTCGTCCATCATGTCATTTACTTGGGATTCAATACTGTAGCGCTGTTCATGTTCGGGTAGTTCAACATATTGAACTACTTCGTCTAATTGTTCACCGAATAAAATTGCATTGCTGTCTGCATACAACTCGTGCAATGTGTCACGTATTTCTGGTTCTTCGGCATCTTCGTCTACGCGAATAACGGACTCGCCGTTTTCAGTGAACTCTATGCTAGCTTTTTCTACTTCTTCTATTGGCTCTTCGTCTCCTTCTGAAGTCTGTTTTACGGCAGAAAGCGAACCAACGTTCTTTACCGAAGCCGGCTTCTCGCGAATGACAATCTTTTCAATAGGGAGTTCATCCGGTACACCTTGATATTTGAAGTCAATAAAAATGGTTCGTAACTCCGGGAATGTAACGATTTCAATCATATCCTCTTCTAAATTAGTGATTTCACCCGTAATAATAGTGGGAATATCGCCACCAATGTGAATATTAATCCATGTATTCGGTAATAGTGCATTCTGTCTTGCGTAACCACGTTCTTCACTGCGGTTCAGCAAATGTATTTGTATAATAGATTCGTCTGTAAGTTGTCCTTCTGGACCAATGTTTATTTGGTGTTCTTGCATAGTGGTTATATTTACAAGCATAATGCGTGCAGAATCGATATATTGAATAAAAAATGATGATTCATGTAAAACGTTATTAGAAGGCGAAACCAATTCTATAATATCACCCAACTCGAGTGCAATGCCATCACTCGTGGTGGGAGAGACCGTGTTCGGGTTAGTCTCCGTATCTATATTTTCGTTTTCCATATAAATAATATACATTATGTGTCTAAATTATTTGAGTAGTAGTTACAAGACAGCATTTCTTATGAGAAATAAGTAAAAAACATAAAGATTGCATTCTATCTAGATGAATGGACGATATGCACGAAGATACACCTGGTGTATTTACAATAAACCTTACCCCAAAGATAGAATGCAAGCTTACATTTTATAGGGAGTTAGGATATGCAACCCACCAATATGATATGAATATGTTGTGTTATGACGATAAAAGAAATAATATTTATAAATCCGTGTTATATTCGTATCCCGAAAACAAATTGTTATCTTTTGCGCCCCCAAAGTCAATACCATATAAGAACTTCATGGAACAGCACCCATTCAATGTATATACAAATGTAGAAGAATATATCGAAGGTCAGCGCATACAGCTATTTTATGATGATCGCAAGAAGGAGTGGCTTACCAGTATTAATAACTACATCGGACGAAAAAGTGAGACAGACCACTCTGTAAAAGCCGAGCATAACGCAGTCAATATAGATAAACTATTGTGCAAAATATTGGGAAAACCAAATTACTTCAACGTCAACAAGATTACCGAGTTTTCCAGCCAAATGCGCACAGACTGTTGTTATTCCATTATTGTTCGCAATGACGTAGACGCAATATATTATAAGAACGGTGCGGCACCCAAATCAGTGTATTTGGTAGCGGTATATAAAAAGAATGATTATACGAACCAGTTTGCACATATACCTCGCGAACAATACACAAACTGGGACTGTATAAGAATGCTATGCAAACATGGAATATTACTCCCGAAACGGGAAGACCATATACAATCGTATAAAGATGTAGATGTGTTATGTAATCGGAATGCCGACGCCATATACGTTATTGTGAATGAGAAACATGGGCAACGAGCCATAGTCCAAACACATATTAATGAGTATTATGCCGATCTGATGAGTTATAATGCGTTATTGCAAATGGAGACTATTGTATTAATACAAACCAATCGGGTTCACGATTATGTGGTGCATTTTCCTGGGAATAAATACCCAATTCTATGTTTGAAGAGTTTGTTTGGAAGATTGGTACATTTGTTATACAATGAATATGTATACCATTACATCAAAAATCATGAACATACATGCTCCGCAACAATACAACAAGTATGTGCTGAATTACATAAACGGCGATACAAACGACCTTATAAGAAGTGTCCTATGTCGCGCGAATATGTAAATCAATGGTTAATGGAGAAAACCCCGCACGAAATATTGTATATTTGGCGGGCAAAGTGGTAAGATCGTATGTAATGCATAACATATTGTATTACATATGAAATATTATGGCTTATTGGAGCTGACTATAAACAAATGATAGTTTACTTAATTTTTGAATATAACTCATTGCACATTTTTGGTTTTCCGGGTCCATACTTTTGACCGGACCCCGAATATTGTCAATTGCCGCAATGATTTTTTCGGCATTTGGCATATTGCGTAGATCATGTCCATAATCTTTATCAAAAAAGAATGAAATATCACCTGCTGTAATAAGTTCGCTGTATGGAACATATACATATTTGTGCCACAGGCGGATAACTGCCATCGGATTCATTTTACGGATTGTTCCGAGAGACGCTTTTGCTGCCCGGATTTCGTTGTTTTCTGGTAGAACAGTAATAACATCTTCAACAAACTCGTCCATTAATGAATTGAAACCACGTGAGACCGTTGATTTATCTGACATATGAATAACAATAGTATATATATATTCTCAACCTTATTTTTATATATCTTTTTTGATTTATTTACAATACCATTGGTTGTGTAAATGGACTATTTTGTCCGATTTCGTCCATTCGTTTTTGTAATAGTTTGTCAATTGTAACATCTTGATCCACTTTATCTGGTTGATATGTGTCGTCCGGAGTTTTGATAAGAACGACATCATTTTGGGTAGAAACATAATTATGCATTGAGCGCAACCCTCCTGTCCCTTTCGAACTAAGTTCGTCAGATGTCATATTATAGTCGGTGAACTGTTCTGATATGATATTGGTACCACCGGTAGAGCTGTTAAACATGAATCCATTGGGTTCTCCATTATTTCCAGTAGATTCATTATTGGCCGCCTTAATTTGAGGATGATAGTGCTGTATAACTTCTTCCCCCATTAGAAGCCGATAATTTTGTTGCGCAACAAGGAGAGATGGCACACTATGCACATTTGGCGGCATCACGACTTGTTTGCCGTTTTCTAAAATGATATACATTTGGTTTGTTTGCTGGTCCATGCGTCGTTTATCGATACATATAAAACTAACTTTGTCGGACATGTTGTTTTTGACTAAAGTATTTAGAACCCGCTGGGAGTGTTTGCAATAATTACTATAATATAAAATATCCATCAGTGTTTTATATTATAATGAAAAAAAGGTTATGTAATATGAACGTGCTTATAGCGAGTTGCTGCACATGGAATATAAGAGGCGGTTCTGGAAATATAAGATGATATATCCGAATGAGACGCCAATCATGCTCAAATAAAAGTCAATACCCTTTCTCTTGGAAATACCCACGAAAAGGGACGAAGTCACCAACACCACGAGTAAAAGGAAGCCAATCACAGAAAGGATGTAAAAATAGTCGCAATACTTGCTGTCAAGGGGGCCGAAAATCTTATTCATCATGTCTTGCATAATTCTATACTATTATATTACAAAAAAACGTGGATAATTACTAAATAACTGTGTTTTATGGTTATTCGACGATAATAACTTGTATTCACATCGTGTAAATACAATATGTATGAGTATAAATGGATAATATTGTTTGTATGTTCTCCAAACAGCATAAAAATATATCAATTACATATATACAACTGAACTCATGGACGAGACCAACCTTTGGAAGATTATAAACAAATATTTTGAAGACAACCCGCAAAGTTTAGTGAGACATCATATAGAATCGTATAATGATTTTTTCAAAACGGGCATATTCCAAATTATGAGGGAAAATAACCCGGTTCGCATTGATTCGCGATATGACAAAAAGATCGATGATTATCGGTCACAATGTATAATGTATTTGGGTGGTAAAGCCGGCGATAAAGTGTATTTCGGTAAGCCAGTGATATATGACGATAATGACAGTCATTATATGTATCCCAATGAAGCGAGATTGCGCAATATGACCTATGGCATGACAATCCACTACGATGTGGAAATTGATTTTATTGACATATTGGAAGTTGGAGAACAGCCTACACTAATTGGAGTGAAAGAAACCGATGAAGATAGTGACGAAGAACCGGGTGAGAAAAAAGAACAAGACGGCGGCGCTCCACCGGAACGTAAAAAGCAACCACGCAAGAAGAAGCAAGGCCTGAATATCGCAGAAACCGCCTTTGTGCGCGAGTCTACTGAAAGAACAATGATAGCTCCAAATACCCAAAAGAGAACCATCGTGTTATCCAAGGTATTTCTCGGTAAGTTCCCAATTATGTTGCAATCGAACTATTGTGTTTTATCAGGGATGCCGCGCTCCATGCGTCATTCATTTGGGGAGTGTTCGAACGACGTTGGTGGTTATTTTATTATAGACGGTAAAGAGAAAACGATAGTTTCACAAGAGAAGTTTGGTGATAATATGTTATACATTCGTGAAGTAAACGGCGATGACTATTTATATTCCGCCGAAATACGTTCTGTCTCAGAAAACGCGTCAAAACCGGTACGAACATTGTCGGTCAAGATTGCCACACCTGGTACAGTATATACTAATAAAAATATTGTAGTGAAAATACCTAATGTGCGCAAACCCGTTCCGCTTTTCATTGTGTTCCGCGCATTAGGTATTATAAGTGATAAGCAGATTATAACCACTTGTTTATTGGATTTGGAACAGAACCATTCTATGTTGGACTTGTTTGTTCCATCGGTGCACGACGCCGCTCAATTCATGACACAAGCTACTGCACTCGAATATATTAAATTGTTAACAAAGGGAAAAACGGTCGCACATGTATTAGAAATATTATCTGATTTGTTTTTGCCCCACGTAGGGGAAACGAACTTTATACAAAAAGCGTATTATTTGGGATATGTCGTAAAGCGTTTACTTTCGGTATACACGAAAGCTGAGCCCCCCACTGACCGTGACAATTTCAAATATAAGCGCATTGAGTTGGTGGGAACGTTATTGCATGAGTTGTTTCGCGAATATTATAAAATACAGCAGCGCCAAATACAATTGGGTTTCGAAGAACGACTTACATATAATCAAAATATATATGGCGACAATTTACACAAGTTGATAAATGATAACTATAAAGATGTTTTTAGAGAGCGCTCACTTGAGGTGGGGGTTAAGAAAGCGTTCAAGGGCAACTGGGGTGCACAAACCCACACAAAGCGCATTGGTATAACACAAGAACTGAACCGATTATCATTTAATTCTATGTTGAGTCATTTGCGGAAAACGAACTTGCCGCTAGATGCGAGTGTAAAAGTTGTGGGACCTCGCGTATTGCATAGCACACAATGGGGGTTTTTCGATCCAATTGACACGCCAGATGGTGGCAACATTGGTCTACATAAACATATGGCAATTTCTGCATATGTCACACAAGGATATAGTAGAGAACATCTTATCAAATGGTTACGCGAAAAGGTGAAACTCCGGTTTATAGAAGAATGTGGACCACGTATGCTATCTGTATTGACAAAAGTATTCGTGAATGGTTATTGGGCAGGGGCCCTGTCCGAACCATTGGAGGCAATCGAGAAGGTCAAATTATATCGCCGCAACGGATTAATTCCAATTTACACGAGCGTTACAATGGATATACCCCAAAACACGATTTATATGTATACGGACGGTGGGCGTATTTGCAGACCCATTTTTTATTATGACGAAGAAACAAAACAAATGTCATTTGAGAACAAAGATGCAATCAAGCGTATACAAGACGGTGAGTTCTCATGGGACGAGTTAGTTTCCGGTTTTAATAAAAAGCAAAAAGGGTTTATTGTAAACGATAATAAAATGTATGAACTGAATGAGCTGTATGAGAACTTGGATTCGGAAGCGAGCCCAACCCGATTGAAACGGTTTATCGAAGATAAGGCAATTATTGATTATATTGACACGAACGAAACAGAAGGCGCTATTATTGCTATGAACCGCGATTCTCCAAGTGATAAGAAATACACGCACCACGAAATACACGAGTCGTTGATTTTCGGTATGATGAGTAATTTGATTAATTTCCCCGAAAACAATCCAGCAACGCGTAATTCATTTTCATGTGGCCAATCAAAACAGGCGTGTTCTATATATCATACAAACTTCCATGTTCGTATGGACAAAACTGCAGTTGTGTTGAATAGTGGTCAAATGCCATTGGTTAAGACGCGATATTTGGAACATATCAACCACGAAGGCAATCCATATGGGGAAAATACGATTGTCGCTGTCATGTGTTACACTGGATACAATGTAGAAGACGCGATTTTGATAAACGAAGGTGCTTTAAATCGTGGTCTTTTCAACACTACTTATTATAGCACATATGAAACACACGAAGAAAAGAGCCAAAGTGGTGGAAATACAACAGAAACGCTATTTATGAATATCGAATCTGAAACTGGTGTCGTTGGAACCAAGCCAGGGTATGATTATAGTAAGTTGGATAAATATGGTTTGGTTAGAGAGAATACTCCATTGACAGATAAAACTGTATTGATCGGACAAACTGTAAGCGATTCGCAAGCTCCTGGAAAACGCGTTGATCAATCAAAAGTTCCGAAGAAGGGCCAATTGGGCGTGGTGGATAAAGCATTCATGACAGAAGGTGAATCTGGAACTCGCATTGCCAAAGTTCGTGTGCGTGAGATTCGTGTGCCAAACTTGGGTGATAAGATGGCATCTCGTGCAGGTCAAAAGGGGACTGTAGGTCTGGTAATTCCTGAACGCGATATGCCCTTCACTAGTCAAGGTATGCGTCCTGATATTATTATCAACCCACATGCCATACCGTCGCGTATGACCATTGGACAATTCATTGAAACGGTTACTGGAAAAGCGTGTGCTATGTATGGAGGATTTGGTGATTGCACTGCTTTCCAAAATAGAGGTACCAAGATGGGTATATACGGGGAGCTCCTTACAAAAGTAGGGTATCATTCGAGCGGCAATGAAATACTATATAATGGAATGACTGGAGAACAATTGAATGTGGAAATATTCATGGGACCGAATTATTACATGCGGTTGAAACATATGGTGAAGGACAAGATCAATTTCCGTGCGCGCGGGCCGCTTACTGCGTTGACAAGACAGCCGGTGAGCGGGCGCGCGAATGACGGTGGATTGCGCATAGGTGAAATGGAGCGCGATGGTGTGATTTCGCATGGCGCAAGTGCGTTCTTGCGCGAATCAATGATGGAGCGCGGAGATAACTATCAAATGGCTGTGTGTAATAAAACCGGCATGATTGCGGCGTATAATCCAGATAGGAATATCATGATAAGTCCGTTGGCTGATGGACCCATCAAATATACTGGTTCTATTCACAATAATGATATGCATATTGAGAACATTACAAAGCATGGACGCAGTTTCAGTGTAGTAAATGTACCATATTCCTTCAAATTATTGATACAAGAACTTCAGGCAATCAACGTTCAATTGCGTATCATCACCGACGATAACATAGACCAAATTGAGAGCATGGGGTTCTCAAATAACATTCATACACTATTGAACTTAAATCCCGAGAGTTCAACTCATAGACAAGCTGCTAACCATGTCAAAAACAAGTTGTTACGCGAAAACGGCGATGTCCCCGAAATCATTACCCCCGCACCCGAGTTTGAACCGAAGAGTCCGGATACAACTACCCCAGAAGGAACTCCTCCGCCATTGCCACTAGAAGAAGATGACACTGTCGAATCTTCTCCAGGATTTGTTCCAGGGGACTCGGCTGCATATGATCAAACATCAATATCTAGTCAATCTCCAGGGTTCGCACCGCAACCAGTAGAAGAAGACGAATCGCCACCGTTTGCCCCTGACATGGGAACACCACAAGAGGTATCAACTGATATGTTCTCTGTAGGAGAAAACGTATATTACAAAAATCAGTTGTGGATAATTCGTAAAATAAGCCCACGATTTATAACGATAGAGGCCGCGAACCCTACCGAAGTAGAGGGCGATTTGGTTCAAATCGTTCAACCCGCCGAAATTGTAAGAGAAGCCGAATACTCTGTGATCCCAGCGACCCCTCCCAGCCAAGAGGGGGGTAATGATATGATGCATTCTTTACAACGACAAGCATTGCAACATGACGGAGGTATCAATTTCGCACCCGTCATTAATATTGTCAATGGGGATTCAAAAACAGAAGGACCCACTCAAAGTCAAGGCCATAATGATGAAATGGATGACAATGCGAATTATGTAATGCCTGGCATCAAAGGCGACCCCGCCTCAATTGAGAACAAATCGGCACCAGCAGCAGCACCAGAGAAGAGTAGTTCGAATCGTGGTGGAATATTAGATTTTTTGACAGGAGGTTTGCTCGTAAAGAAAGTATGATTTGCAAATAATCTAGAAAATTGATTTATTATATTTAATATAACAGTTATATATAATCAGTAACCAGCCATGTCGCATTCTAATATGATTCTAAGCATTTACAAATCACGCGTGAACATCTTGGATATAATGGATGTTTTAGATTATGAAATGGACGAATATCGCAGTTTTAGCATCAACGAAATAGATGCAATGGCATCCACTACTCAGTTGGATTTGCTATTGAACCACCGCACCGAAAACAAAAAGGTATATATAAAATACTATATGGATAAGAAGCCTCAGTTCAATAAAACCCAGTTGGATAATTTACTGGAAGAGTTAATGGTCGTGGAAAGTGTTCTGGATAAAAATGATACACTTATTATTATTACATTGGAAGAGCCAAACGAAACCATTGTGAACCACATCAAATATTTATATGACCGCGACGGTATATTTGTAGTGATGCATAGTATCCATCGGTTGCAGTTCAATATATTGAGCCACAATCTTGTCCCAAAATGTAACGTTTTATCAAAAGAAGACGATACTATATTCAGAGACAAATACAATATCAAACGCGACGAACAACTCCCAGAGGTTTCTCGTTTTGACCCACATATGTTAGCAATGTGTGTTCGTCCTGGACAAATATGCGAGTTTGACCGCAAGAGCAAGACCGCAATGAATACAAAATATTATCGCATTTGCATTTAGGCGAAGCAGACAAAAATCTATATATATTGTAAAAGAGTAATGAATAAAGAGAAACTGAAAAATACAAATAACGATATTGAACCATCTTTTTTCTCGTTTTTGAAATCATCTTTCGTAAATACACAAGAACCCATGGCTGATTTTTGTCAAGCGGTTAATGACCAAAACCGCGGGACGGGTGCATATGAAGACTGGGATAAAGATAATGAAAACAATATTACCGAAGATGCGGACGATGGGGATGTTAGTGATCCAGACAGCATAAATGGTGGGATGGATCCGCAAGAAAGTCCAGGTGGGTCTGATGACGACGAATACCCACCTGGACGGAGAGCCCGTTCTAATGTGACAAAATGTGCATTGGACAGAGGATTGAACGCAGGTCAAAACGCATATATGGGAAATACCAGTTCTGGGGCAAAAGCGAATTATGAAAACGAAAAGGCAATGTATGACATATATTATTTCGAGACCATTCATTTGATCGCAGGTATTGTACTTTCTGCTTATGTGATATCACGCATCAGTAAGTAAGGATCAAATATTACAATGATAAATAAAAATATGATTATATTTCATTATGGTTTCCAGCCCAGAAGGGGAATTGATAAGCAATATTATAAAGGTAGAAAATGAACATAGTCGTATGGTAGAACAATATGAAAATGAAAGTGTGTATTATTATAGCAGTTATATAACATCATTCAATTTGGCTTTAGGAATAATTGCCACTGGATATGTTATTTATCGCTATCGTAACAAATAAATAGATGTATATTGTATAATTATAAATAGAATATATGTCGGGTTCTTGTGAGGACATTAGAACCGTAGAATTAAGTAATATGAGTGTTGTAGAGTTAACCGCACACTTGAACGATTTGAATAGCAAGTATTCCGCAGATGGCCAACGTGTTGCATACTTGAAAGAACAAACTTATCACATCCGTCTTGCAAACTTTATAATGGTATCGATATATTATGTATTATTATATGTATTATTAGTGGGGACGTGGAGAACAGCTATATGGCGCGCATTTAGTATCTATAGAACTATGGCATTGGTATTTATTATTTTGTATCCATGGTTAATAATTCATTTCCAAGAAAGCTTTTATTATTTATTGATGTCTATTTTGGGTATTTTCAATACGGATGTGTACAAATCAGAAAAATGGTAATATAGTGTATATGGAAATTGATAAGAAGGTTCTCAAAGAGAATGAAAAAGTCGTAGCGCATTTTGGTGAAATAAAAGACTTATTAATAGACTATAATAACAAGCGAACCGAAGAGACTGGAGAGGCAATTAAAGTTGCAAAAATAGTCCGTGAAAAAAACGCAGTTATCAATGACTTACAAAAACTGAAACGCGAAGCAATATTTAAGTATAATGATTGTATTCAGCATAATGCAAGATGTGAAACATTGAAAAATACGAAGTTGGATACCCAAACAAGACTGAATACAAGTATGGAAGCAACTAATACACTTATCGATGAAAAGAACATGTTAACGAACATGTGTGATACAATATTAGAAACGATTCGCAGTGAATTGGGAAATATACAGGACGTAAATACCGCGAAAATGTCTAATCGTCAGCAACGTGCAAAGGTACAAGAACAATTAGATAAAATAAACCAACGCATATCGTATTGGGACCAAAAAATATATGAAAAAAATGTAGAAATAGATAATTATGCAACAGAAATGAAGAATGCAGTGCAGCAATAAGATCTATATTATTTATGCGGGTATTGTATACATAATATTTAATAATGGGTGGAGGAGGTAAACGCGCACGACAAGCAGCCGAAAGAGCAGCCGCTGCTACTAGAGCTGCGGCAGAAAGAATCCGAAAACAACAAGAGAAAGCTAGACAAGATGCAATAGACAAATTGGCAGCTGAACAAAAGCGTGCAGAAGAACTTGCTGCAAAGATAGAAGCCGAACAAAACGCAAAAAAGAAAGCAGAACTTCAAGCAAAACTTGCCCAAGTGCAACAGAACATTCGTGACCAAGAAGAAGAAATCCGAAGAAAACAATTAGAAATTGAGCGGTTGATACGAGAAGAAGAAGCGAGACAGGCTATTTGGAAACGAAAAAACGACGAACTTGACCGATTCTTGGCAAAGAGACGTCAATTAGAAGCTGTTCGCGAGACTTTAGAAAAGATCATAGCAACACTTGATGAAAAGCATGGTTCTGAATCGTTTATAGGTAGCATTCCATATGTTACCGATTTTGAAGCGTTTAGTGTAATAGAACCAATGATATCGGATGGTTCTTTAACCGGTAAGGGATTACAACACAGTTTGTTATTGTCCGGAGCGGATAAAGAGTTCGCAACTACAAAGTGTTCTACTTTTAACGAACAGCATAATAAAAACATAGATTCTGAAGAAATTAAGACTGCCGATTTGGAAAACAAATTAGATACTATAAATAATAAGTTGAGCAAAAACAACTGCCATATTGAAAAAGATTGTTCTATTTTGAATGACCCAATAATCTCGTATAATCAAGAAATTATAGCAGAAACGCAAACATTGATAGACCAGTTGAATGAATATGCGAAGTTAACCGACCTGAATAATCCAGATAACAAAGCAGGACCGGTTGCAAGAGAAGTAACCAAGAAATTGAACAATACTATAATATCAGAAGATAGTATAATGGTTACTGAAGGTTTTCATTCAGGCACTCCATATCAATATGAATATTTAAAAACAAATAAAGTCGACATTATACCAATAGACGAAATGAAAACTACTAATATGAAAAATCGCAAACTTCGCCAAGAGTTCAAAATAAAACGAAAAGAAATTGAAGGCACATTGGACTCTATTCATATGGAACAGAGCAATTATGTTGACAATTCGGTATTTACCAACGTATTTATGACAATCGGAGCAACCTGTATGTTGTATTACCTATTTATCGGACTACGCAAATAAATATGTTTATATTTTGTATATAGTTATGACAACTCCAATATTAACCACCGAACAAGTGAAAGCTTACTTTGATAACATAAACGATCATACAGACGCAGTTGCTAACTATGGGAGTGCATACAGTTCTTTATATAAAAAACAAGATGTGAATGATCCACAAAGTGTGAAGTCTAAACTGGTCGAGCGTGACAAATTGTCGGGCGAATTGTCTGGATTGAAATCAAAAAAAAACACCGATTTGGGTAAAGTAATGTTGGACGACATCCAAGAGTTAATACGTCAAGATAAGCAAGTATACATTTTAGGGGGATTAACCGCAGTTTCACTATTGATTATACTCAGTTTTTCAAGGTAATACTATGTTTGGAATATTATACAAACATAATATATAATAGTGATAATAGTGATAATATGTCCGCATCAGCCGTAACTATTAATACACAGACAACAAATGCTGCAACTGATTTGATGAATGAAGTATTACATAATCAAGAAGAAGTTAAGGCTATTGTTGACGCAGAAAATGCAAAATTGGAAAATGGAATTGCGTCCATTCGTGATGAGGCTACAACCAAAAGACGTTTGGCGGTCATCAATGATTCTAGGCGCAAACGCATGAATGGATATAATTTGATGCTTTTTATCATCATTATCACGTTGGTTTTGTTTTGGGCATTGACATATTTGTCGTCGTATTTGCCCGAAATCATAATCGTATTATTGATGGTAATTATTGGAGTATTGGCAGTTATTTGGTGTTACAATATATATTTAGAGATTAGCAATCGCTCGAAGTTGAACTATGACGAGCTTTTATTGAAATCACCGAAACAATTGACACCTCAGCAGCGAGAACGTGAAGAAGAAAAGGCGAGACAGTCCGGCAATTTATTAGGTTCGGTTAACTTGATGTCTTGCTATGGGTCTGACTGCTGTGATACTGGAACTGAATGGGATACAGACAAGTTAATGTGTATTCCGACTACTGATACTGGTACTACTGAACCGTTTACAACATTGGCTCCGCAACGCAGTTACGGTAATGTATCAGCCAATACACCAAACGAATACGATAAATATTCGCCCATTCATTAGATTTTTTTAGCATTATAGTGTAACAATGCTAAAAAAAAG
>MDTC01130640.1_pt1 | contig 31271 bp, 11 predicted proteins | sample 811181 | NCBI WGS metagenome assembly MDTC01 (sample SAMN05326644, study PRJNA326480) | marine metagenome | isolation source: seawater | place: Pacific Ocean: North | collected 2011
CCAGCGTTTTTCTGAAGAACCTAAATTGAATGTTTGTGTAGCACTTGGTTCTATTGATCCAGTTGTACTTGTTCCTGCTATGTTTGTTGCTCCGCCAACGTATAATTTTTTTGCTATACCTACGCCGCCTGAAATTTTTACAGCACCTGTACCAATACTTGTAGAATCTGTTGTACCTTGTATAATTAAATTTGTACTTGCTTGAATTGATCCTGCGACATCTAATGCTTCAGCAGGCGATAATGTATTAATTCCTACTTTTTCAGTTGAATCGACTCTAATAACATTCTTTTGTGTACCTAAATTATTGACTTTAAAGTCGATCGGTGCTCCTGATGTTAAGTTTGCTACAACGCCTGACGTACCTTGAACATCAAATGTAATAGTAGCACCCTGTCCTACTCTTAATCCTGCGTCATTACTGATGACTAATTGTTCTGTAGTTGTACTGAGCTTATCACTTCTTAAAAATTTACTTGCCGCCACAGGATTTTCATCAGCTGATACAACAAGAAATTCTGCTTTCTCACTTGTACCATAAAATTTTCCTACGCCTGCTCCGCCAATATTTGCTGTTGAAAGATTAAGTCCAGGTCTGACAAATTGGAATCCGTTAATAGTGCTTTTTGGTTCAAATAGTTTTGTAGAAAAGATTGCTATAACATTACCTTGTACTTCCGTTTGTAATACTGTGTAATTAACTTCATCTTTACCTGTGATGACAACTGGTTTTGCTCCAGTAAGTAAACCATCACTGTATTCAGGTCCTACAAGAGTCCAACCACTTCCTGTAAAAATGTAAAGCTGATTGTTTGCTGTGTCTGCCCACAAATCTCCAGCTAAAGCTGTTGCTACATCTGGCGAACTATTTCCTTTTTTAAGTCCACCTGCGTTTACCCAACTTGTGCCATCATATAATTTTAACGCATTTACTCCAGTTGAACTGTCGTACCAAAGTTGTCCTTGTACAGGATTACGTGGTGAATTTGAATTTGAAAAATTTTCAAGTAGACGTAAAAAACTCTCAGCTATAACAGAGCCATAGCTTGTTGTGTTTCTTCCTGGAATATCCAAGCTCGTCTGTTGATTGATTGTACTATCTTCAATAGAAATAGTACCTTTGTTGCTGTCGGAGTAATTTATAGTATATGCCATTATTCGTTAAATCCTGTCAAACTTTGAACTCTTACAGTATAGTCTATCTGTACTAGTCTATTTAAACTTTTTTGTACTGGATGGAAAATCACATGTGTAAGCAATCTACCTTGTCCAGAAGCACTATAACTAACAAGTCCTAGCTCATCAAATACATATAAACTATCTGCGTTAGTAGCATTATCTGTAGCATCTTGTCCTGCGGGTTCACCGTAATCTAATAAACAACTTACAAGAATATCTGTATAATTTGTTCCGCTTACATGCCTTGATTCAATCTTGTTTCTAGCTGGATCTGTATTGTTAACACTTCTATCATCTACCACTTTAATAAAGGTTTGGTTATACAAACTAGCATTTGTTCCTGTGCTATTTGGAGTCAGATAAGTTATAATACCTGTAGGATCAATGCTTGTCCCACCATTACCAAATCCCATTTGATAAATGAACCCTTCTCCAGCATTTCCTAAACTTTCAGCAAGTGAAATACTCATATTTTCGTAATGAATTGCGTTACGTTTATCAACTATTACTTCTCCGTTTGTTGGATCAAAAATCTTGATGTGTCCTTGTAACAACACTCCATTATCTTCGTTTATTTTGTCAATCATATCATTTTCCTACAACTGTATTTATTTTGGTAGCTCCACCTTTTCCGCCTTAAAGAAACGTGCGACCAAAGTTTCTGAGTCATTTAATGGAACTCCAGTATCAGACCATAGTTGTCCTTGCCTTCTAATTACCTGGATTTTGGCTCCATCAGCCGGTATATTGGTTAATGTAAGTAAGTTATTCGTACCATTAACACTAAATTGTGCCGGAGAAGTAACATCTGCTTCAGGACTATCCTGATCTAATGTTGGATCAAATACTGTAATAGCATTTTTTCTTAACCGTTTTCCAGCAACAAATACTTCGAATTCATTTACCGTTTTGGGTGTAAACGATAATTCATAAATTGATGTTGATCCATCGCCTACAAAATCTTCTGTATATGTTTTATCAACGTATGGAGCTGTCTGCTGAACACCTTGATTATATACATCACTTCCAGCAAAATGTACTTCTGGTGCGCCTGTTCCTAGCGTAGCTCTTTGTAACTGTCTTAATACATTCCCCTGTTTAATCAAGAATGTGATTCTTTCTCCATTAACAAATATAATGCCGGGTATTCCGCTACTTTTATCTGGAGCACTTATCGTCGAAGCATCTATCAAAGATATTTCTTTATCAGTTACTAGAAGATCTTTAGCTAATCTTAGTGGTGCTTTATCTCCTAAACGTTTGTAAATGTTTCTATTCAATATATCTTTAAATTGACTAAATCCAAACTTAGGTGTTACAGGTCCATCTGAACTAAATTGAATTACCTCTATTACATCATTATCAGCTAATGGATTATTGTATTTTACAAATTTTCTATCTTCTGTCAATTTGTAATCAACGCTAGGTGTTTTTAATTCACCATTGACTACGAACCAAACAAATTGAGCATCAATAGCAGGATTACGTAATTCTACAAGACCTGCTTTAATATGATTAAACTGTATGTGGTCTTCTGATCCTACAGTCAATGTTGTTCTAGCTACCAAATCAAAATTTATTCTTTCAAAATCTTGAATGTCATGCTTGTTAAATGTAAACACTTCAATCTTTTCGCCTACACCAGGTGCTGTCTTTAATTGTAATGTATTCGGAGTTTCGACCCAAGCATTTTGACTATTAACAACTTGTATACTACCAAAAGCATAATCTCCATCATCTCTAATATAAACTTCTAGAATGTCTCCTGCTTGTCCGATTCCTGGTTCAAGTATAATACTACTATTAGCAGGACGAATATTAAATTCTGTAGCAATTTTTAATTCTCTTCCATTTAGGATTGCTAACACATTAGAGTTATCAAAACTTCCTATTGGTGTTTGCCAAATTTCCATGTAATATTCTCTTTGATTTGCTTTTACGTCAAATTGTTGATTGTATCCAGCATTTAATATTTTGTTACCTTTTTTCACAATAACATTGTGTGAGGATGGAATAGCACTGAATGGAGTGTTTGCTAACGTAAAGTTTACTGTGCTTCCGTCTCCTGTAAATTCTTGTATTTCTATCTTACTAAAACTTTCTGCCTTATCGTAGATAGAGAAGTTAATGACTGATAGATCCCTAGGAGCAGATCCAAATTGTATTACTGCTTTAGGATCTTCTGTACTATCGTCACTGCTTATTAATACAGACTCAGCTTCTATTCCGTCAACAGTAGCAATGTAATCTAATTTGTTTGACCATCTTGCTTTTGTTGTAAATTGGAATGAACTTCCGTCACCTATGAATTGTTCCTGTTCTACAATATTTTCACCATTGCCGCTTACGCTGATTATGTTAACTTCAGCACCTAAAGCAGGAACTGAGTTTAATTTTACAGTTTTATTTTTGTAATCTACCCTGTATGCTGTCTTATCTAAAATTACTTTGTTTAGTCTTACAAATAAACCATTTTCAGTTTGAGGTTGTATTCCAAATTTGAAAGTGCTTTCGATACCATTTGCGTTATAGCAATTACTTGATAGTAAACTACCGCCTCCTTCTGGTCGATGATATACACTAATGTTTACAGTATCTAAAACCTGTCCAGGAACTTGCTCTTCCGGTCCTTTAGATGTTGTAGGTGTTACAAATCCATCACCATCAATAATAATTTCTTCTGGATTTATTCCTTTAGCTGTGCTAAATTGTAAATCACCGCCACTTAATACAGTATCATACGATCTTGGATCTGGTAAGAAAGATCCATCTGATGTTGTTTTTCTAAATACTACAATATCATTTGCTTTAAATCTCTGAACATCATTTGTAATTGTTATTGTTGTTTCGCCATAACCAGTAATACTTCTCATGACAGCATTTGTATTTGTAACAGGATTACTTGTACCAAAGTTTGGATCATCTATTCGCTTACCATTCAAGTAAACATTGTAAACAACATTATTTTCTAAAGGCTTACTCAATGTAAATATTTCAGTGCTACCGTCCATTTGAAATATTTCATCATCAAAAGTAGTATCAAAAGTATCATAAGTTGTTGTGAACCAAGCATCTGAATCCCAACCTGTTCCAGAACCAAAACTGTAACTGCTTACTTCTACTCCACCATAATCAATTCCGTCCAGTAGTTGTCCTAAATCATTTCCTAACATGCCTGTTGTAGGATTGTAGTAAAAATTGATTCTATCTTGAGCTTTAAGCAAGTCCGGAGATTTATTATATTTTATACTGATTGTCTTTCCTACTGCTAGAGGTTCTGTAAATGTAATTCTGCCGTAGCTTCTAGTATAACCTTTACTTGTATCTTGAATGTTATCAAATACGTATTCACTGCGTAATGATTCTAAACCATCTACAGTTACGGTAATTTGTGTGTTCACTAACTGCATTGGCCATTTCAAGTTGAATATTTGTTGATTTGGTAATGTTGTAAATGTTTCTGTTTGATCAAGTGTTGAGAATAAAAATGTACCAGTGATCCTGTCAAATTTACAACGCAAGTGCATTGATCTTGCTTTTCCGCCGCCTAGTACAGGACTCAATCTAGCGTTTGTGCCTCCGTCGGCTAATGAACCTTCAACAGTTATTGTAGGTTGTGACAAGTAACCGGAGCCAGGATTTGTAACTTTTACAGCACTTATTTGACCGTTACCGATATAAGCTACTGCTTCTGCCCCAGATCCTCCACCACCTGATATTTTAATAATAGGAACTTCCAAATATCCTGATCCAGCATCTGCTATGTTGAGTGAAGAAAGTTCAAATCCTACATTTTCTAACCAATGTTTACTTGGATATTTTGTAACTTCAGAAAATCCTGAAACAATTTGATTATCTACAACCTGAATAGATTGTGGTGTTATCTTTCCTTCAAGTTCATTATATACAGGAGGTAGATCAAAATCTGTTATGACTGATGCGGAAGGATCAATTTTTTCATATGAACTTAAATATTCTCTTATCTTTGTTCTATATGGTTTTACTTCTTGTACAAAATCTTCATAGCTTGATAAGCTATCATTTTTAAATGTAATCCTTTGATCCAGTTCACCTACATTATGTTTTGCTTTTATAAAGCTAGTTTTGAAAACCCAATCTACTGATGGCTGTTCTTTATACACATATCTTAAACCAGCAAAAAATAATTCGTTCCAATGTATTGCTAGATCATCAACAAATATTTTATTTTTAATTGTGTTAATAATTACACGCATTTCTTCAACTGGCTCTGTATCGTAAAATATTTTATCAAAGCTGGCACTATCGTAAGCTACATTAGCACTTTTAACATTGTATAAACTTTCTTTAAAACTTATAGTTCCGTCCTGTCTACCTATAGTTTTGTAATTTACAGTGTAATCATCGGTATCCTGATTATCAACCTTTTCAAGCAATAACCAACCGCCTGTTCCAACATTGTTAATCTTAACAACATTACCGATTTCATCATCTAGTCCGTATAATTGATAACTAGCATCAATTGTAAAGTTTAAAGGTGTAAATTGATTGTATCCTGTTGCGTACCAATCTATATAATTCCAATAAGCATTAGTGTCATATGATTGTGTAAGTGTTCGTGTCCATTCTTCATTAGCATATGAAAATATAGCCCATTTGCCTCCTACAGTTTCATCGGCTTTGACTAACACACTAAACTTACGTACTTCAATAGTAGGTTCAGTATAATTACTTCCTGGATTAATTATGTTGTAAGAATCAATTGATCCTTTAGAGTCTAATGTAAATGTAAGTTCACAACCTGTGCCTGTAGCATCTCTTATAATATATGTAGGCGGTGTTAAGTATCCAGTGCCGGGATCTGTAATTAATACATTAGCAATACTTCCGTTTTCTACCTCAAGTGTCATTACAGCAGGTTGAACTCTAGCTACACTAACAAATTTTAATTCAGCATACGTATCTGATGTTGTATCATATCTTCCTGTAATCAACGAAGGTTGAGGATCCACTTTTGTTAAGTCTGATAGATCTTTATCATCAACAATTAATTTTGTAGACAATGTTTTATTAGTTCTTTCAATAAATTCTTTTCTTGCTTCACTTCTATTAATAAACCAACCTTGTCTTGGATCATTCAAATTACCGTAACGTTGACGCACAGGTAATTCTAAGTCCGGCACAGGTCTGTCATTAAGATCAAAACCTACGAGACTGTCAAACCATTTTCTTTCTATTTCAGCGTTAGGAATGCTTGTTTCCAAACCATCTGTTACAAGTTGATATTCGTTATGTGTATTTTGTTCTTGATTATCTATTGTCCACCAGTTGAAACTTAATCCTACATCTTTATTTTTTACAAAAGGCTGACAGTTAAACAATGAAAATCTGTTATTACCTAACATAGCAACAAACCTATAACCTTGGCTTGCTGGATCAGCTATAAAATTAGCTACGTCAAAAGCTGTTGTTCTTCTTGTTTCTATGTCAGGCAATGTGGCTTTGTTTTTTACCCAATAGTAATAGTAATTTGTAAATGTTTGCGAAGGACTATCATATCTTCTACGTGTGGAATATGTAGCATCTCCGTATTTTGTAGTTCCACTAATACCTTGCGATAGGGCTTCTTCTGTACCAGTTTGACTATCCCATTCGCTTGGTAAAAGTTTTGATTCTACCCATTCATAAACATCAACTGATGTGTTTGGAAATAACTTATTGAAGTTAGCTGTTGCTTCTAAAATATCTCCTTGATGATGATTAATAAATCTGCCACTATCAATATCCCACCAAACTTTACCTATCCATTTATCTGTTGTGTAATCTAAAGTATCGGCTGTAATTCCTGGTGTTGTGCTTACATTATACTTTGCTGGATCATAACTTGTTTTAAAGCTAATTTCTTGTTCCGCAGGACCAGCAATTTTTCCTTGTAGTGGATCAATGTAATCTAAATAAGTAATCAAACCGTTATTATTTTTATTGTAAAGGAATACTCCTTTGAACCTATCTGTATCAGCAGGTAACACCGGACTTCTTGCTATTGTCCATGATTGAGATGAAATAGGTTTTCTGTATTCTGCTACTAAACCTTTATCCACATCATTGTTTATTGCGACAGGTTGTTTAGGTAAACCTACATAAACATGGTTTTTCTTGACTAGCATTGTTGAACCAAAATCTTGTGTATCTTTATCATACCCAAAATCTTGACTGTATAACAAACTGTCATTCAATGTTTCGTATAAACTAATTAATCCGCTATCATTGTCAATTACTTTATACTCTGTGTTATTGTTATCAAACACTGTTGTATTATTATCAAAAGTAGTAACTCTTTCTAAGTCACCTCCCTTTGAAGTAATAGCTAAAGTGTTTCCGTCAAAATCAATTTTTTGTCCGAATCGTGTATTAGCAGTTTTATCTACAGGACGAAGTGTTTGTGTCTTTACAAATTTTCCATTTTGTTGAATATAAACATATACACAACCTCCTTGTACAGTCATTTGACCATTATTAGGAGCACCTACTGCTATTTTCTTTCCATCCTCAGAAACTGCTATTGTGTTAGCAAAGTTTTCTGTAATATCGTCTGTTTCCAACAACTGACTATATTCATAATGATTTCCATTCTTCCTATATACAACAACTTTCCTATTTGGAATACTACTATCATCAGCATTTAGATATCTTGCTGTTGCTATCATTACATTAGCATCTGAACTTACGTCAAAATCTCCAGCAAATTCTTCTAGAAATTTTTGTTCAAGTGTGCTTTCCGTCAAACTAAAATTAGTATCGTTTGGAACATAACCTAAAAGATCCAAACCTTGATCCTTTACTGTCCAACCTGCTAGATCAAATGGTCCTGGTATAAGATTAGTTTTTGCTTCATATATTGTGCTACCAAATCTTACTAGGTCTCCTTCAAAATAAGTTGAGGTTGTATTATGGAACCCTCTAAATTTATTCTCTGATGCTAGAACAAAATCGTTGTTTACGTCTTTGTCGAAAATATATATTCTTCCCTCGTTAAGTTCTGTGCCATCACCTTTAGCAGATACAAATAATTTATAACTATCTAAACCTGTTTTAATAAATTTAATTTTTTGTCCTAATCTTCTTCCTGATCTTGAATTAGCAACTGTGTAATAATTTTTAAATTGATATTGCGATCCTCGTTTTTCGTAGATAGCAAAAGCACCCTGTCTGTCAATACCACTTCCTGTGCCTCCTGTAGCTAAAGGAATATTATAAGTCCTATTCCAATTTAAATTGATAGGACCAGGAGGTGATAATTCATCTTCTACACCATCAATAGCATATTGTTTGTACACCCAATATTCTAAGTCTAGCAATAAGTTTGTGCCAGTTGGAGTTGGAGCAGGAATATTGCTTTGTTTATCTATAACAAGTAACGGACCTGATCTAGTATTTTCAAAATGACTACTGTTTATAGGTCCTGTTGTTCTTACAGTTGAACCTTGTTCAACGTATGTAAGATCTGTTGGTTCACTGTATTGACTTCCTAATGGCCAAACGCCGTTTCTATTTTTTAGATAAACTTTTGCTGTAGCAAAATCTCTTTCAATAAATGCTACTTCTGCCTGGCTACCTGTTGCTGTTTCTGTAACAGTGTCTCCAACATTTGGAAGGAAAGGATCACCGTTAATATCAGCATTAGTAAGTCTGACTTCTATAAAACCGTTCCATACATCTGCTACTGTATGTTCTGTTGTATTAAGATATGTGTAATTTAAATTAAGAACAGGTTCTGGATCCTGTCTAATGCCATTATCATACAAACTGTTGATCCAGAATCTCATTTTGTCACCAACTGTAAATGCTGTGTTTTGCGATAATGGTAATCTGATTACCCATCTTGAATCAACCACAGCAGAAGATGTAGAACCATCATAGTGACTAAGTTTAGCAATATAAGAAGCCCTTGTTGGATCACTTGCTGATTGTAATACTGAAGTATCAAGAATATTAGTAAAATTGCTTCTGTCTGGATTTCCTACTTCTTCAGCAAGTGTAATATTAGTTACAACAAGATTTGGATTTGTTTCTATTAGATTCGTAGTGTTAAAGTTAGCTCCTACTGATATCTGCCACCACCCAGTATGATAATCATCGTTGATGTGATTTACAGTGGTAAATTCTCCCACCAACACACCGTTTCTTGTAATTGTTCCTGTTGTATTCAATTGTCCGTTGACGTTGTTGAGATACATAATCATTTTGTTTTCAGCATCAACAAATCTGTACGCTACATTTGCTCTAGCAGATTCAGTAACAATTTCATCTCCAGGATTAGGAATATCTAAAGCACTTACAACCTCTACTACCATTTTAACTTTGTTCACAATTACATGATCGCCATTAATAAATGTTTCGCTCATAACAGCATCATTGTTAAATGGAGCTAATCCAGAAAGTGCTCCTGTGGTATATCTATTCCATTTAAGTGTTAAAACATCTCCTGCTTTTGTGCCTTCCCACTGTTCTGTTTCTGCTCTTATCAATATATGATCAGTAGCATCGTTTGGCATGTTCACATTGCCTCTCATCATGTAAATTACTTCAGGATAAGAGTTAGAAGTAGTATCATAATCATTTTCTGCGGCTTGTGCGTTACTAGCATGATTAAAGAATGTTTGAATAGCTTGAGATTCAATGTTTCTATCTGCTTGCCATAACTGTTCGTTGTATAATACAATATCGCCAGTAGCGTATGCGTCTGTAGGTTTATAATCTCCTTTAAAATAACTTCTTACATTACCAGCTTCAGGAGAACCAATCGCTAACCATTTGCCGTCTGGACTTACAGCCGCATCTGTACCAAATCCACCATTCTGATCGTAATAAAATGCTTGATCGTCAATTTGTTGTAATAGTCCAAAATCAACATTATCTGACGGACGAGTAAAAATATAAACACTTCCGTTTAAATCTTTAGGAGCTGTTACAGCTAGTGTATTATTGTTATCGGTAGTAGAAATACTACTACCAAAATCTTTATCTGTGCTGTCTAACAAGCCTGCTGTTGTATTCAAAATGTTAGGTTTTAATTCATAAACCTGTTTGTATTTTGCTACAAGCCATCTACCGGTATCGTCGTCATCAACCCATATAGTATCAGTGTTTAAGTTTTCACTACCTATACTAAATGTTTTAGCTCCTTCTCCTTTGATTGACGTGTTAGCGTCATCTAGCCTTGCTAATCTAACTGGCTTAAAGTATGTTATAAATCCTTTTGTATTTGTACTTTCTTCTATTTCCGTATCTTCGTCATGTTCTAATGTTATAACATTCAATGAAGTTGATTGTACTTTGTAGTATCCATCCGTCGCAGTGCTAATATCATTTACACCAATAATATCTCCCACTGCGTAATCAGCAAACTTATCTAAGGAAATAGTAAATGTTGTACCAACTGAGGCTGTAACACTTTGTATTTCCACTTCAGCAGGAACATATTTGTAAACAGACCAATTAATTTGATCTTTGCTTTGAGCTGTCCAAACGTATTGTCCTCCTTGTAAATTTCCTATAGTTTCAGAAAGTATGTCTGTGTAATTTACTAAACTCAGTGTAACATCGTTAGGATTTACATATCCCGCAGATTTAACAAAAATATTATCATCGTTAAAATACTTTACAGGTAATGGTTTATGATCATAATTTTTAGATTTTACAAATACATCATTTCTTGTCAATCTATGAACTAAAGTTGTATCCGTAGGATCAATTTCATTTACAAGTTCTAAAGGTTGAGGTTCAAGTCTATATTTGTTTTCATCTAATAACACTTCAAATTGATCATTACCTTCTGCGGCTCCATATCTTCCTACCCTTACTGCCCATTCTTCAAAAAATTCTAAACTTTCTTTATTAGCACTACCCAATTTATCAAACAATTTATTAAGGACATTCTTAGTTCCTTTGTCTTGTATCATTCCTTGGAAAAATTTATATTGTGCTACATCGTCATTTATAATATTTTCTAAATATTTTCTCTTCTGATATCCAATAAGATGTTGTGCTAATTTTTGTTGTTCACTATCAAAGTTATCACTATCTAAATCATAAAAATCTAGAAACTGTCTTGCTTTGTAATCTAGATTAGGCAATAATTGTTGTTCTGGTTTATCCGACAACAAAACAAAACCGTTACTGTCAAATCTTTCTGATCCAGTTAAATTAAATTTTGCTGTGTAAAAGTTCTGTTTGTATTTTACAATGTCGCCGATCTTATAATCTTGCCAAGCTATCCATTCTTGTATTACAGCATTATCAAAAATAAATCCAGGAACGTTGAAAGATCCATTCCAATTATCTGATCTATATCCTTTTATTTTTAATCTTTCTTGTCTATATCCCTGGGGTCTATTGTAAAGTACATCGTTAAACACTGTGAGGTTATCAAAGACAACAGCATGTTCAATTTGTATTACTGGTATTTTCAAATGGTATATGCCTTCATCTGTATTCTTGACATACATACCAAACTCTGTTGTATTATCTCTTTCAGTAGTAGCAAAGTCTGCTAATAATCTTTTACCATCTGCTTTCAACAAACTGTAATCGTAATAATTTTCATAAATGTTATCTACAACTGTAAAAGGTCTATTAAAATTAATTTGTCTAGCAGAAGGACTAACAGTTAGGATTGCTCCTGAATCCCAATTTTGTGTAGACCAAAACATAAACTCTTTAGCACTCAAACTCCAGTTTTCTATTTCTTCCAAATCTTGATTGAACACATCAAAAGTAAAACCTGCGGCAATTAAATATTGTTGGTATCCTAAAAGTAAATCAACAACTTCTTGAACTGATCCTAGCACAGTACCGTAAGCAACTTCAGACAATGTATTTTCAAAGTTCCTACTAAAGATAGCATCTGCTCCGCCTTCAGTTGGTAATTCTGCCAATCTTGTAAAATTGTCTAGATTTAAACTTGATCCTGCTGAATGTCCTATTTTTGTTCTAAAGAAATTTCCGCTATCTTCTACTATTTGGCCTATTTCATATCTGTTTCCACTAGCAAATGTTACAAAACTTTCACTTACTCCGCCAACATTTACGACAGGATCAGTTTGTTTTCTTGCTACTTTAAAAATTTTAAAACTAGGACTATTTTTATCATAACCTTTAACAATAAATCCTCTTGCTGTTTTTTCTATTAATACTCCACTATAGCTGTAAACATCTAAAGGTACACTTTTCGTTAAGACAATTTTATAATTTTCTTCAGGTATAAACACATTACCTTCGTTTTGTGGATTTCTACTATCTAGAATAACTTTGAATTTATCTTTGAATGTAAATCCGCCAATTTTATGTCCTAATTTATTTTCTAATGTTTTTAAATGGTTTTTGTATGTTTTAAACGAAGCACTATCGTTGCCAACAAGATAGGCCTGCATATAATTTACAAGTCCTGCTGTCAAAGTTCTTACGCTATCTGAAGCTATATTTGGAAATACTAAACTATCTAATCTTATTCGCTTAGATGTATCTTTGTATACTAATGCGCCGGCTCCGTTCCTAGCTATTCTACTTCTATCAAATGCTAGTCCAAAAAACTGTGCTGGTTGAGAAAGCATCCATGCTCTAATTAAACTGAAAGGATAATGACTACTACGTCTCCAAGCAGTTTCAACAGGTGCTTCGTCTCCAAACTTGAAGTCGTCATCATAATAGCTTGAAATGCCTCCTCTAGCATATCCGGTTTGTACTGGAGATAGTAAAGCTCCTTTGTCGTTGACAGGTATATAAGAAAGTATATCTGGATTTTTAAATTTATTTCTATACATTACCTTTGTGTCTGGCTTTCTTACGACACCGTTTGCCATATCTTCCCAAAGCAATAAGTTATTGCTTGTATATGGTGCTTTACCATAAACTGTGTCAAACCAATCAGGCTTAATTTTATAACCTAAAATTTCCCAAGGATGACTGTGTGGCCGATCTGTGTTGTAATAATCTTTGTATATAGATCTCCAGCTACCTGCTAACGGATTATCAAAAGGATCACTATGTCTATAGAAATTATAAGAGAATGAATTTTCTGATTGATAATATTCGTTTACTACATAATCAGGATTACCAACTGTTTCTAACCAAGCATTAAAATCAGGTATCATCAGTTTAGCAGTTTTATATCTGTCATAGACTGATGGACTTGCTTTTGTGTTTAGAAAATCTTGTATGTCAATAATATTTTCATCATATGATAATTTTAGATTGTTGTATATTCTTTTTTCTAAATCTAATAATAGGTTATCTCTAAAGTCGCCAAAACATTTCCATATAGAACCATCATGTCCTTGTATAACGGGTTTGGATCCTGGCCATTCTGTAATTTCTCTATTATCTACAGTAGCATGACTCATTTTAGAAGTAGGCATATACCAAAGTCTGTTATCGCCTGCGAAAACATGTGTATGTGCTAGTCCTGATCCGCCATTCTGTCTATCATCTGCTTGAGCAGAAGCTTCGTCTGTGTATAAAGGATAGAACCAACCTAATTTTCCTTTATATGATTTTGTTGTTGTTTCGTCCCTGCCATATATTTTGTAAGGACCTGTGCTATCCGGAATTGTTGCGATGTAAGTATCATCTAGTAAGATTTGAGGCTCAAACTTAGGATATAAACCTAACTTTGTAGGAGTAGGAGGTATGTAACATCCGTCGGTACTTTCGTATTCATATACCTTTAAATTTTGATTTGCTACTACAGGAACTTTTAGTTGAACAAAACCTTCTGTGCTGACTGTATATTCTTTGTCTAAGATTAATTGTTTATCATCCAGATATACTAATATAGCTTTTTCGTTAAGTGTTGTAAAGTCTACAGTTCTTGTGATAGGAAAAATTGTTTGAGATTGGTCTTCAATTACAAAATTAAGTAAAGTGTCTCCTCCATATGGAACCATATCACTAAAGTAGTAAGAATCTGTTTTTGTATTTGTTTCAAAAACCTTGTTTAGAACTTTATCAACGTGTGTTTTTTCTTCTCCTTCAAAACCTAATTCATTTGCTACTTTTAAAAATTCTCTCTTAAATTTTATATATTCTTTGCCGGCAAGTTGTATCGCCGCATTCATATCATATTGTTTATTTGTAAGATTGAATAAAGCAAGATTGACTGGACCTGAGTGCTGAACAAATCTTAAACCAAATTGTGATACGTTGCCTATGTCACGTAAGTTTCCTGATCCAGGAAATTTACCCTCAAATGTATTAATGTTATCAACTATACTAGAAACATGATCTAAAACTTCGCCTTGTGTGAACGAAGTTACATTTTCGTTCATTGGATTTTTCTCAAAGTTTATAGGAAACTTATAATGGCCTCCTTCATTCTTAGGAGCAGACGATGTAGTTTCTATCACAACTTTTTGATTTGTATTTAGATCCTTTAAAAATCTTACATAAGCATAACCGTTAAGTCTATCAATTACATATTCATTTGATTGTCTTACGTTATCTACATATACTTTTACTTCTAAATCATTTAGGTCACCGCTTCTTTCGTATACATCTATAATAAAGTTATTTGTCCTTGTTGTAGTAGAAAATTGATCTACAACAGGCTGTTTAGACATCATTGGTGCTTTAATCCATCCAGAAGTATTTGTGTAGTCAAGTCTGTTTGTATACTTTCTTAGTAATGCTGTGTCAGTACTTGCTGTTATTACATCTACCAATTGATCATATTGATAAGTGTCGGATAATAAATTAAAGTCAAAAGTAATATCACCACTATTTTCAATTGTTCTATAAGATAAAGGAAATCCTAATTCTGGATCATTTTGTCCTGTACCTACTTTATAAGAAAATATTTTATTTCCTCTAAATGAACTTCCTTCTAAAGCATCTAGTCCTGTATTTGTGTCATTAAACAAATCAAATAACGGCGGTTGGTTTACTGCTGTTTTATTTTGTCCTTGTTTCCAAGCAGTTCCGTTATAATAAAAAATTGTACCTTTGTTAACTACTCCTGATTTAACCAAAACAGTTTCATTTAGTAAAGGAGTTGTGTCTGCTGTTTCTTGAAGTGTAATCTGTAAACGAGAATTATGACTTATTACATCAACTTCATAAATTTTTCCTGCTACAAAACTATCTGGATCAGCTGTAAATAATACACGCATACCTTTCACTAGTTCAGTTCCGTCTACAAAGTAACCCGTTGCTCCTTCTATATTACTAAAAACATCTTTTGTTACAGTATCAACAAGATCAACACTTTGTTTAGCAAATGTTCCGAAATCGTAAAGTTTTAAACCTGCATCAAATTCTATTATCGGACGTACAGCTCTAAAGTTTTGATCTAAAGATGGCACAAGTCCGTTTATTTCTGCTGTAGTTGTTATTACTTCTTTATGTGTCCACTTATTATATCTTGACCACTGATTCCTATCGTTAGATCCTTTGTTAATTACAATGTAATCTTTTGTGTTAGCATATGACACAGCATCATCAAAAGGTAAATCGTCAAAACCAGCATTATCAAATTCAATATCTACGTCTTGTAGATATCCAGCACTAACTTGTAGATCAGATTCAGAAATAAGTTTTATAGATTCGCCTACTCCTTCTACATACCAATATCCTTCTTCGTATTTTTTAGGATTAATATTGCCATAAAATTTAAGTTTCATACCGTTTGACAATGGTTTGCCATTTGACATTGTGTATGATTTCTTTCCTATTATATCAGAATCAACATCTAAAAATGTGTTATCAACAATGTCTTTGATTATAATTAATCCAGATGCTTCTATATCATTTCCGTTAACATAATATAATACACCAGGAGTTTCTAAATCTATTGTCCAGGTCAATACACCATTTTCAACTTTTTGTCCTGTAATTCCTTTGGTATAGAGATTATTGTCATTTGAAACATCTACAGACGTTCTAATACTAAACGGCATGTCTAAAGTATCGACTTCAAACGTATAACTTTGTCCTTTATACAAAGTAAGTGTAGGATTTCCTGTAGGATTTTCTTGATTGAAAACATAAGCATCGTTATCTACGTTCACTTGCTTTGTTACTTTATATGTGCTTTTTACATTTCTAAAACTACCGTAGACAGGAATAGCATCAGGTCCTCCAGGTAGCCAATAATATTCCCTAAAGTTTACAAACTTATCCCAATTGATATTAGGATTCCAAGCATAGTATTCTTGTTGATTAAATTTATTATGATCGGCAATGTCTACGCCCCTTATTTTTAAAGAGTTATAAAAATCTCTATAATCTCTATAAAAGTTAGTATTGCCTATATCATCTTCTACTATAGCAACTGGTTCTAATTGATACTGATCTCTATCTCTACTTATTTCATCAACGTAATTGTCTGTTGTCTTAAATGCTTTAGCATCTTTTCTACCTACAAATCCGTCGACTTTTTCAATAGCTCCAGGTTGTACAAGTTGATCTAATGTGCTTGTAAGAAACTTTTTATTAGCTACAGTTCTGTAGTATCGAGGTAATAGGTCATGGGAACGTCTTGTGTTATTTTTGCCTACTGGGATTCCGCTTTCATCTTGTGCCATTAGTACCCGTAGCCTCCGCCGCCGCCGGAACTACCGCCTCCGCCGCTAGAACCACCGCCACCTGACGAGCCACCGCCACCTGACGATCCACCACCACCTGACGATCCACCACCACCTGAATATCCACCACCCGATGATCCAGAACCACTAGATGAACTACTAGAGCTTGAAGTAGATGTTGATGTGTTTGTTGTTGTAGTAGATGTGCTTGTTGTTGTGGCACTTGTTGTTGTCAAAGATTGACTTAGTATTCCGGCATTAGTTGTACCAGTAGTTGTCACTACTGCTCCAGATGCTTGTATTCTTGAAGCTGTAATGGAGTCTATAATTTCTACATCCTGTACTGTAGCGTCACTTACGAAAATTTCATCATTTTCGCTTTTGATTTCATATAAGCTACCAAAACTTAATTGTGCTAGTTTAGGAACAATAATAAAATTAGTTATATCAGGTGCTAATTCATTCATGACATAAGTTGCTAATTCTGTGAAGTGGAAAGTTTCTCCAAAAGACCAATTTGTTAAAGCAAAGTACCTGTTGATAGATGCTATAATTCTTACTTTGATATCGTTATCATTTACAACATTTTCAGTATTTTTTACTACTTTAAAAGTTGCTTGAAGATTTTCTGTAGCTTTAGAACCAAACAGTGTTTTGTATTTTACAGGATGATATATTACTTCGTCACTTATTGCTTTCACTAAATTAATACTACTGCCATACTGTTGGAAAAGTTCGTCACTGCTAGGAGGAAGCGGTACATTAGCTACTGCTCCTGACAGAAATTCTCTGTAGCTCACATCGTATGCCCTTGTAAGTAAATAGATATCAATAATATTAGAAGCACTTGGATCAATTCTATTGCTTTCGTTAGCACTATGTATGTAATGGAATTTTATATTACTTCTACCTACGTATGCTTGATAATCGTTTGACAATACTAAAGCATTTGAATTTAGTATTTTAAAATTCTTTTGATCAATTATATAAAATATTTGTCCATTGTTGTATTGAGAATATGCTCCAATTTCAGTTTCTGTATTAACAACTTTAATATCAGCACTTTGTGGATAGTAATTAAATTTACTAAATCCTTGATTAGATTTTTCACGCTTAGTAAAAATGTATTTTTGTAAAGGATTTGTTAATGGAGCAACAATTACATCAAACAAATCAGGATCATCTATAGATCCGTCATCATTAAGATCAAAGAAGCTGACTTCAACTTTCTTACTGTTTACGTATCCGTCTTGATTCCTATACTCTTTAACAATTTCCCAATTTTGGTCAGTATTAAAGTTAACTAAAGAATCAGGTTTTGTATTAAAGTTCATCACAGAAATTTTATCTTTTACAAGTTGTCCTGTTGCTGAATCATAAATCTTGTTTTGTCCGTCATAGTAAAATGACAATTCTGTATCGCTTTCAAAGATATATCTCAATCCTCTATTAGTAATTGTATATTTTTCTCCATCAGTTTGGAATAACAATAACCAACTAGCATCTAATTGGTTACCCGTTACATCACCTGTCTTACCATTACTGAAAACATCGTTGACATTTAGATTTTCGTTTATAATCACACGCCAAATTCTATTTTGCTGATCATATCGCAATCCAAAAGTTTTAAAAGCAAATACTTGATCAATTATTTGTGATCTTACGTCTGCTTGTAAGTCTTTTACTAATTTAGGTTTAACTTCTTGTAGTACGCTGTTAGCAGGTACCACGTCATTTACTACAATGGCTCCATCTCCAGTGTTAGCATCTACTGTCGTGCCTGCTCCACTTACACTTACAACTTTTACCCATTTGTAACTTGTGGCACCAGCTTCGGTTTGGTTGCTAGTTAACTCTCCTTTTCCTTTAAAGAAGAAACCTGGTGGTGGTGTAAACTTTAACAATGAGCCAGCTTCTAAAAATCTTAAAGAACCTCCTGTGAAAGAACCAACTTGATAAGGAACTAAATTAATATTTTCTAACAATCCTGTTGAACTATTTGTTGATTTTGTTTTTTGGCTCCAAGTAGCACCTAAGTCAGTAGTAATAATCTTTGCGTAATTTCCTAAGTAAAAATTACTTACCGGACGATCTTGTATGATAGGTAAAATAACATTTTCTATTGTACCTTCAATGTCAGTTTGATTAGAAAAAGTAAAACTTCTTTTTTCTTCGTACTCATCCTTAAATAATATTCCGTCTGATCCGTATAAGTTTGTGCTTGAATATTTTCCTGTTACATCTTTCAAATCAAAATATCGACTAATCCCGCTTGACACTCTATTTACAGCTTTTACTTTTACAATTTCCTGATTAGTTGAGGCAGGATACACATTATAATCTTCTCCTGTAATCATTCTATTTTGAGTATAGTATGTAGAAGGAGCATTGGCTCTAATGTTTGTGCTAGACTCGCTTGTTGTGGCATTAGCAATTATAGTTTTAAGTTCTACGCCTAATGTAAGAGTTTCTGTTTTTCCTGAGTTGCTAAGATAATCAATAGTAAAAGTTATGTCAGTTAATTCTTCTGGTCTAATACGCATAGTCCTATTAGCACTTTGTCTATAAAAAGCTCTGAAAGAACCACTGGGAGCAGTACCAAAAGTACCATCAGCAAAAACCATACTGATTTGATCATCACCTCTTGTCTGCACTACATAATAATCTCTAATCCCTTTTTCTACACTGTTGTAAATTGCGTTGTTGCCTTCAACGGAGTCTACCTTTGTCCATATCGATTCAACATTGTCATTATTATCTAATTTCATCAACCATACATCTTTATCATTGATGTTGTCTGCTTCAATTGTAATCCTTTGATTACTTGTTTGGTTTCCTATGTTGAACTCGTTAGAATTAAGTTTTCCTTGTCTGAAATGTACAAAGTATCCTGTGTTAGAACTAGCGTTTCCTCTGCCATCTTCTCTATATAAAAATTGAAGAGCATTTCCTGGTAACGGTGCTTCTTCTTCTATGTTTCTTGTGTTGAGATCAATATCACTTGAAACTATCTCAAATGCTGATGGAATACCATTTACACTTTTACTAAAACCAAACACAGGTACATCAGTGCCTGTAGAATTAAATTTATATGTTTGTGTAAGCACACCATTTATTGTTGTTGATACTCTTGGTTTTCCTATTGTATTATTTTGTGGCAAAGAAGCATTTAGAACTCTTCTAAATTGTTCTGCCCAATTTGCGTTACTAGGATCATTCCAAATGATAGTTTGTCCTGCTAGATTGGTTCCGTTACTATCTGTAATAGATTCTGTTGTGCTAACGGTATCAAATTTTAAAAGACCATTTGCTGGTTGATTCCTTCTTGCGTTATAAGATAAAAGTCTTGCTAAACGTAAAACACTCTCTCTTCTTTCTGCTAGTTCAAGATAATTTTCTCTAGCATTCATATCAACTCTATAGGATACGTTTTGTCCTAAAAAAGCTATTAAGTCTATTAGTGCTAAAAATTCTGATGTTTCAATGTAATCGTTAAAATCTTCTGGATAGTTGTTTCTAATATAGGAAATCATTACCCTTCTTAGAGTGTCAAAGTCATAACTTCTGAACTCCGCATTTCTGAAGCTTTGGTAAACTTTTTCCCAATCTTCTGCTAATAACAGTCTATTTTGTCTATCAGTAGATGACATATTCTATCCTTTATATATTGTGTTAGTATTTATTGAAATGAATTATCAGAGTGGTTAATTCTGTTACAAAATTCCGTTGTCTTTGTCAAATTGTATACGAAGTTCTTCGCTTATATTATAGTCTAAATAAGTCAAGGTACATTCAATCTGTATTCCGCTTTCAAATTCACTAACATTTATTCCAGAGGCTCTAACCCTAGGATCATAGTTTACTATATTTGTTACATTTCTTGTTATAGCATCTCTAAGAACAGGAGTTAAAGGCTCATAAATGGCATCCCATATAATACACCCAAATGTTGGATCAGAAAGCTTCTCTCCTTGACGTATATTAAAATGATTAATTAGGTCTTGTTTTATTAATCCAATATCAAATAATTGAAAGGAGGCATTTTCCGGATTGATAGTGCTAAATCCCCTATATGCTTTTTGTCTTACAGGAGGCTTTGGCTTTCTTTGCGGTGTAATTTTTATTTCTTTATATAAGTCTTCCATATCAATATTTATTCATTTGCGAAAACCGTGGTTTGTGTCGTGCTTTTAACTTTAGCTGTGCACTCATATGTATCGCCTACCCTTGCTACTTCTTTATCATTTGCAAAAACATTATTACTGTGTGTTACTATTTTTGTAGAAAATACAGGTGGACAGTGTGTATGCGGTTCGTTCAAATCATCTTTCCTATGTATGCCGTGTCCTACAACAAAAACATCACTACTTCCTGTCTCTGTCAAAATATCGCCAGGAGCAACACAAATAGCATGTACTGTGTTTACAATATCTCCTGATCCTTTTGTTCTAGCTATTAATGGCATTATTGTACTCTCGAAGCTCCTCCTGCTGTGTCAATCGCTGTTGGTGGTGTAACATCAGGTAACGGTGTTAAGTCTCCGTTTTTAATTTGTTGCCATCTACCTCTTCCTAAATCAACTCTTTGTACAGTTTTAGATCCGGATAAGTCTGCGTATCCAATAGCATTTTTAAATTGTTGTCCTAAAGAATTAAAATCAGTCGTTTTCCAATTAATGAATCTTGCCTTAGGTCCTTTGGTTAGATATGCGACTGCTAGTTTACAAGCAATTTTTGGATCATTTGCTAACTCTGGATTTTTGTAAATATTGACTCCAACAAATCCTCCGTACAATTTGTAATTGTCTGTACCTGTCAATTGAATTAATCCTCTTCCTCTATATCTCCAACCATCTCCAGTTTCAGGTCCTCCGTTGCCCATTCTGTTTCCGTAAACTACACTTCCTATTTCTACAGGCTTTCTATGTAACTGTTCTGATAATTGAAATCCGCCTGGCTTTTTAAACATTTTAAATGTCAGTCTTAATCCTTCAGCACTGTAATTTAAATTTTCACTTCTTGGTATGAATGTACTTTCAGCATATATTTGAGCACACGCCATTGCTAAGGCTTCACCTGCTCCATCAGTAGTAGATCCACTTTGTAATGCTTTTACAGGATCAAGTCCTAAACCTTTAATAAGTTCGCTAAGGAAAAATCTTTCTGATTCTGTAGTTGATACTGACTCATCTGGTAGTTTACCTACTTTGCCGTCATCATTACTTTTAAATACTTTATCTATATCTACTACACTTGGATCTGTGTCACCTGCTCTAAACACACCAGACATGCTATTACGTTCTGGCATATCTGATATTTTTTCCAAAGTCGGCGATGATCTCCTTAACGACGGAGATGTTTGAATAATACTTTCTTGTACAGCAGGCGTGTATTCGGAAGGATTAAAACTTTCGTGTTGGTCCCATGGCTCATGTAATGGAACACGTCGCGGAGTTCTTGCTTCTGCCGCTTCTAATGCCCTTGTCGCATCTGCTGTTACACGTAGATCTGCTATTGGACTACCGTTTTTATCTAACACTTGATCAGTATCATCAACTGCTTGATTTGTAGCTGGCTTTGTGAATGTGTCACCGATTGAATCTGCTGTATCTGAAGCGTTAGCTACAAACGCTGGACTATTCATATGAATTTGTGTAGCAGTTTCTTTATGAACTACTCCTGATAGTATAGAAGTATTTCTTCCTGAATCTATTTTTGTATCAGTCCCGCTTTTGACTTGTGTATTTGCTCCACTTGTAATTTTAATATCGCCTACCGTGTTTAAATTTGTGGCACCGTTTACTGTTTGTCTATAATCACCAACCACCTTGCTATGGAAGTTTGCGTTTATAGCAATATGTCCATCTTGATTTACTTGTAGGTTATAATCTCCAGATATTGTTGACCTTTGTGTACCAGCTATTTGAACATCCTCGTCTTCTCCAACAGCTTTTTGTCTAGATCCACTTACCCTAAGGTCTTGGTTGACTCCAACATTCTTCTTATCATTTTGACCAATAATTACATCATTGTTGATTCCTACCTTAACTTTTTTATCTCGCAATGCTGTCAAATTGAAGTCTCTTCCTGCCAAGATGTTTATATCTCTATCAGCTGTAATGTTAAGATCTGTTTCTGTTCTTATGTTAATACTATCACTGGCATAGATATCAATCTTACCATTGCTTGTCATTTCTAACCAAGCACTTCCTTTGGCATTACCTATGTAAATTAAATCTTCAGTGTTATGTAAAAGTATTTGATGCCCAGTACGTGTCCTAATTCTCACTAATTCATTTGCCGGCAGTGTTGGATCTACTTTTGTTATATTTTTTGGAGTATTATCAATGTCGTAATAAACCGAAGGAGTGCTACCTGCTAAGCCTTGTCTAAGTATTGAAGGATCTCCGTCATCCATTGTAAATGTTGATCCTCCCAACCTACTTCTGAGATAATTGATCGATTCTCCAAAAGGTCCATATCTTCCTATAGTTGCTCCTGGTCTTTTATCTAATGGTCCAGGTGTATTCCAACCGTACACAGTATTCGGAATATCTCTCCTAGCACTTGAAGTAGTCTGTCCACGCAGTGTATCAAACACAAGTCCTTGATTTGCCAAAACCCTAGCAAATAACGGATTGTATGATCTTTTAAAATTGTCAGGATCTTGTCCTTTTAATTTATCAACTTGTTTTTTATTATATTCTCCTGTAGGTAAAGGTTGCCCTTTTAAATCATTAGGTAATTCGTCTTGATGTACTAACTTGCTAGGTGATGTAATTTGTCCTCCTGAAGGAACCATGTTATTCATATATTCGTCCTGAATACATCCAATCCAATAACATTGATTAGGTAAACCTTCTGCAAATATTACTAAAACTTTTGATCCTGGATCAGGTGGTACTGCCCAAAATCCGTAACTTTGTTGTGTGCCAGAATATCCCCATTCGTTTGTATTACTTTCTACACTATTGACTCCATAAAAGGGCATACAATATTTTGCTGTAAATAACTGACCAGGCTCTGGACCAGCTTCAAATGAACGATCGTTTCCAGGACCAGCATTAGTTAACAATTCAACCTTAAGTGTTCCCATCCTCTTAGGATCAAGATGTGATACTACTCTGGCAACAAAAGGACCTTCTTTTATATGCTTACTTGGATTTGCTCCAGCGGTTCTTTTTTCAATAGGCATTAACGAGGTACTCCTGGAGTTGTATTTGTATTAGAAAATTCTCCTCTGCCAGCAAGAGCATCTCTTTGTCTATTTGTTATTCCTCCTGCTGTTGGTGGTTTAACTTGGTTGGCTCCAGAAGCTTCTAAATAATTTTGTTCTTGTTCAATTGCTGATTGAAGAACTGCGGCTCTTCTTCTTTTATCTCTTGCTTTAACTTTTTCTGTTTCAGTTGCTAATATGGATTCAAATGCTTGTTTTTCTGATGGATTAATGCGGCCGTCTGCATTTAAGTCTGATTGTGCCCTTGCTATTGCTTCAGGATCTCCGCTTTTTATAGCGGCATTAATAGCGGCTTGTCTTCTTCTCTTTGTATCTAATGTAAGCTGTACCTGTTTCTTGTTCAATTCAGCGTATGATTCGTCCTGATTAGGTCTTCTTGTAACATTAAGTTCTTGAGTAAACTGTCCGTTTCTCCAACTACTCAAAGCAGTTACTATAAAATATAAACCACTGAATTGTGGCACGGTACCAAACTTAGTGTCAACTAAATCATTTGTTCCATCAAAATTTTGTCCTAAATCTATTGGTGTTCTAAAATTTATAATGATATCTACTTGGCCGTTTTCATAATTCATATTTCCGTATCTATCGATTGAAATTAAATCTTCTGCTTCTGTGTTGTAATTGCCTAATCCGTTATCACAAACAAAATACGGATCACCCATAATAGTTAGTGTTGCCGATACCAAATCTTCTTTACTATTGACTAAAGCGTCTTGGAATGCTCTAGCTACTCTCACGGCAGGAGTTTCTGTAAAAGCTCCTCCAGATCTATTACCTGCTTCTGTCTCGCTTATGACGCCAATTTCTCTTGCCCTAGCAGGATTGGAGCCAACAAATGCGTTTTGATCTCCTTGCTTTGAATTTTCTTCCTTTGGTATATTTTTTCCTGTAGATGCCAAATCATTATTACCAGATCTATTTCCTGCGTCACCTTGTATAGATCTATAAAATGCTGTTTTGAAATCAATATCAAAATTCAATACATCTTTGTTTACACCAGTGTAGATATAATTATATTCTTTTTCTGCCATAGCCCTCATTATGTTATACCCATAAGGAGCATCGTTTGGCATTAGGAATGTACTACTATGAACTCTATAAGGTTTTACTTGGTAAACAAATATTCTTGGACTTCTACCGTTAACTGATTCTGCTTCTGGTGAGTCTAAAATATAAACTTGTGTTTGTATTCTAAACCAGTTTACAAATCCAAATTCGTCAGCCTTGGGTCCATCTACAGAAAGCCTTTTTCCGAAATCACTAAGTGTTACAATTTCTTCTATTATTCTTTGTATTTTTGTTCCCTTGGTAAAATTAATTGTTCTTTGAGAAGGGTCAATTTGTGTACGTCCTTTTTTGAAAATTTTGTTTGTTGTATCATAAGCAAAAGTTGATACAGTAAAGTTAGCGTTTCCTGTTGAAAGAGGATCATCACTAAGTATCCTAGTTTTTCCAATGTAATTTACGTTTGCTCCTGTATTAACAAATTGTTTTTTAAGTGTTTCACTTAGATTATTTCTTTTAATTGAATATCCAGTTCTACTTTTAACAAAATTTTCCATCTGCTCGTTTACGGGTGGGCCAAACGCTTCTTGTTCATATCCTTCAGCTTGAAACATGCCAAAGCCTGCGCCACCTATTGACTCTATTGCTCCGTTTATATCTAATTCTGATGGTTCTTTTATCGTAAGTGCGTCTCCCTTCAAAGCAGTATCATCTGCTGATGACGCAACATTTCCAAAGTTGTATGCGGCAAAGTGTGTAGGAAAAGTAATCATAACTTCATCTGGCTCAACTGGATTCTTTGCTTCTTTTGCTTGATTGATAAGATGCGTATTGATTTGTGTTGCTAAACTGTTTAGTCCGCTCTGTAATATTTGTTCTAAATCATATCCACTTATTTCAACATCCACAGGTAAAGATTGATTTTCATCTGTTAATGCTTCTTCGTTGAACGGTATAGCCGTTACAACGTATGTAGATCCTCCTTCTTTGACTTCAAAGGTTACGTCTGTAAATTTTATAGGAATGTATTTTGTATATACAGTATCAGCCTGGGGTGCTGACACAGCAGTAATATCTCTATACCCTACTGCTTTATATTCTAACAAATATGGAGCATCTATATAGTTTTTAAAACCTGCTTTCATAGCCGCCAGTTGAAGACTTTGTAAAAACTGTCCCATACTATAAGGTTCTATAACCTCAAAGTCTATAGTTAGAGCATTTGTAGCTCGTGTCCTTTTGTCGGGTGCTACAACATGTTTTATGTCTATGTTATCTATAAAATATTCTGTCGAAATTTGATTGTCTATTTCTCCGGCTGTCTTTTGTTTTTTATCTCTCGCATCTCCCAAACCGCCTGCTCTAATAACAAGTTGACTATCTCGTATGCCAAACATTCTATATGATGTTTTAGGAAAATTAACTTCTTCAGTAGATAAAGCTCCTAAGCTCCATAGGTGGTTAACACTAGCAAATCTTTCTAGAGGATTTTTATGTTTAGGTTTCGCTCTTACCCTTTTAATAACTTCTGCTTCTTTGATACGTAAATTTTCTTCGTAAGCATCTGCTTCTCTTTCAGCAACTTCTATATCTTCGTCGGTAATCACATCTTCTGGCTCATTGCCTAGTTTAGCAGAGCTTTCTTTTTTTCCGGCATTATCTATTGAAACTTTGTTTACATTACCTAGTGGCGCAAATTTGCCTACACCTGCCGCTTCAGAATACTGATCTAAAGTACTTCCTAGTTCGGTTTCAAGTTTATCTTTTCCTTTGTCTAAAGCATATGATTTTAATTTAGATCCAAAGTTGCCTGGTATCATGATCTAATCCAACATTTGCTTAACTTTGGCAGGTTGTGGTATATAAATTTTCGTACCTGTCTTGATATCATATATAAAATCTTCAATTATATCCAAATTGCGTTGCCCAAACACCCACCATAATCTGTTATCCTTGTACAAGTCATATGCTAACAAATCAGGACGATGATTGTATTGTGGTTCTATTTCATAAAGTTGATCATCAAGAAAAGCTGGCACTGGTCTAATATTCAATACTCCTAGTGCTCCGCTTGACATTACCTGTGTATTTTTGTATGGACTACTTGACATTAAATATATCCTTTGTTAAGGTTGCCGCCTTTTATAAATTCACTGTAACTAAAGTTTGTAACTTTATCTCTGCTGTAAATTGGCTGACATGTAACTGTAAACTGTGATTCCGAAGGAGCCCAAGTTACACTATCTTGTCTCTTGGAAGCATTTATTGTTCCGTTTCGTATAGCCATTGGATCCATTTCACCAAATCCAGTAGCAATATAATCTACTTCGTTTGGCATATCCACAGTAAAGTTAGTTATAATTACCGGCACATCTTTAAACACATGATCTCCGTATCCGTTTAGTTTTACTATAGGAGGCGGAGTGCCTCTGTCGTTTCCTTTATCTGCTCCGTAATTCATTTTTGTTACTGATCTCAAATAATGTAAACATGCTATCCAATAATTTGCCTCTGTGCCGTTTTGGCAGTAGAACTGTCCTGTAATTACAAGCTGATCCACTTGTGAGTTTTGATAAGCAAAAAACGGATAATTATTATGTATAGGAGCTATCTGATTATAGTTCGCCGAGTGACTAAGAATAATCGTTGGAGTATATGGAAATGTCATTCCTCCAGTAGCTGACAGAGGAGCTAATATCTTATTGTCTTTAGAAGCAAACGCAGAAGGATTAGTTGGTAAACTTAATCTGACACGCCAATCTCTATCTTCCCATTCAGATTTTGACCAAGATGCTTGTGTTGGAGCACCGCTTAATTCTCCTGGTCCTTTCTTAAGCATTTTTGACCGCATATTACTAGCAAGGTTTTCAGCACCGCCGGAAATGCCATCATATATGTCTTGTCCGATATCTTTGGCGCCATCTATGAAACCAGATGCCCATGCTGGTGGCGGACCACTGTTTACGTTTTGCCCGTCAGTCTTGGTACCGGCATTTACACGATTTACCTTTTTTCCGTTTTTGTATTGGATTTGGCCTTTGCCATCGTATATGTTGGTCATTTGGTTATCTCCTATACATTATTTAGTTGACAAAATTAACAGAATACTTTATAATAGAATATATTAACCTTGGAGATATCATGAAAAGAGTGAATTACTTAAACAACAAGGACATATTGGCTGAGATACATAAATCAAAAGCTACGTTTTGTAGTTATACTGATCCTGAATACGCAGATTTTGATATTATTTTACCAGATGTGTCTAAAATTAATATACGCACAGTAGCAGAAGCTAAAAGAAACAAAGCAAAAAAATTACAACAGAAAAGTTTTGAAGCCGCAAAAGCCTCAGGCAAAAAAGTAAAGATGGCCGAATTTGAAGTAGATTATAGAAAAATTAAAAAAGACGAATTAATTTTTAGAATTATGACTTATGATCATATTCCTGAAGAACCAGGACGTAAGAAAAATCCAAAGACAATAGCAGACACTAAAACAAAAGTAAATTTTCCTCCATTTCAGCATTACAAGTTTAGCAATGACGACAAATTAATTTGTGTAGGAAAAAGTCATTGGGAAGGTGGTATGGAAAACGGTTTCTTTTCAAAGACATCAGGAAAAGTTACAAATAAACTTGCTTTGATGTGGATGAAATTATGTGATAGATATGCCACAAGAGGTAATGTAAGAGGTTACACTTACAACGACGAGATGCGTGGTCAAGCTATACTTCAGCTATCACAAATAGGATTACAGTTTGACGAATCAAAATCAAATAATCCTTTTGCTTATTACACTGCGGCAGTTACTAATTCCTTTGTTAGAGTAATAAACATAGAAAAACGTAATCAAAACATACGTGATGATATTTTAGAAATGAACCATATGAATCCGAGCTATACAAGGCAAGCACAAGGTGAATGGGAAAGACAACAAAGAGATCACAAACTTAACCAAAACAGTAAAAAATAGGTTGACAAAACAACTTAATTTTAGTATATTGTATACGGAAGGATTACGAAGTGTTTAAAAAGGCGGCAGTATTTACTGATATTCACCTTGGGTTGAAATCTAACAGTAAAATACATTTACAAGATTGTGAAGAATTTGTAGATTGGTTTATAGAACAGGCAAAAGCAAACGGTTGTGAAACTGGTATCTTTTGCGGTGACTGGCATCATAATAGAAATACAATTAATGTACAAACATTAGACGCTACTACAAGGTGTTTAGAAAAACTAGGTGCGGCATTTGAAAAATTTTATTTTTTTGCTGGCAATCACGACTTATATTACAAAGATAAAAGAGATGTTTACAGTGTAGAGTTTGGAAAACATATTCCAGGAATAACTTATGTTGACGAAATACTAGAAGAAGATAACGTTGCTCTTGTTCCTTGGTTAGTAGGCGACGAATGGAAACTTATGTCTAAAATAAAAGCGAAATATATATTTGGACATTTTGAACTTCCTCACTTTTATATGAACGCAATGGTTAAGATGCCTGAACATGGCGAACTAAGAGCTGAACATTTTAAGAATCAAGACTATGTATTCAGTGGTCACTTTCACAAAAGACAGGTACAAGGTAAAATACATTACATGGGTAACGCTTTTCCACATAACTATGCCGACGCATGGGACGATGATCGTGGAATGATGATATTAGATAAAGAAAATAATAAAGAACCTCAATATATAAATTGGACTGACTGTCCTAAGTATAGAACTGTTAAGTTATCCAACCTATTAGATGAAAAAGATAAACTGCTGAAGAGTAAAATGTATCTTAGAGTTACATTAGATTTACCTATTTCATATGAAGAAGCTAGTTTTATTAAAGAAACATTTGTAAACGATTATGATTGTAGAGAAATAACACTTATACCTAGCCAACAAGACGAAGAAATACACACTGACATTGATATCAGCACATTTGAAAGTGTAGATCAAATTGTAACCAAGGAGATTACAGCAATTGACACTGAACAATATGATAAAAATACACTGTTAAGGATATATGACGATCTATGATAAAAATTAAAAACCTTACAGTAAAGAATTTTATGAGCGTGGGTAATCAAACCCAAGCAGTTGATTTTGATAAACAACAATTGACACTTGTTCTTGGTGAAAATCTTGATCAAGGCGGTGACGACATGGGTTCTAGAAACGGAACTGGTAAAACAACTATTGTAAATGCGTTAAGTTATGCCTTGTATGGATTAGCACTAACAAATATCAAAAGAAACAATCTAATTAACAAAACTAACAACAAAGGCATGTTAGTTACACTGACTTTTGAGAAAGACGGTACAAATTACAAAGTAGAACGCGGACGTGGACCTAATATTTTAAAATTTTTTGTAAACGATCAAGAACAAGAATTAATAGATGAAAGTCAAGGAGACAGTCGTAAAACACAAGAAACAATAAATGAACTGCTAGGAATGAGCCACAACATGTTCAAGCATATTCTTGCTTTGAACACATATACAGAACCTTTCTTAAGCATGAAAGTAAATGATCAAAAAGATATAATTGAACAATTACTTGGTATAACAATCCTATCTGAGAAAGCAGAAGTACTAAAAGAAAAAATTAGACAAACAAGAGATAGTGTCACAGAAGAAAACGCAAAAATAAATGCTCAACAACAAAGCAATGAAAGAATTACAGAAACTATTGACAGTTTGAAAATAAAACAAAGTGCTTGGGAAACAAATAAAAAATCTAATTTAGAAAAACTACAAAAAGGCATTGCTGAATTAGAACATCTAGATGTTGATGGCGAACTAGTAAAACACGAAAAACTACAAAATTGGGAAGAACTAAACACTGAGATTGCTAATCTTAAAAAAGAAACATCTACTCTTGAATCTGCTCTTATGAGAGCTAATAAATCAGTAGAAAAAGTTACAAAGGATATTGAAGAACTTGACAACGCTGTTTGCTATGCTTGTGGTCAAGAGCTACAGGAAGATAAAATTAAAGAAATCGAAAACACTAAAGCCAAAGAGCTTGAAGATGCTGTTGCGTATCAAAAAGAAATTTCAGACAAACTTAAAATAGCAAATGATAAGCTAACCGAAATAGGTGATATAAATGGAAGGCCTGATACATTTTATGAAACTATAAAAGAAGTGTATGATCATAAACAAAATGTAGCACAATTAAAACAGGCTTTAGAAAATAGCACAGAAGAAAATGATCCTTATCAGGAACAGATTGACGATTTAACGAATACGGGAATCCAAGAAGTTGATTGGTCAACAATCAACGCATTAAC
>MDTC01129779.1_pt1 | contig 31262 bp, 22 predicted proteins | sample 811181 | NCBI WGS metagenome assembly MDTC01 (sample SAMN05326644, study PRJNA326480) | marine metagenome | isolation source: seawater | place: Pacific Ocean: North | collected 2011
GTGCCGGCCCGCCGATCCGCGACAGGACTGGAGACTGGAGACTGGAGACTGGAGACCGACCCGCCACTCCCCTGCACGGAGCCACGCGACTCTCCGTGAGTCGACCGAGTACCGCCACTCCCTGCTGCTCGAAGCCACGCGACTCCCGCCAGCGGATCGGGTCGCCACTCCCCTTCCCGTGCGCGGCCCCGCAACCAACCACTAATGATGGTACGGCACGCCGTTCATGATCGCGTACGCCCGGTAGATCTGCTCGATCAGCACCACGCGGGCGACCTCGTGGTTGAGCACCATCTTCGACAGGCGCACCACCTTCCAGGCCGCATCGCGGACCGACGGGTCGTGGCCGTAGGCGCCGCCGATCGCGAACACCAGGCGGGAGGTGCCGTCGAGGCGGCAGGACTCGATGAGATCGACGAAGTCGTGGGTCGTGAGGTCCTGGCCGCGCTCGTCGAGGACGACCAGCCGATCTCGTGGCTTGACCCTGGATAGCAGGCGCTCGCCCTCGGCCAGGCGCACGGCGTCGACGTCACCCCGGAAGCGCTCAGGTTTGACCGACTCCTCCTCCAGGCCGTCGTAGCGGCGCAGGCGCTTGCCGTAGTCGGCGACGGCCTCGTCGGCCCAGGCGTTGCCACCCTTGCCCACGGTCAGCACGACCGGACGCATGCGCTCCCCAGGCGATCAGGTGAGCGTGAAGAACGGCTCGGGAAGCTCGTCGACCTCGACATCGGGCGGATCGATGTGCGGGGCGTCCCGCCACAGTCCGTCCAGGTCGTAGAAGGTCCGCATGTCCCGATCGAACACGTGGACGACGACGTCACCGAAGTCGGCGAGCACCCACTTGCCGGACGTCATGCCCTCCACGCCCACCGCTTGAGTGTCGTGATCGTGCTTGGCGCACTGACGCACGGCCTCGGCCACGGCGCGGACCTGGCGGGGGTTGCGGGCGGTGGCCAGGACGAAGAAGTCGGCGAAGTCGACCAGACCGCGCAGGTCCAGGATGGTGACGTCGACGGCCTTGCTCTCGATGCACGAGGCGGCGAGGTCCTTCGCGAGGGCCAGGATGTCTTGTTCGAGCTCGCTCTCGGCTGCTTCGGCGGCAGCTTCGGGGTGGGTCGGTTCGGTGATGGCCGGGTCCTCCGAGGGCGTGGGTGCCCTCTTTCATTGTGAGGCGGGAACGCCCGAACGACAACCCCCCGCCATCATCGATGGCAGGGGGCGGTCAGGCGACGCCGCTCTACCCGGGTCACGCGCTGTGCGCGACAGGCAGGCGACGAATGCATGCTGGATCAGCTGTTGACGTGTCCATAGCCAGTCAGGACGACGTAGGTGGTCTCGCCGACCGTGAGCTTCTTGCCCTGCAGGCTGACGCGGCTGTCGGTCATGCCCTTGTTGGTCAGCTCTTCCAGGATCTCGTTGGCGATGAGGTTCTGCGAGCTGTTCGGGCCGACCGCGAAGGGCGCGGCGACGCGGGAGGTCAGGGTGTTGTCGGTGGCGGAGAGGGTGCCGGTGAACTGCCAGTCCGCGCCCTCGGCGAGCACGCGCTGGGCCATCTTGCCGGTGGTGTAGGAGCAGTTGCTGCCCACCATGGAGGCGCTCTTCGCGCACCCGCCGGCGTCCGCGTGTGCGGTGGCCGCGGCCTCGGGAGTCGCGCTGGCGTGGCTCGACTTCGCCCCGCCGCAGGCGAGCGCGATGGCGGGAGCCGACAGGCCGATCGTAGCAATCACGGCGAACTTCCACATGAGAGACCTCCACTCGGAAGAATGGGATGCGCGGGTGGGCAGCATGCCGCCGCGCGTGCCGACCGTCGAGGAAATCCCGAGCGATCCGGCGGGTCGAGCGCGCGGGAAGGGGAGGGCGCACCCGAGATCGCGTAGAGGATAGCGGTCGGAGCACTCGCAACTCAAGGGCCGCGGACAAAGCGTGACGGGCGGTGGCCGGGGGAGGCGGTCCGACTTGGGCTCCTGGACGTGGCAGGGGGGAGCGGGGAACGTCCGCGCGGTCTGCCCTGCCCCCACCACGAAGGCACGGAGACGCGGAGGGCCACGGAGGAAGGAAGCCAGGGGCGAACCGTGTTCTGCTGGCTATTGGCTGTAGAGGGCCTCGAACGTCTCTTCCGGGCGAGCGTTCGTCCTCTCGGCTGAAGTACCACGGGGGACCCGACCGAGAGGACTGGCCCACGCCAGGAAGCACTCCGCAAGGCCCCATCACGAGCCCGTGAGATGGACCCTCTCCGCGCGGAGCACTCCCACCTCCGTGGCCCTCTGCGCCTCCGTGCCTTCGTGGTGAGGGAGCGGCTTGACGCGCGCAGACCGATCCTCGGCCCACCACGACACCATGCGTCGCCCTCGGTCGAGCGCCCGCCCCACGTCTGAGCGACTACTCCTGGTCGTCTTCCTCGACCGCCTCGGCCTTCTTGCGCGCGGCCACCAGGCTCCACGCGGCGCCGACCACGGGGGTGATGCCGTCTCCGGTGACGCTGGAGGCGGCCAGGACCCGGGTGCCGATCTGGGCCTCGAAGGCGGCGCGGCGCGCCTCGACCTCGTCCGGGTCCAGCAGGTCGGTCTTGGTGAGCACGACCACCTGGGGTCGGCGCAGCAGGTCGTCGTCGTAGGCGCGGAGCTCTTCGTTGAGCGCGCGGAACCGCTCGACCGGGGTGGTGCCGTCGAGCTCGTCCACGCTGACCAGGTGCAGGTAGCCAGCGCAGCGCTCGACGTGCTTGAGGAACTGGTGACCGAGGCCTGCCCCCTCGGCCGCGCCCTCGATGAGGCCGGGGATGTCCGCGACCACGAAGGAGTGGCCCTCGGACAGCTTCACCACGCCCAGGTTGGGAACCAGCGTCGTGAACGGATAGTCCGCGATCTTCGGCTTTGCGGCCGAGATCCGGCTGATGAGGGTCGACTTGCCCGCGTTCGGGAAGCCCAGCAGGCCGATGTCGGCGATGAGCTTGAGGGTCAGCAGGAAGCTGCGCTCCTCACCCTCGAGGCCGGGCTGGGCGTAGCGGGGCGTGCGGTTGGTCGATGACTTGAAGTGCCAGTTGCCCTTGCCGCCGAGGCCACCCTCGATGACGAAGCGGTCGCCCTCGTCGGCGAGGTCGGCGACCAGCTCTTCGGTCTCGAGGTCGCGCAGCTCCGTACCCACGGGCACCCAGAGCACCAGCTCCTCGCCGGACTTGCCGGTCATGCGCTGCTTGCCGCCGCGCGTGCCGTCCTCGGCCTTGTAGACCTTGTTCCAGCGGAAGTCGACCAGCGTGTTGCGCTGGCGGGTGGCCTCGAAGACCAGATCGCCACCACGGCCGCCGTCACCGCCGTCAGGACCTCCGCGGGGCTTGAAGGCCTCGCGGTGGAAGCTGACGGCTCCGGCGCCGCCATGACCACTGGCGACGTGGACCTGCACCTCGTCGACGAATCGCATGCGTTCTTCTCACGAGGTGCGCGAACAGGGAGCCGGGGCAGCCTGGCCCGGGGAGCAGCGTCGCTCCCCGGCAGCCGGGGCTACTTGGCGGCTTCGGCCTGCTCGGTCGGGTAGACGCTGATCAGCTTGCGGTTGTTGCGGGTCTCGAAGCGGACCACGCCCTCGACCTTCGAGAACAGCGTCCAGTCCCGGCCGGTGCCCACGTTGGCGCCAGCGTGGAAGCTGGAGCCGAGCTGGCGGATCAGGATGGCGCCGGGCTTGGCGGTCTGGCCGTCGTACAGCTTGACACCACGGTACTGCGCGTTGGAGTCGCGCCCGTTCCGGGTCGAGCCCTGTCCCTTCTTGTGTGCCATGGGTTCAGCCTCAGTTCTTGGTGGTGTCGATGCTGACGATCTCGAGCCGCGTGTGGGCCGGGCGGTAGCCGACCTTGCGACGCGTACGCTGACGACGGGTGTACTTGCGGGTGATCCGCTTCTCACCGGCGAAGTGCTCCACGACCTTGGCGGTCACGGAGGCGCCTTCGACGAGGGGAGCGCCGACGGTCACGCCGTCACCGCCAAGCAGGAGGACCCGATCCAGGGTGATGGTGTCTCCGGCGTCCGCACCGAGGCGATCGACGGTCAGGATGTCACCCACGGACACCTTGAACTGGCGTCCGCTGGTCTCGACGACTGCGTACATTGGAATCTCCGATTACCGCCACCGGGCGACGCACGACACCGTGCGCGCTCTGCAGGCCCGCGGCGAGCCGGACGCACCTACGCTGTCCGCCGCCCCACGTCAAGGGATGCGTTCACCCGCTGCGCATCAGCGCTCGCTGGATCGCTCCAGGCGATCGGTCAGATCCACCAGCCGGTCGGCGAGGCTCATGGACAGGGCGCGCAGGATGCGGGTTCCGATGCGGGGTCTCGCCAGGAGCAGCTCCTCGAAGCTCCAGCGGGACAGCTCGAAGGCGACCCCGCCGGTGCGGGCAGTGACCGACGCGCTGCGGGTCCACGGACGGATGAGCGCGGGCTCGCCGAGGTGGGATCCGGGTCCCAGTGTGGTCAGGTGCAGATCGTGGCGGTGCACCTCGACCGAGCCCTCGACGATGATCAGGCAGCTGTGGCCCTCGGTGTTCTCCTGCACCAGCAGATCGCCCGCTCGGAAGCGCCGGGTCTGCAGGAAGGGTGCGGTGTGCCAGAGGTCGAACTCGTCGAGATCGGCGAACAAGGTGACCTTTGCGAGGCGCTCCACCCGGCGGGCCAGGGTGCGGGCGCTCGTCTCGGAGCGGGCGCGGACCAGGATGGCGGAGATGTTGTCCGGCCCCCCGCGCAGGTTGGCCTGACCGATGAGCTCCTCGATGGAGCCGTCCAGGTCGCTGCCGACGTGGGCGGCGATCTCGCGGTCGGGCACGGGTCCGGACAGGCCGTCCGAGCACAAGAGCAGCGTGTCTTCCCGCCCCATGCGGATCTGCGCGACGTCGGGCTCGACGCGGCCCATGCCCAGGGCCTGCACCAGCCGGTCGGCGGCGGGGTGGGACTCGGCCTGTTGCCGCGCGAGGCCGCGCCGCAGGAGCATGTTGCGCACGCTGTGGTCGACCGTGAGCTGCTTGGCGCTGCCATCGCGGATCAGGTACGCCCGGCTGTCCCCGCAGTGGGCGATGTAGACGCCGTCGGGCGCGCCGATCGCCAGGACCAGGGTGGTGCCCATGCGGCCGGTGCCCTCGCGGTCGGCGTGGTCCTGGATCCGCAGGTCGATGCGCTCGAACAGGTCCTCGATGGTGGCGATCATCTCGGGGCCGGCGCTGCGGCTGGCGATGGCGAGCAGCTCGTCGGCGCGCTCCTCCAAGACGGCGATCGCCAGGGCGGAAGCGACCTCTCCAGCAGCATGACCGCCCATGCCGTCGGCCACCGCGACCAGGTCCCTGCGGACGAGGATCGCGTCCTCGTTGTGGTCGCGCTGCCGGCCGACGTCAGAGCGGCCGGCGGTCACCGAGAATCGCATGGGGCCTCCGGAGTCCTACTCGATGATGCAGCCTTCTTCGCTGCCGACGTGTCGGGCGACGACCTTGCCCATGCCGAGGGACTTCGCGCGGACGAAGCGCTCCTCCCAGTCGATCTTGATGCGGGCGACGTCGGGACTGACCTTGATGTAGGCGCGGCAGTCCTCCTCGGTGCGACCCGAGACGAACAGGCACGAGCACGCCTGCCGCGCGGCGTAGCCAGACGCGATCTTGAGCAGGCCCAGCGGGTACTTCTTGGGCGGCTCGGCGAAGGGCGTGCCCTCGGCGGCGGCGGGCTGGGTCTCGCGGGCCCAGCGGGCGGCGGGATCGACGGGGGGCGGGCCGGTCTCGGGGGCTTCGGCCTCCGGCTCGCCGTCGGTCTCGGGCTCGGGCTCGACCACGCCCTCGATGCCGCCGAACTCTCCGTCTCCCTCGCCCTCGCCGCCCTCGCCGCCCTCGCCGCCCGGGGGCTCGAAGACCGTGGGGTTCACCTCGATCGGCGGGACCTCGTTCGCCACGGCGACCGCCAGCCGCACCAGCTCGCCGGGCTGGTAGCTCTCGCCGTCCCGGTCGTCGCCGGTGCGCGCCACCACGAGGTTCTCGCTGGGTACGACGTAGATCGCCTGCTTCCAGTGGCCGAGCGCGCCGAAGGTGTCCCGGGGGGCTCCGGTCCAGGGGGGCTCGGTCTCGCCCAGCCACGGCGCCGGCTCGTTCACCCAGGTGTTCCAGCCCGCGTTGCCGGCGGGCTCCCACAGGACGATGCGCCCGTGCAGGCTCTCGGCCGGGGAGGAGGCCTTGGCGACCCAGCCCTCGGGCAGCAGCCGCTCGCCGTCCCAGCAGCCATCATGGAGGAGGAACAAGCCATATCGGGCCATGTCCCGCGGGGTCATGTACAGGTAGCTGCTGCCGATCGGCACGCCCTTGGCGTCGCGCTCGAAGGTGGCGGTGGTGATGCCGAGGGGCTCGAACAGCAGGGTCCAGGGGTAGCGCTCGCCGTGGGCCTCCCGCAGGATCGCGGTGTTGACCGCCGAGAGCACGTTCGTGTCGCCCGAGCTGTAGTAGTAGGATGTCCCTGGCGGATCGCGGAGCTCGTGGCTGGTGACGAAGGCGAGCACGTCCTTGCGCCCCTCGCCGAACAGCATGTTGACGACCGACGAGACCCGCGGGCTCTGGCCCTCGTAGGATTCCCGCCAGGCGAAGCCGCTGCTCATCTCCATCAGATCCCGCGGGGTGATCTGGCAGGCGTCGGGGTTCACGACCTCCACGTGGTCGCAGATGGACGCGTCGATGTCGAGGTCGTGGCGCTTCACGGCGATGCCGGTGAGGCTCGCGGTGAAGTTCTTGCTCGCTGACCAGAGCAGGTGGGGACGGTCGCGGTTCCAGTCGCCCCGGTAGCGCTCGTACAGGATGGCGCCGTCGCGCACGATGACCAGTCCGTCGGTGCGCACGCCCTCCCGGGTCTCCTCGTCGAGGTCGGGGGAGAACGCGTAGGCCTCGAGGGCGGCGATCGCGTCGGGGGCCAGCTGGGCGGCCAGCGCGGTGTGGTCGGTCCAGGCGTCCCCGGGGACGGGCGCGTCGGGGCAGGAGTCGGCGGCGTGCGCGAGGACGGACAGCAGCAGGGTCGTGAGCATGGCGCATCCTACCGTGGGGGTGTCGTCGCGGGGCGTTGGCAGGGAGGTTGCACAGAGGGGAGGGTGGACCGGAGGAACCATGCGACCTGCCCTGATCGTCCTGCCTGCAGCCCTCGCCGTACTGCCCGCTCACGCCGAAGACACCGCCGTCGAGCTGGATGCGGGGATCTCCCTGATGGCAGTGTGGCATTACACACAGGATGGTGTGTACGGCGGGCTCGAGGAAGAGGCCGACTACATCGTGCCTGGTCCGACGTTCGGGCTGCGGCTGGCCCGGGACACCCAGCGACCGTGGCTGACCGTCAGTGCGGGGGTGAGGGCGGCGTGGTTCTCGCCGACGACCACCTACCTGGAGGGGACGACGACCTTCGAGACCGGCGACGGCAACGTGGACGTCGGGCACGACCACCAGACCGAGATGATGTTCGGCCTGGTCACCGCGGATGCCAGCGCCTTCCTGCACGCCAACCCGGGCCCGGTTCGGGTCGGCGTCGTGTTGGGCGCGGGCGCTCGGGTCATCGATCTGCAGCGCGAGACCGTCGACGTGTACTTCCTGCCGACCACCACCGAGCGGAGCGAGGTCGCCGAGCACCTGCTGCGGGTCCAGCCCTACCTGGTGCTCGCCCTGCGCGGCACGGTGGACATCCGTGAGGACATGTACCTGGGCCTGGACCTGGGCCTCGACCCGGCCATGTCGGACCTGCGGCTGTACGGGGAGTTCTCCCAGGTCGAGATCGTGTCCAATGGTCAGTACTCCCAGTCGTGGGAGACCAAGGCGGACCTCTCCGCACCCATCCCCCGGGTCGGTCTGGTCCTCGGTGTCGCCCTGTGAGCCCCCGACGCTGAACGCGGCGGAGTTCCGTTACATCCTGCCGCAACTCGCGCCGGAGCGCGGACATAGGATGCACGTCCCCAGGAGGTCCCATGTCCCCGCTCGCCCGTCGTCTGCTGCTGTCCACCGGCGCCGTCACCGTCCTGACCGTGCTCGCCTTCGGATCCACGCCGTCCGAGGAGGACCTGGCCCGAATGGAGGCGGAGAAGCAGGAGCGTGCGGTCGCCGGTGACGCGTGGCGGGCCAAGCTCGGCGCGGTCCACACCAAGCTGGCGGGGGTCGACGACGCGTTCATCTCCACCAAGACCGCGTGTGACGGCAAGGCCATGCGCGCCAAGATCGACACCGCCTTCGACGGGGCGGACACGATCATGTCCTTCTCCGGCCTCCGGGTCGTCTACCACCCGTTCCTCGAGCGCTTCGCCAAGGACGACGCCGCCGCCTACAAGGCCGACGTCGGCGAGTTCGCCTGGATGACGGACGACACGTTCTCCGGGCACTTCACGGAGCACCCGAGCGAGCGCGCCAGCTACGCGGCGGACGACACCAACGAGCGCATCGCCGAGAGCTTCGCCCCCGAGACCTACCTGGCGGTGGTCGTGCCCCACCCCGATCTCGGCTCCGAGATGGGCATGCCCGACGAGGGCGACGAGGAGGCCTTCGAAGGCGGGCTCTTCATCGGCTCGGTCGCCATCGTGGAGGTCGAGACCGGAGAGATCGCCTGCCAGGGCACGGTCGCGGTCGAGTCGAGCGAGGTGGTCGAGTGGCAGGAGGGCGGCCGTGGGCTGAACTCGCTGAAGAACGAGACGTTTGCCGAGGCGCTGCGCGCGGACTTCGAGGACAACTTCGAGGACGCGGTGGGCAAGGTCGTGCCGTCGGAGCTGGGCGTGTCCACCTCGTACGGGCACATCTTCCGCTGACCCCCGAGGCGGGTGGGCTCCTCCGCGCGGTTGTCAACAGCATGTCAACGTACAATGTCGCCAGGTGGGATGCGTTGGCTCGCACCTGGAGGTCCCATGCGGACAATGCTGCCCCTGGTGCTGCTGCTGGGCTGTCCGGCACCCGAGCCGGACGACTCCGGTGATCCGCTGGTCGAGACCGTCGACGTCGACACCACCCGAGCCCGCGCGGTCCGGGTGTCCATGGCCCTGCGCGGGACTCGCCCCACCGCCTCCGAGCTCGATCGCATCGACGCCGATCCCACCGAGCTGGACGCGCTTGTCGACGCGTGGCTGCAAGACCCGGCCTTCGGCGAGACCATCCGACACCTGCACGCCGATGCCCTGCTGGTGCGCAAGCCCGGCGCGCTCCCGGCACTCGGCCCGCTGACCGGACGGAGCAACGTCGAGATCTCCACCTCCTTCATCGAGGAGCCCCTCGCCCTGGTGGAGCGGGTGGTCATGGAGGATCGGCCCTACACCGAGATCGTCACCGCCGACTGGACCATGGCCGACGAGATCGGCGAGCAGATGTTCGACGGGCTCGATCGTGAGGCGGGCTCCGGGTTCCAGCCCGCCACGTTCACCGATGGGCGTCCTGCGGCAGGACTGCTGTCGACCAACGGCCTGTGGGTGCGCCACGAGAGCAACGGGCAGAACTACCATCGCGCCCGGGCCAACGCGATCTCCGACGCACTCCTGTGTACCGACTTCCTCGAGCGCGACGTGCCCATCACCGGCGACGTCGATCTGTCCGACCCCGCCGTGGTCGCGGACGCGCTGAACACCCAGGACGAGTGCGTCGCCTGCCACCAGAGCCTCGATCCGCTGGCGAGCCACTTCTTCGTCGTGCGCAACCGCCTGGCGCCCTTCCAGGTGCAGAACGCCTACGCCGCCGACTGCGAGGGACGGGGTGCTGCGTCCTGCTACCCCATCGCCATGTACAACCCGCGCGGCGAGACCGCCTGGGAGCGGGTGGGGCTGCGGGCGCCGGGCTACTTTGGGCTTGCAAGCGACAATCTCGGCACGCTGGGTCAGCAGATCGCCGACGACCCGCGCTTCGCCCAGTGCACGGTTCGGCGCTTCGTCAGCTACTTCACCCAGACCCCGGCCGCCGAGGTGCCGCTGCAGACCATCGCTCCGCTGCAGGCGCGGTTCGAGGACAGCGGCTTCGACGCGCGTGACCTGGTCCGCGCGATCGTCACCGACCCCTCGTTCCTCGACGCCGAGGCGGAGGACGGACCGGGCCTGCTGGCCGCGCGGCCGTTCCAGCTGGCCGCGTCGATCGAGGCGCTCACCGGCTTCCGCTACGTCGTGAACATCGACGGGGAGCGCTGCCGCCAGACCGGCAACAACTGCATCGGCGACCTGGACATGGTCTACGACGATGCGTTCGGCTTTCGGGCCATGGCTGGAGGCATCGACGGCTTCCGGGTCACAAGGCCCACCTGGACCACCACGCCGACCAAGTCGCTGTTCCTGGCGGCCCTGGCCGAGGAGGCCGCCGGTCACGTGGTCGACACCGACTTCGCCGCCCCGGCCGCCTCGCGGCGCCTGCTGGACGAGGTCGAGCCCGACACCACCGACGAGGACATGATCCGGGCCCAGCTTGTGGCGCTGCACCGCCGGCTCTTCGGCGAGGCGCTCGAGGCGGACGACGTGCAGATCGACGAGGCGTACGCCCTGTTCGAGGCGGCGCTCACCCTGCGGTCGGGACGCCCCGATCCGGCGGTGGACGCGTGGAAGGTCACCCTGACGGGGCTCCTGCAGGATCCCCGCATGCTGCTGTACTGAAGGAGGCTCAGATGAACCCGACCCGAAGGGGCTTCCTGGCCGGCAGCGCCGCCCTCTCCACCCTCGCCGCCCTCGGCCTGCCCGGCATCGCCGCCGCGGCTGGCTCGGCGAAGCGCCTGGTGCTGGTCCACGCGACCGGTGGCTGGGACGTGACCTACGCGCTCGACCCCAAGGAGGGCGTGGCGGAGGTGGACGGTCCGGATCTGGACGAAGACGGGAACAACCCGGATGATCGCGAGGCGGTCCAGACCTTCGGTGCGACCCCCGTGATGGTCAACCCGACCAAGCGCCCCGCGGTGAGCGCCTTCTTCCGTCGCTGGGGGGACCGCACGGCGGTGCTCAACGGCGTCTGGGTCGGCTCGATCGCGCACACGCCCTGCTCGATCCGCATGCTGACCGGGGCCCGTACCGAGGCCCACGCCGATCTCGCCGCGATCACCGGGGCGACGGTCGGGCTCGACACGCCCATCCCGTACATGGACCTCTCCGGAGTCGGCTATGCCGGGGCGCTGGCCGCCTACAGCGGTCGCACCGGGGCGCGGAACCAGCTGGAGCTGCTGCTGGACCGCAGCACGCGGATCCGGGGGCCGTCCGGGACCGACCAGAGCTACCCGGGCTTCGTGCCTGCAGATCCCGATCGCGCGGCCCTGCGCGCCTTCCTCGAGAAGCGGGAGGCGCACCTTCGACTCGGCGATCAGGCCGCTTCGATGACCCGTTTCGACGATCTGGTGGAGTCCCGGTCGCGGGCGGCCCTGCTGCTCGACGAGGGCGCGGGCTTTGCCGACAGCCTGCAGATCGGCCGCCAGTCGGACCTGACGACCATGGCGCCGACCGTCCGCAGCCTGCTCTCGAGCGGCCTGTGCCACACGGTCAGCATCAGCGCCGGCGCCGAGTTCGACACCCACCAGGACAACTCCGACCAGCACGCCGAGTGGGACCTCACCTTCACCGGCCTCGACGCGCTGATGACCGAGCTGGTCGCGGGGGGCCTCATCGACGACACGGTGGTGGTCGTGGTCAGCGAGATGACCCGCACGCCCCGGCGCAACGCGGACGGGGGCAAGGACCACTGGCCGGTCACGAGCGCGCTGGTCCTGGGTGGCGGGGTGGCCGGCGGGCGGGTGTACGGCGGCACGACCGACCTGCTCGACGGGGTGCCGGTCGACCTGCAGTCCGGCGAGCGCTTCGCCGGGGGCACGGTGCCCGGGTACGACAACCTCGCAGCTGGCGTGCTCGATCTGGTGGGGGTGGACTCGGAGGAGTGGCTGCCCGGCGTCGAGCCGTACCGGGGGTTTCATGCGTAGCCTTGCGCTGGTCGTGCTGCTGGCTGCCTGCGGTCCGGACGACACCGACACCGACCCCGACACGGACGTGGTCGACACCGACGTGATCGACGAGGCCTGTGCGCCCTACACCTGGTCCACGGTCGGCGAGCCCTTCGTGCGCACCTGGTGCTCCTCCTGCCACGGCAGCGCGCTGGCGACGGACCAGCGCCAGGGCGCGCCCGACGGCACGAACTTCGACACCTACACCGACGTGCAGACCTGGCTCGCCCGCATTCAGCTGCGGACCCTCGAGCAGGTCGACATGCCCCCCGCGGGCGGCCCGACCGAGGCCGATCTGGACGCCCTGGCGGCCTGGATCGACTGCGGGGCGCCCGAGTAGTCAGGCCAGGGTCTTGCGGGTGCGCTCGGCGGTCGCGACGTTGCCGGCCACGTCCTCGAACACCACCCGGACCCGGGTGGGATCGTCGCGCAGGTGCCGGGCGAGGGTGGCCGCGGCGACGGGATCGACCCGCTGGAGCGCGTAGAGGAAGTGGCCGTGGCGGGTGGCGTGGAACCGGACGCCCTGGTGGTCGGTCAGCTCGCCGACGGGGAGGTCGACCCAGGAGGCGGGATCGCCGAGCAGGCCGACGCGCAGGCGCCAGATGAAGAAGTCTGGCAGGTCGTCGGGCGGCGCGGTTGGGAAGACCCCGTCGCTCCAGCCGGCGCGGGGGGCGCCGCTCGCCGCGCGCAGGGTGGCCTCGATGTCTGCGCGAAGAGCAGGATCAAGGTCGCTGATCGGCTGGTTGGCCGGGCACAGGTCGCGCCAGGCGAAGGCCGGGTCTCCGAAGCTGTCCTCCCACCAGCGCAGGTTGCGGGTGCGGCGGCGCAGGCCAGCCATGCGGGAGTAGAAGCGGACCTGGAGCGCGCCGTTGCGCTCGTCGACGGTCAGATCGGCGAGCTGGACCACGGGCTTGCACCAGCGGCGGATGCGTCGGCCGAGGGTGAGGTCGGTCCAGCCGGAGTCGTGCTCGAGGCGCAGCCGTCCGGGGGCTGGCCCTGGTCGGCCGAGGGCGGGCATGCGGGTCGTGAGTGCCGGCAGCTCGTCCTCGCGGCGATCGGTGAAGGTGGCGATCGCGCCCCAGTGGCCGCGAAAGCGAACGTTGAACCGGATGTGTGCGTTGTACGGGGACCGGCGTGCACGAGGCCCGGCGATATCGAGGGGTGCGGGCCAGAACAGCGCGTCGCGGACGTCCTCTCCGACGATCCCGTCGCCGCGCAGGGCGTCGAGCATGGCACCCAGCTCGATGGTGGACCGGCCGATGCTGGGCACCGGGTAGAACTGGGAGCGGGGGTCGACCGTGGTGGGCGCGCCGAAGTCGAAGTGCTGGTCGAAGTCGTCCCAGGTCGGGCGGCCGGCGGACTCCCGCGGCAGGAACGACCACGGATGCTCGAACCCGAAGGCCGGGATGCGTCCGCCCCGGCCGGCGCGCGCCTCGGCGATCAGGGCGTGACCCGACGGCGCCTCGACCCCGTCCGCCGCGAGCACGCGCTGGTACCAGGTCCCCTCGACTCCCCCGCGTCGACCCTGCACGACGATCGTGCCGTCGTCCCGGGCGCGGAGGGTGCTGGGCAGACAGGCGTCGCGGACCCCGACTCCCAGGTCGGCCCAGCCCTCGCCGGGGGCGGCGGGCGCGGGCCAGTCCCGCCAGCGCCAGCTGCGGTCGAACGTGCCATAGCTGGCGTTGGTGCTGTAGAGTCGCTTCTTGTCCGGCTGCCCGGGCGCGTGGCCGGTGACCAGCAGGACCTGGCGGCACACGACCATGCGGCTCGACCCGTCGATGCAGGCGCCCGCGCCGTCCCAGTCGCTGGCGAAGGGGCACCAGAAGTGCTCCGTCTCCAGGTTCGAGTCCACCGTCAGGTCGACCGGGAAGAGCTCCTCGAGGATCTGGTGCTTGGTGATCAGCTCGCGCAGGGTCTCCTCGAAGCCGTCGCCCCGCCCGCCCAGCACCTTGCGGATCCACTCGTCCGCCTGTCCGACCAGCGACCAGTTCTTCCCGATGCGCCAGTAGGCATCGGTCGGGTGCAGCACGTGGAACCGGTCCGTCGCGTAGGTCTGCTCGTCGAGCCACAAGATGGCGAAGGTGCGGCGGAACGAGGCGGTCGGTGCGGACTGGGTCTGCACGATGTCGGACAGCAGCTGCGCCTGGTCGAGGCGGCGGGCCCGGACGTCGATGGCATCCTCCGCCCCCTCGTCCGCGACCAGGGCCAGCACGTCGCCGAGCCCCATGCCCGGCGGGGTACGCCGCTTCTGGTCCAGGGTGGCCAGCCGGTCGGCGGTCGCGCCCTCGGCGATCTCCAGCTCGACCATGACGTAGAAGTTGGTCGTGCCGTCGACGAAGCCGCCGCCGTCCTCCGCCGGTCCGAGCAGGGTCGTGTAGTACACCGTTCCCTGCCCGGCCATCGAGTCGAACTCGCCGCCGTTGCTCTCGTCCCAGCTCAGGTGGCGGTAGACGTGGCCCACCCCGATGTCGAGCACGCGGTGGACCTTCACCCCGTGCACCGGGCGCACCTTCAGCGCATCCTCGGACTCGGCGGGCAGCTCCCACTGGGCGATCGCCTCCCAGCGGAAGCGGGCGGGGGGCTCGCTGCGCAGGTCCGCATCGTAGGGCGTCCGGGGATCCACCTCGTACCAGAAGCCGGGTTCGACCTCCGCAACCAGAATGTCGGGCGAGACGCCGAGCTCCTTGGTCTGTCGGGCAAGGGAGGTGCCACCGCGACCCTCCACGGCGAGGACCAGGCGATCTGCGGCCTCGCGCGCCCGCTGCCGCAGGTAGGGCCGGGCGAGGTTGGTCAGGACCCACAGCCAGAAGGTCAGTGGCGCCAACGCGCCCACCGGGAGCATGTGCAGGACCTTCGTGAGGTCGACGAGCAGGTTGACGAGCTGATCGACCACCGGACGCAGGCGGCGCTGCAGGGCGGGACCGGACGCGTCGGGCACGGTGAAGGGCGCCAGGGAGGGGTGCTCGTTGCCGTCGGCGCGCACGGGCCAGGTCATGCGATCGAGGTCGTCAGGACCCAGGGGGGCGCCGGCCGAGGACAGGTTGCGTCCCACCTCGGGGTCGAGGGCGGCGAACCCGCCGAGCACGACCCGATCGGGCAGGGAGCGGGCGAGCCGCGCCACCCGCGGGCGCGGGCCGCCACACGGCGCTGGCGGGGCGTCGGCGTGCAGGAACTCGGGCGCGAGGGTCGAGAAGAAGAAGCGGAAGCGGCCCTCCTGCTTGGCGAGCACGCGGTTGCCGGCGGCGACGACGAGATCGAAGCGCGGCGGTGGGAAGTCGTCCCCCGCGCGGTGGCGGGTGTAGGTCCTGGCCACCGGGGCGCGGCCGGGCGGGGCGATCGGCTCGTGGGCGACGCGGTCCTTTGGACGCCACCACACCGCGCCGTGCTGGAGCACGACCTCCTGGCGCTCGCCGGCGGCGGAGTAGCCGAAGCGCGCCCGGCCGGTGGGGTCTGGCGCGGCGACCGCGGGGTTGAACCAGGTGTGTGCGGGAGGTCGCCCGGGGCTGGAGGGGCAAGCGGTGCCGTGGTCCCACGGTCCCGAGGTGCGGGTCGGCTGGGGGCGCAGGCGGATCGGGGGCGCGGCGACGGCTCCGGCGAGCTTCTTCAGCAGGTCGTCCCCTGCGTCTCGCTCGGCGAGCTGGCGGGTGCGGCGCTCGAAGAAGGCCGGGCGCGGGAGCGCGGCGACGTTGTCTGCCCGGGAGCCGTTGGGGTCCCCGCGCAGGTAGGGGCGACCGGCGCCGGTGCGGGAGACGTGCACGTCGGGCAGGGAGTCACCGGCTTGCAGGCGGCGGATCAGCGCGCCAGCCTCTGCGTGGGCGCCCCCCTCGAGGCGGAAGACCAGGGGCCGGCGGCGGGCGTCGCGGATGGCGCCGACCACGCGCTGGGGTCCGAGGGGCGTCGGGCTGACCGGTCCGTGCGCGGTGCGATCGTCGATCCAGGCGCGGGCGACTCCGTGCACGACGAGGCCCCCTTCGCCGAGGCGGGCGACGTCGACGAACAAGGCCAGATCGACGCCGTGCTCGCCCGCCAGGCGCACCGCGGGTCCGATCCCCAGCGGGGCGTGCTGGGGCCGCAGCACCTCGCCCCGGCCGTGGGGCAGGTGGGTGATCAGGTGCTGGGTGCCGTCGTCGTGCAGCTCCAGCTCGGCGCGGGCGCCGCCATGTTCCACGTGAAACCGATGCTCTGTCCGCTCCCAGGTGGCTGGCCCGGACGAGGACGGGGGGGCGAGCCCGGCCTGCACCAGGGATGCCACCAGCGCATGCTCGCTGAAGATCGCGGTGAATCCTGGGTAGTCCGACCGCTCCGGCGCCGCCCGGGGGGGCAGGGCGCGGGGCGAGCCGACGAAGAAGCGGGTGGGCGCGTCCGCGCGGCCGCCCTGGCCCTCGAGCAGGGTCACGCCGACGGCTCCTGCGGAGGCGGCGCCCAGGTCGCGGGTGCGCGCGATGGTGCGCCAGATCGCCTCGCGCAGGGGCGTCATGAGGTGGGCGAGGTCGGCGGCGGCAGCGGCGGGACGCAGGTCGACGAGGCGGAGGTGGTGGGGCCAGGCCAGGCTCGGTCCACCCGCGACGACCCGGTCGCCCCGCACGGTGAGGCCGGAGCGGGCCTGGAAGCTGCCTCGGATCTGGCCGTGGGACGAGCCGTCCGCCGAGTCTCGGAGCTCGACCTCGAAGGTGCCTGTCGTCGTGGCGCAGCCGGGGCCGGGTCCGCGCACCAGGGTGGCCGGCTGCACCAGGGCGTCGCCCGTGACCAGCAGGGGGGCCCCGTCCGGACCGGTGGTCGAGAGGCGGACCGAGCCGCCGCCGAACCACGCGGGGTCCTGATCGTGGGCGTCCTGGCGCGCCCGGGCGACCGAGCTGCCACCGACGTCGATCGCGTCGAACAGCCGCGCGTCGACCACCACCCGGCCGGGCTGGACCGTGAGGCGGATCTCCTGCACCCGCTCGCCGAGGACCTCGGTGAGGATCGGGCCAAGATCAAGCGTCGAAGCACCTTGTCGGAGGACGCGGTCGCGCAGGATCCGGGTGCGTACGGCGGCGCTCGCGGTCAGCTCGGCCAGGTCGGTGGGGCCGGCCCAGGACGCACGACTGGTCTGGACCGCCCACGCCGCGGCGCCCCCGTCGGTGTCGAGCGCCACGGTCAGGTGCACCGCGCCGTCCGGCGTCACGTGGAGCGCGGGCACGACGCGGCCGGAGAGCGACCAGCGCTCCTCGGTGCCCCCGGCGGAGGTGGTGACCACCCCCATCCCGATCGTCATCGCGCCGTCGGTGCCGGCGGGGCGAGCGCACAGCCCGGTCATGTGCGCCACGGTCGCGGACGGCTCGGCGGCGAGCAGGGGCGCCAGCAGCGGCGCGAGCCGAGACACCGGCAGCCAGGTCGCGAGCAGGGCGTCCAGCGTCGGTCCGTCCAGGTCGAGGCGCAGGTCCGGCGCCAGCGGGTCCGGTGGGGACGGATTCCAGCGGTCAACGGAGAGGCGGCGGGGCATGGGGACTCCGGCGGGACTCGGGGCGCTGCAGGCGGGGCGAGCCTACACCGGGTCGGGGCCTCGGGATGCGAGCCGACCCCCCGGGCGTTTAGGATCCCTCGTCGCGCTCCCCCGGAGGTTCCATGCGCCTGCTCGCCGCTGCTGCTCTCGTCTTCGCGCTCGGCGCCCAACCCGCGGTCGCCGCGACGCTCTCCGGGGTCACCGTCTCCGACAGCGCCAGCGTCGCCGGCAAGGACCTCGTCCTGAACGGGGTCGGCGCGCGCAAGAAGTACATGTTCACCATCTATGTGGGCGCCCTGTACCTGCCGGCGAAGACCACCAACGCAAAGACGGCGATCGAGCAGGATGTTCCCAAGAAGCTGGTCATGCACTTCGTCTACAGCGGCGGCGTCACCAAGCAGCAGCTGGTCGACACCTTCAACGAGGGCATCGCCAAGCAGGCCAACGGGGCTGCGGTGAAGCCCAGGTGGGAGCAGCTCTACGGCATGCTCGCCGACGTGGGCACCGGCGACGAGATCGTCTTCGACTACACCCCGGGGACCGGCACCGTCGTCACCGTGAAGGGGCAGAAGAAGGGCACCATCGCCGGCAAGGACTTCATGGTGTCGCTCTACACGGTCTACCTGGGCGACAACCCCCCGACCGCCGCGCTGAAGTCGGGGATGCTGGGGGGCTGACCGGCGGGGCTCACAGCCCGCGGGGGCTCGGCTGCGCCTGCGTGCGCTGCAGGTCGATGGCGCAGCGGTCGCCGGAGAGCTCGCCGTCGAACTGAACCATGGCGTCTCCGGCCACCTCGACGTCGGTGCAGGTGACCCGGCCGCCGGAGATGAGGAAGTCGGGCTCGCCACCGTCGAACGCGACGCGGGTGAGCTCGACCTTGCCCGACAGGTGGGCGCCGACCTTGGGGCAGTCCGGGCAGTGCTCGAGCGGCGTGGGGTCCGGATCGCGGAAGGAGGCGTCGGTGACGGTCAGGGTCGTGCGCAGGTTGCTCGCCAGACCTGCCTCGGTGGCGCCCTCCACGGAGAGCCGCTCCACGGTGGCTTCGCCGTCGGCGAGGTAGAACCCTCCATCCCGCACGGTGACGTCGGCGAGGTCCACGACGGCATCGCTGATGTAGACGCCGGCCGAGTGCTCCGACTCGACTCGGATCCGCTCGCCCTGGACGGTGCCGCCCCAGATGGACAGGCTGGTGTTGCCCTGTGTCTCCGCCGGCCGGGCGACGACGTCCTCCAGCGTCACGTTGGCGCGCGCGATCAGCTGTCCGTAGGACACGACCCGGCGGAGGGTGACGTCGCTGTCGAACATGACGCGGTAGCGGAGCTCGCTGTCCTCGAGGGTGTACGGCGTGCCGTCCTCGACCAGGAAGTCGCCCCGGATGGACGAGAACGCGAGGGCGAAGTCGCCACCGGCGTCGATGTAGCCGCAGCTCCGCACGCAGGTGACGTGGCTGCCGCGTGCCTTGCCATCCTTGGCCAGCAACGCGAAGAACGGGCTGCTGGAGTACAGCCGCTCGACCTGGACATCGCCACCCTGGTAAGCGCCCACCCCCGCGCCGCCGACCTGGTAGCTGTCTTCTACCGTGGCGACGGTGTCGTACTGCGCGGCGACCAGAGCGTGGCTGAAGGACTCGCCACGCAGGTGGCGCGCGGTCACCACCGACTCGCTGGTCGCGATGATCCCCCAGGAAGCTCCGTTGTACGGAGCGATGTCTCGGATGAGGACCCCGTCCAGGTCGAGGATGCCCGCGGTCGAGAAGATGGCCGAGCGCGCGGCACCCTCGAGCACGGCGTCGGTCAGGGTCAGGCTGCCGTGGTCCACCAGGGCGCTGTGTCCATTCTCCCCCGTCGAGCTGTTGGGCCCGATCTCGCGGATCACCGGCCGCACCAGGCTCATCGTGCCTCCGCCGGATGTGACGCCAGCGATGCTGGTCCGCTCGACGACCAGGTCGTCGAGGCTCACCTCGGTGCCGTCGAGTCCGATGACCCCCTGGAAGACGGCATCGCGCACGAGGACCCGCGCGCCATCCAGTCGGCCGTCGCGGACCTCGACGCCCACCGTGGGCGCGCCGGCGATGGCCACGTCCTGCACCGTCGTGCTTCCTCCGTCCACGATCAGGCCCTCCCCTGCGTGGCTCGCCAGGGTGAGGTCGCGCACCGTGTGCTCGCCGGTCGTCGTGAGCGTCGGTCCGGTGCACGAGTCGCAGACCAGCCGGGTGCTGGCGCACGCGCCGACCAGGTCGACCCTGCCGGACAGGCGGACGCCTCCGGGGTGGTCGCCAGTCGACAGGGCGATGGTGCCGGCGCCGCTCGCGACCGCGTCGGCCACGGTGCCGAACGGCGCCTCCCGCGACCCGTCTCCGGCCCCGTCGGGGTGCACGTAGACCACGTCGCTGTCGGGCAGATCAGCCGGCCAGCCGTCCTCGGGGCAGGTCGGACCGAGGTCCACGCACTGCGCCGACCCCGCCCACTGGACCTGCGCGCCGTCGCACGTGAGCGCGCCGCTGTCCGGCCAGGGCTCGCACAGCGAGACGCCGCCTTCACCTGGGATCGAACGCCACCCGTCCGCGCAGGGTCCGAGGTCCGGAAGCTCGGCCGGGCCACCGGGCTGCTCGAGCCAGGGGATCTCGGGCTGGGCGACGTCGGGGGCCCCGTCGGCGATCCAGGAGATCTCCGGTTCCCCCAGCCAGGTCGGATCGATCGGCTCGTCGGAGTCGACGGTCTCGCCAGCGCAGGCGGCGAGGACGAGCACGGCGGACAACAGGGACAGTCGGGTCACTGCGCACCTCCCAGGGTCATGGCGCGGGTCCACCAGATGTCAGGGGAATCCGGCTCTTCTGCGGGCGACCACCCCGAGATCATGAGGTTCGTGTCGTCGATGACGTCCAGGGCGAACACCTGATCGGGGAGGTCGATCTGCTCGACCGTCTCGCCATCGTCGTCCAGCATCAGGAGCGAGGTTCGTGGCTCCCACTGGTGCACGAACACGACGCCCCACCGCTCCCCGACCGTGACCAGCCAGGCGACGTACTCGGACTCCTCGCCGAACGGCGACGGGACGGCCAGGGTCGCGCCCGTGAGGTCCATCAAGGTGAAGGCGCCGTAGTCGTCGATGCCTACCCAGGTCTTGTCGGCCTGCCGGGCCACATTCCACCGCACGTAGGGAGGCAGCGGCAGCTGCTCGGTCGTGCCCCCGCTGGCGCTGCGGTGGAGCAGGCGGGTCTCTCCGGTCTCGTTGTTGGCCTCGGCCCAGAAGACCCGCGCGCCCGCGTCGCCTTCGTTGGCCAGGATGACGTTGAACAGTTCCCATCTCTCCGCCGGGTCGCCCAGGGGCTGGGCGCCGAAGAGCGGTCGCAGGGTGCCATCCTGCGGATCGAGGCGGGCCACCTCGATGCTCTGCACGTCCTCGTCGTAGGCGTGCCAGGCGACCACGAAGCCGTCGTCGTCGGCGATGGCCGCGACGTCGGACGCGAAGCGCGCGTCGTCGGAGGCCAGCTTCACGGGCGGGTCGGACCGGGAGCCGTCGCGGTCCATGAGCTGGACGTACGCCTCCCCGATCCGCCACTCGTTCTCGGGCTTCTCGGGCCAGTATCCGAGGGCCCGGTCGCCATGCGAGACCTGGCCGTACCACGGAACGTGCATGCCCTCCGTGCCGATTCGCTCGGGCTCGGACAGCACGGTGCCGTCGCAGGCGCGGCGCTCACGGACGTACCCGCTCCAGCTGGGGGCGACCCAGCCTGGGACGTAGTTCTCGTCGGTGGGCGACTCGGGTCGGAAGAGCCAGAAGGCCTCGCCGTCGAACTGCGCGTAGGTGGCGAAGGTCTCGTCGGTGCTGTCCATGGCGAGGGACTCGATGCACGCCTCGAGCAGCGCTTCCTCCGACGGTGCGCAGGCGGCAGCGAGGGCGACAATCGCCAGAAATCGGAGCTTCATGGCCTATTCCTGGTTGAACTGGGTGGGGGTGGGCCAGCCGGAGGTGTCGGAGAGGACGAGCTCGCAGCGGCTCCCCGAGAGGCGGCCGGCGCTCTGCAGCACGGCGTCTCCGACGACCGCGACGTCCTCGCAGGTGACGTGGCCGCCGGAGATCAGCGCGTCGGGCTCGCCGCCGTCGACCAGCACCCGGGTGAGCGAGGTGACGCCGCCGGCGAACAGGCCGGTGCGGGTGCAGCCCTCGCAGGTCTCGTCGCTGCGCTCGACGATGGCGACGTCCGTGAGGTGCAGCGTCGCGCCCAGGGAGCTTCCCGCGCCCAGCTCGACCGCCTCGCTCACGACCATGCGCTCCACCGTGGTCTCGCCGCCCGCCGCGTACAGGCCGCCGCCGATGAGGGTGACGTCCGTGAGATTGGCGGACGCGCCGTCGAGGTGGACCAGGGCGGGGGTGCTCATCGAGTCGAAGGACACCCGCGTGGCCTCGACGGTGCCCGCGCCGCGCACGACCAGCGCGGGTCCCTCGTCCCGGACCGTGATCCGCACGTCCTCGAGCACCACGTCGCCGGACGAGGACACCGGCCCGGTCAGCCGCGAGCGGTGGAGGGTGACCGTGGCCGCGTCGTGCACGCCGCTCACGAAGCTGTCCTCGAGGGTGACGTGGCTACCGGCGAGGATGTTGGTCCGACCGAGCATGGACCTGCGGACCGTCACCTGGGAACCCGCCGCGGCGTTGATGCAGCTGCCCACCTTGCAGTACAGGTCGGTGACGTCGGCCACGCCCTGGGTCGCGAACACCGGCCCGGCGCCGAAGTCCGACGCGATCCGGCTGCCCTCGAAGGAGCTCGCCGGGTCGCCGGCGAAGGTGGTGCCGTCCTTCGACACCACGTCCTGGATGCGGACGGTGGCCCCGTTGGCGCTGGTCGAGATGCCCGGGCCGGACGTCCAGTAGCGGGAGACGTCGGCCTCCGCGCCGTCGGCCACGTAGACGCTGCTGTAGCTCCGGGGGACGCCCAGGGCGGCGCCGCCCTCGACCGTCGCCGATCCGCCGGAGACGACGATGCCGAAGCGCGGGCTGTCGATCACCGGACGCTCCACGTGGACCGTCGATTCGCGGGAGAACAGCGCCATGCCCTTGAGGCCGTTGCCCTCGAGGGGGATCGGGTTCACGACCGTGAGGTCGACCACCGCCGCGTCCGCGCCGTCGGCCAGCACGACGCCCGCACCGCTTGGCTCGACCAGCATGGCGTCTCGGACCACGAGGGTCGACGCACCCATGCTGGCGACGCCGTAGCCGCCGAGGCGTTCCATCGAGACGCGCTCGACCGTGAGGGTCCCGCCGTCGTTGTAGATCCCGTGCCAGTCCGAGTCGTAGATGGCGACGTCCTGCACGGTGACGGTGGCGCCGTCGATGTTGATGCCCGCACAGGTGGAGTCGACGATGGCGACGTCGCGCAGGGTGGCGGAGGCCGTGAACGACAGCACCGACGTGTCTTCGCACAGGCCGGCGTAGGTGAGCTGCGTCTTGGCGGCACACGCCCCGACCACCGTCACCGGGCGGGTGGAGGTCACGCCCGCGGTGTGCAGGCCCTCGGACAGCGCGACCACCGGGGCACCGGAGGCCAGCGCGTCCTGGATCGTGCCGAAGGGGTCTTCCTTCGTGCCGGTGCCCGCCGCGCCCGGGCGGACGTACGCCACGCCAGAATCGGGAAGATCGGCGGGCCACCCGTCTTCTGGGCAGGCGTCGCCGAACGCGACGCAGCCTGCGGTGCCTGGCCGGTGCACCTGGCCGTCTGCACAGTCCTGTCGGCCGGACTCGCCCCACGGGGAACAGACCGTGAAGGTGCCGCCTTCCGAGGCGGTCCAGCCCGAGGGGCACGGTCCGAGGTTCGGCCGCTCCACCTGCGGGGTCGAGGTGAACCCGATCTCCGCACTGGCGACCGTCGGCACACCGTCCGCGCGCCACGGGATGTCGGCCTCGCCAAACCAGGCGGGCTCGGTGGCTTCTTCGGTCTTGTCACAGGCGGCCAGGACGAGCAGGGCCGCGGCTACGGGCAGGACGGAGCGGGACATGGCGAACCTCCGGCGGGTGGTTCGCCGGGAGGTCGCGCGGTCTGACAGCCGGACTCGGGCCGCCCGCGCAGGTGGCTACAGCGCCCTGCGCGCGAGCGGCTACAGCGCCCTGCGCCCCAGCACCATCCGCAGGGAGTCCAGCTCGCTCTGGACCTCGTCGTTGGTGATGTCCTGGTAGCGATCGGGCAGCATGCGGCGGGCGCTGGCCTCGAAGACGGCGAGCAGCTCCATGAAGCGCAGCATGCGGGTGTCCCGGCTGGGGATCACGTCGACCGCGGCCTGGTCCAGGTCCTCCTGGGTGATCTCGTCACGATCGTGCTCGGCCGCCCGGTTTGCGGCAGCGAGCAGGACCAGCTCCAGCTCCGCGCCGGAGTAGCCTTCGGTCTCGTTCACCGCGTTGTCGAGCGACACCCCGTCGGCGACCGCGAGGTCGTTCTTGCGAATCAGCGCCTCCATGATCAGCTTCCGCTCGCTGTCCTCTTCGGGGAAGAAGAACGGGATCTTCAGGTCGAAGCGGCCGGGGCGCTTGAGGTCGACGTCGAGCTTGTCCGGGCGGTTGGTCATCATCAGGATGACCACGCGGCCGCGGTGGCTCGTGTCGGACATGTACTCCTTGAGCCGAGCGATGACGCGACTGCTGGTGCCGCCGTCGTTGTCGCCGCCGGACAGGCTGCGGTCGGCCTCGTCGATGATCAGCAGGACGTAGCCGAGGGCATCGACCAGATCGAGGATCTTCTCCAGGTTGCCCTCGGTGCTGCCCACCCACTTCTCGCGGAAGTTCTTGAACTTCAGCACCGTGAGCCCGGACTCCTTGGCAAACGCGTTGGCGACGAACGTCTTGCCGGTGCCCATCGGGCCCACGAAGATCATGCCCATGGGCACGCGGTTGGTGCGCCCGTCCTTGACCGCCTTCGCGACCCGCAGCAGGTCCTTCTTCACCCGGTCCATGCCGCCGACGTGGCTGAAGTCGTGCTTGGTCTCGACGAACTCGACGAGGCCGTGGCACTCCTGCTCGATGATGACCTTCTTGCGCCGACCGACCTCGGTGTACGTGATCGGCTTCTTCGTCATGCGCGCGCCCCGAAGCAGGCTTCGAACCTGCAGGAGCGACAGGCCGGCCGTGATCTGGGCCAGGGTGTCCAGCGGCATCTCCATGGGCACGCCGTCCGCGTGGGCGACCAGGAACTTCTTGCGGGCCGCCAGATCGGGGAAGGGCAGCAGGATGGTCTTGAGCTGGGGGCTGGCGACGACCCGGCGGGAGACGTCGGACAGGTGCTCGGTGACCATGAGCACGAGGTTGTCCGTGCCCAGGAAGGTGGGGTCGCTGGACCAGCGCTGGAGCGCGACCAGGTTCTGCTTGTCCTCGGTGGACATGAAGGAGAGATCGCCGTTGGGGGCGATGGTCTCGAGGAAGTCGAGCACCACGCCCGAGGACTGGCCGGGGCTCGTGATCAGCTCTTCCAGCAGCTGCACGACGTCACCGCTGCCCTTGGGGAAGGCCCCCAGGCGCGAGCGTCCCTCCATGGTGCGCCGACCGTCGATGGCCCGACGAAAGCCGGCCTCGTTGGCCGCATCTGGAAAGGTCATGCCCTGGGAGACGTCGTAGCTGACCACCACGTCCCGGGTGCGTCCGAGGAAGCGCTCCAGGAAGCGGCCGAGGTCCAGCCACTGGGTGCGGCCGTCGGCGTCGGTCCAGGGCTGCACGTCGCGGACGTTGCCGTGGAGCAGGAACAGGCTGGCCTCGCCGGCGAGGTAGCGATCGCGAAGCTCGTGGACCCAGGGGGGCAGGCTCATGGGGGACAACCTCCGTCGGCAGGGGCGTAACCGCTGGGGGGCGCAGCGCTGTCACGGCTGCGGTGGGCTGTACGTACGAACGACCTGGGGGACTCGTGCAGCGCTGGGTGTGGCTGGGACTGATGGTGACAGGGTGTGCCGGGCGGGCGGACCTGTCCGGCGACGGGTGCACCGAGCGCACCTTCTACGAGGATCGGGACGGAGACGGATACGGCGTGGATCCGGTGGTCGCCTGCGAGCAGCCGGCGGGCACCGCCCGGGAGGGGGATGACTGCGACGACGTCGACGCCGAGCAGTACCCGGGCGCGACGGAGCGGTGCAACGGCGAGGACGACGACTGCGACGGCCAGCTCCACCCGGACGAGCGCGACCAGGACGAAGACGGCGTGCGCTTCTGCCGCGACTGCGACGACCTCGACCCCCAGGCACTCCCCGGCGCCATCGAGCGCTGCAATGACAAGGACGACGACTGCGACGGCATCGTCGACGAGCCCGACGACGAGGGCACGGCCTGGTACCCGGACGACGACGAGGACGGGTACGGCGATCCGGAGCGGGAGGTGCTCGCGTGCTTCGCCCCCGACGGGCACATCGCGGCTGCCGGCGACTGTGACGACGGGGACGCCGCGATCAACCCCGACGCCTTCGAGCGCTGCGACGACATCGACCACAACTGTGATGGGGGCGTGTGGGGGTGGCGGGTGAGCGACGGGGGCGCGCTGGAGCGAGCCATCCTGGCGGCCAGCGCGGGCGATACCGTCTGCGTCGAGCCGGGTCGCTACGAGATCGAGGCCGTGGCGCACGCGCCCGTCCGCATCGAGGGCGTCGGCGACCGCGACGCAGTCATCATCGAGGCGACCCGCGGCGGCTGGGGGGCTGCGATCACGCTGGGCCAGCCGGCGGACGTGTCCGAGTCGGGCGCGCACGAGATCGCCAACCTCACCCTGCGGGGTCAGAAGTTCGCGGAGCTCGTGCTGGCCGCCGTTCCCGAGGCCCACCCGCTCCACCTGGACGGCGTGCGGCTCACGTCGGAGTGGTGGGCCTGCCCGGGAGTGCGCGATCTACGAGGATCCTGGACCAGCGTGGAGCTGGACACGTTCGAGTGTGCGGTGGGCTTCGACCTGACCGCGGTGGCCGTGGACGGGCTCGACGTGCACGACGGAGCCTTCGAGTGGCGGGACAGCTCCCGCACCTACGGCCTGCGGTTCCTGGACGTCCAGGGACTCCGGATCGAGCGCGTCATGGCCTTCAACGTGACGGACGCGGGGATGCCGGAGCTGGTGCGGGCCCGCCGGGCTGCGGACGTCGTCGTGAAGGACCTCATCGTGCACGGCGGCGAGGCGGACGGCCCCACCGCGGACCCGATCCTCGTCGCGGACGAGCTGAGCGCGGTCTCGATGTCCAGGCTCGACGTGGACGTGGGCTGGTCCCGCGGAACGCTGGTGCGGGCAGACCGGATCGCCGACCTGACCCTCCGGGACGTCGACGTGCGGGCGGACGCACTGGCAGGTCTGATCGCCCCACACACGTCGGCGAGCGTCGACCTGCTGGGAGCGGACATGCGCCGGGTGCGGGTCGCGGCGCGGGAGGGCTCGGCGCCGTTGATCGCAGGGTCCGGTCGGGTCTCCGTTCGCAACATCGTGCTCGCAGACACGGCGTTCGAAGGCAACTTTTCTTCGCTGATCCACGGCGGTGACGGCACGGCCCTCTCGTTCGCCACCTGGCGGAACGTGGACTTCCAACCGGCCGAACGCGGCACGCTCCTGCACGGCCCCTGCACCATCGACCACCTCGACCTGTCCGCTTCCGACCTCTTCGCCACCGACCCGTGCACGACGACCTGGTCGAACGCCTTCGACGTCGAGGGCATCGAGCTGGGCTGGGCCGCCGCCGAGCCCCGCTACCGCGACGTCAGCTCCGACGACCCGAGCGACTGGGACCTCCGTCCGGCCGCGGACTCTCCGCTGGTGGATGCGGGAGATCCGGCGGAGGCGGACGCGGACGGCTCGCGGGCGGATGTGTCGGCGTATGGGGGGCGGTGAGCTACCGCGGCCAGTCCCCGATCGGCTCGATCAGACCGCGCTTGCCGACCCGCACGGCAGTCGTGTGGCCGACCTTCCAGCCCTTCGCGTTCTTCAGCGTGGCTCGCAGCGAGGTCGTGTTCGGACCCCAGTGGCTGTCCCATGCCAGTTCGAGCACCACGTGCTGGTCGCGGTCGAGCTCCGTGTACGCGTCTGGGTCGACCTCGGGCCACTCCGGAAGGCCGTCCTTCGAGCGGTTTGTCGCCCCCTCCAGGCGCTCCCACGTCCAGTGGGTGTAGGTGCAGCGCTCGCGAGTGGGGCTCGCCTTCGGATCGTGGCGCGGTCCGCAGTCGCCGATGGGCCCGTCACCAGAGGGCTTCTCGTCGTCCGGCACGGGGTGCACGCCCTTGGCGTCCACGAGGAGCCACGTGCCCGCTGGCGTGTTCCGCATCGTGTACTCGTCGACCGAGACGCGGCCGGTTCCGCCGCCGACCAGCGCCCGCCCGAACAGCTCGTTGGTCTGGCGCTGCTCCGCGCGGGTGTCATGGCCGGTGTTCGGCTTTGAAGGCCAGCTCGGAGCCTCCTCGTTCCCGCGGTTGGTGCGGGTCCGCCCCTCCCGCCAGGTCTCCTCCTCCCAGGTACACCACTCGTCCCGCTCCTCGGGTGTGCAGACCTCTTCGCTCTCCGTGCAGTACCGGGGCTCTCCCGCCTGACAGGTCTGCTCGGCGAAGCCATTGCCGAGATCACGGGTGGTGCACCGGCTGGTCGTCCCGCACTCCACCTGCCGCGTCAGGGTCTGGCAGTGGCGACGCTGGGTCACCTTGTCCTTGCACGACAGCAGGGTCGCCGCGTAGGGCTTGTCCTTGCGCCAGCCCTCCCCGCGGTCCCGGCGCACTTGCAGCACGACCCAGCTCCGCGACCAGCTCCGCCCGCGGACCTCGATCAGGCGGCCTCCCGGTCCCGGGTTCGGCAGGCAGCGGAGCTCCTCGCAGGCGAGGTCGTCGCCGTGGCCCTCCTGCAGCGCGCGTTCGGGAGGCAGCACGGCGGGCGCGGGCACCTCCTCCCGCCACGTCGTCGCGGCCTCGGCGGTCAGACGACGCCCGCTCACGCGTCTCACCCAGGTCCGCCCGGTGACGGTCGCTTCGACGATCTCGTCCTCTGGGCCGAAGAAGCTGGAGACCGAGTCCCGGACCGCTGGAACCTCGTCGTACAGGTAGAGCGCGCCGAGCGAGGCCCCCGGCAGCGCGAGGACGGGCACCCCGACGGCGACGGGCCACCACCGGTCCAGCAGCGAGAGGACCCTGCTCCGCCGTCGCGGCTCGGGCACGTCCGGCTCGGTGAGCCAGTCACCGGTTCTGTCGGCCGGTTCGCGCGTCTCTCGCGACCTCGGACGCGAGCGAGGCGCACGGTCGAGGATGCCGGGGGTCGATCGGCGTGGCGCTCTCCGACCTGAAACGTCCCTCGGCGGCTCCGGGTCCGGCCGCGGTGCGCCGCACTCGATGCAGGCGGCTGTGTCCCCCCGATTCCCGGCTTCACAGCTCGAACAGAACCAGTCCTCGCCCGCGCGGGCCAGCGCCAGGAGGTCGGGCCGGTCGACGGTGTCTGCGCCCGAGAAGTCGAAGGACATCTCGCCGGCTTCCCGCGGGCTGCCGCAGGACGGGCACTCCTTGTGCCGCCCGCGAATCGCCGCCCGTCCGCACGACGAGCACCTCCAGCGGCCCTCGATGATGCGTCTTCCCATGGCTCCCCCACCTGGCGCATCAAACCTCAGGATACTGCGTCCTGACAGTCCCGAACCCAGCGTCTACCCTGCGCCCCGGGAGGGCGAATGGGTACTCGGTTGTGGATGCTCTCGGTGCTGGCGCTGGCGGGCTGTCCGGCGGATCCGGGTGAGACAGACTGCACGCCGCAGACGTTCTACGAGGACATCGACGGGGACGGCTTCGGCACCGAGGCGATCTCGGCGTGCGTGCAGCCCCCGGACTCGGCGCTCGAGGGCGGCGACTGCGACGACCTCGACGGGCTCGTGAACCCCGGTGCCGAGGAGCGCTGCAACGGGGAAGACGACGACTGCGACGGGTTCCCCGGTGAGGAGGAGTCCGACGATGATCAGGACGGCGCGCCGTTCTGCGACGACTGCGACGACGACGATCCCGACGTCTACCCGGGCGCGCCCGAGCGCTGCAACGGCCTCGACGACGACTGCGACCTCGAGATCGACGAGGAAGGCCCTGAGTCGCGGACCTTCTTCCGCGACGACGACGGCGACGGCTTCGGCCAGACCGCGGAGGTGCGTCGGCTGTGTGCCGCCGATCCGGGCTGGGTGGAGGACGGCGGCGACTGTGACGACGTCGACCCCTTCAAGAACCCGGGCGTGGCCGAGCGCTGTGACGACGTCGACTGGAACTGCGACGGCACGGCAGGCACGGGCTGGGAGGTCGCGGACGAGCTCGAGCTGCTGACCGCGGTCGAGTCCGCCGAGCCTGGGGCGACCCTGTGCATGCAGGCTGGCCGGTACGCGATCGACCTCGACGTGCCGACACACCTGACCCTGGAGGGCGTGGGCGAGGTCACGGTCGAGCCCGCGCGCTCGTCCCGGCCGGCGCTGCACTGGGTCGAGTCCGAGACCCCGGGTTCACCCTGGGGTCTCGCGAACATGACCCTGCGATCCGACGCCGCGCGCCAGGACCTGATGACCCTCACCGGCGCGCCGACGCCGATGCACGGCCGCGACCTGCGGATCACCTCCGCGGACGGTTCCTGCGCGCGGATCGAGGCGCCCCGCGGCCGGTGGACCGGCGTAGAGATCGACCACCTCACCTGCGTCGACCAGTCGCGCCCCATCGAGACCGCCCTGGACCTGGTCGACCTGGACCTGCACGACATCGAGACCCGGGTGGAGTCGAGAGGCGTGGACTCGGTGTTCCTCGAGGCGCGCTCGTTCGACGGGGCCCGCGTGCGCGCCCTGCGGATCGGCTCCAGCGGGGATGGCGCCCGCGAGTGGGGCGAGGAGCCGATCCAGCTGACCGAGCTCGTCGACACGGTCGTCTCCGACGTGGACATCGACCTCTCCGAGAACCTGGAGTGGGCGTACCGGGAAGGCGGCCTGATCGCCGCAGCCAAAGCCTCGAACGTGGAGTTCTCGAACATCACGGTGCGGGGCTACTGGCTGCGCGGCGCCCTGCTGCAGAGCCCCACCATCGAAGGACTCGTGGTGCGCGACATCGACGCCGAGTTGGGCCTGGACCTCGAAGGCCTGGTACACACCAGCACGGCCTCCGACGTGCGCGTCTCCGATGTGCGTGTGCGCGCCGCTCGGAGGGTCTTGGGAGGGGTGCTCTCGGGAGATGGTGACCGGACCGCCCCGACCGTGACCGGCCTGAGTGGTTCCCGGATCGACGTGGCTGCCGGCCAGGAGCTCTGGGGCGGGGTCCTGTACTCGTTCGAGGGCGACTGGACCGTGCAGGACGTGGACATCCGTACGCTGCGGGCGGAAGCACCCGAGGTGCGCGGTGGCGTGTTTTCGTTCTACGGTGGCGCCCTCTCCCACGCTGTGCTCGCCGACATCGACGTGGTGGGAGGCGCAGTCACGGGCCTGATGTACGGACGCGGCCCCGGCCAGGTCAGCTTCGCCACCTGGCGAGACATCCAGGTCACGAGCCGCCAGAAGCTCCGCCTGATCGGCCACGACGGCTGTGCCGTGGACCACCTGGACCTGTCGGCCTCCACGGTGAGGATGGAGTCCGCATGCGCATTCTCGTACACCAACCTGCATGACGTGGTCGGGCTCGACATCGCCGCGACCGAGCTCCGACCCACGTACGTCGACGTCAGCTCCGACGACGCGACCCTGTGGGACCTGCATCCGGCGGGAGACTCCCCGCTGGTCGACGCGGGCGACCCGATGGTGCTCGAGAGCGACGGGAGCGCGGCGGACATCTCGGCGTACGGGGGGCGGTGAGGCTCAGCGCACCTCGCCCTTGGGCAGCCAGCTCTGGCACGCGCGGCAGCGGCTCGCGCCAGACGCGATGCGGGCGTCGCAGTGGGGACA
>MDTC01168680.1_pt1 | contig 31247 bp, 28 predicted proteins | sample 811181 | NCBI WGS metagenome assembly MDTC01 (sample SAMN05326644, study PRJNA326480) | marine metagenome | isolation source: seawater | place: Pacific Ocean: North | collected 2011
CTTCCAGGTGGGCCACCCTCAACATGATCTCCATGGTCATAAAATATCTCAGAACATGGACCGCATGGCCCCGTATCGCCCATTGACCAGAAATTATCGCTTGTATCTATTTTTATTATTTTACTATCGCTCAGGCCTGCAATTTTCCTCCAAAGATTATACGCTTCTTCGTCTTCGTGAAATACTGTAACTAATAATTTGTCTTTTGGAATTGCGAATTCTTTTGTAATTAATTCCCATGCAAAACTTATTGCATCTTCCTTAAAGTAATCACCAAAGGAAAAATTACCAAGCATTTCAAAAAAAGTATGATGCCTGTGAGTATAGCCAACATTATCCAGATCATTATGCTTGCCTCCAGCTCGAACACACTTTTGTGAAGTTGCAACCCTATTTGATTCTGGTGACTCAATACCTGTAAAACAGTTTTTAAATTGAACCATTCCAGCATTTGTAAACAATAATGATGGATCATTAATTGGAACTAGTGGGCTAGATTTATTTATTGAGTGACCGTTAGCCTCAAAGTAGCCTAGGAATTTATTTCTAACTTCATTCGAATTCACCATGCGCACAATTATAGACTAGTGATAGATTAAATGTCTATAAGGTTTAGGAATTATTCGGAGATCTGAACATTTTTTTCTTCATCAATGTCTACCTTCTCATCTGAAGACGGGTCCTTTTTTTGCGAAGCGGCTCTTATCTGATTTTCAATTTGTTCAGCTATTCCTGCATTCTCTTTTAAAAATTGCCGCGCATTCTCTTTTCCTTGCCCGAGCCTTTCATCTCCATATGCATACCAAGAGCCAGCTTTATCTACTATCCCAATTTTTACACCTAGATCAATTAGCTCTCCGGCTTTTGATATACCCTCACCATACATTATGTCGAATTCAACCTGCTTGAAAGGTGGTGCCACTTTATTCTTTACGATCTTACATCTTGTTTCATGACCTATCACTTCATCTTTTTCTTTTATTTGAGCGATTCTTCTAATATCAATTCTGACGGAAGAATAAAACTTGAGAGCATTACCACCGGTTGTCGTTTCAGGGCTTCCAAACATAACACCAATTTTCATTCTTATTTGATTGATAAATATGACCATACAATTCGATCGTGCAATGGATGCTGTTAATTTTCTTAAGGCTTGACTCATCAATCTAGCTTGAAGACCAGGTAGCGAGTCTCCCATATCACCTTCTAATTCAGCTCTTGGTGTAAGTGCTGCAACTGAGTCAATAACGAGAACGCTAACAGCTCCTGTTCTTACCAAAGTATCAGCAATCTCTAGTGCCTGCTCACCGGTATCAGGCTGTGAGATTAATAATTCTTCTATATTTACGCCAAGTCTTTTTGCATATGTTGGATCTAAAGCATGTTCTGCATCGATGAAAGAGCATACACCACCCTTTTTTTGAGCTTCAGCAATAGTATGTAAAGCTAATGTGGTTTTACCAGATGATTCAGGTCCATATATTTCAATAACCCTACCTTTTGGAAAACCTCCGATACCTAAACCAATATCTAAACCTAGAGAACCGGTCGGAATTGATTCTATCTCCACAACAACACCATCTGCCCCGAGCTTCATTATTGAACCTTTGCCAAACGATTTCTCTATTTGCGTTAAAGCAGTTTCTAGTGCTTTATTTTTTGTACTGTCGGATGCACCTTCTTTATCAACTGCGTATAATGACTTGTCTGACATTTCAATTTACCTTTCAAAAATATTATTATTTGTTTAAGTTTTGTACCACTTTTGTTCTCATATAGTCAAGTATAATTTTTAAAAAAAACTAGCTTTGAATAACCTTCTTCACAGTTAAATTTAATTCTTCTAAGGTAAAGGGCTTATTTAAGAAATAAACTTCTTTTTCTTGTATCGTGTAGAGATTCTCATGATTCTCAGTATAGCCAGAAATAAATAAAATTTTTTGCTGTGGATTATTTTTTTTTATTTCACGAGCTAACGTTGGTCCATCCATTTCAGGCATCATTACATCTGTAATTACTAGATCATAATTATATTTTTCATCATTAACATATTTCAAAGCCGATACTCCATCGTATGCTTCCGTAATATTATAACCTGACAACTCCAATGCCTTCTTTGTAAAGGTTCTCACAGAGTCTTCGTCTTCAACTAGAAGTATAGCTCCACTTCCCGTTATATCTTTGGTATTTTCTTTATTTTTGATTGGCGCATCATTTGTTTCATCCTCATTTTCTTCAATGCACCTTGGAATATAGATTTCAAATCTTGCCCCTTCACCACTCTCAGTATTAGCTAAGAAAATATATCCGTTTAGCTGCTTTATTATCCCATAAACCATTGATAGACCTAAGCCCGTTCCTTGAACTCCTTTACTTGAATAAAATGGTTCAAATATCTTTTCCCGCATTTCGGGTGGTACTCCTGTACCATTATCAGTTATGGTGACCCTTACATAGTCTCTCTCTTCCAAATTGACTTCGTAATGCTTGGGGATATCCACATTTGAAATATTCGCTGTTTGTATCGTAATTACCCCATCCTTCTTATCGACTTCAATAGCATCTCTGGCATTAATAACAAGGTTAGTAATAACTGACTCAAATTGGTTAAGATCTGCCCTGATGCCCCAAAGCTTTGAGTCATGCCTGAGCTCGATATTTATTTTATCTCCCACGAGTCGGTTTAGAAGAATCGTTTGTTCTTGCAATAGATCTGTTAGCGAGATTATTTCTAAGTTAAAATTCTGTTGCCTTGAATATGCAAGTAATTGCCTAACAATACCTGCAGCTCTTTGTGCATTTTCTCTTATTTCCTGAAGCTCTCTAAAGGTTGGATCCTCTGGTTTAAACCTCAGAATTAGAAGGTCTGTTGATACAATGATAGCTGTCAATACATTATTGAAATCATGAGCAACCCCACCAGCAAGCTGCCCAATTGACTGTATTTTTTGGTTTTGATAGGACTTTTGATCTATTTCGATGTCTATTTTGCCATTTTGTCTGTCTGTACCCGAATTATTTTTAAATAATTGTTCAAATACATAGACTATGCCCAGAGCCGATAAGATTATGATACCTAAAAGTAACGTATGATACTGAAAAAAAACTAAACCAAGAATTAGAGATATGACAACCAAAGCTAGATAGAAAATCGTCACCCTTGGGCCACTAAAGTACGGTTTATTTGAACCTATATATTTTTTCGTTTCTTTCATGCCTTTCTTGCGCTTCCACAGATAGCGTTGCCGTAGGTCTAGCCTCTAATCTTGCTAGTCCAATTGGATCTCCAGTTTCTTCACAATAACCATATTCGCCATCTTCAATACTTTTAAGCGCCTTATCGATCTTCGAAATTAATTTTCTTTGGCGATCTCGGGCCCTCAACTCAATTGAACGATCCGTTTCATTTGAGGCTCTATCTGTATCATCAGGAAAGGAGTTTTTTTCTTGTAAGTTTTCAAGTGTCAGTTTTGAATTTGAGATTATTTCTTCCTTCCAATTTTGAAGTTTATCTCTGAAATACTCAAGGTGCTTCTCGCACATGTACTCCTCAGATTCGCTCGGAATGTAATTATCAATAGCAACCATAACTAACCTCATTAGCAAATTTGATAATATTTATATAGACTCATCTAAAAGACTAATCAATGAATTAAAAATAAAAAAATAAAAAAAAATACTTTACTGTCTATTATGTTTCTTGATTTAAAAGTTTTTTCTGAAGGGAACTACTTGTTGTTGTGTACTGCAGAGTAAGCCTCTCATCGGGATTTATTCTCTTAAATACTGCATGAGCCATTAATGCCGCCTCATGAAAACCGGACAAGATCAGCTTAAGTTTACCTGGATATGTATTAATATCTCCGACTGCAAAAATGCCTGGAATACTTGTCTCAAAAGTTTCTGTGCTAACAACAATCCTTTCATCTGCCAAATCGATACCCCATTTATCTAGAGGCCCTAGTGACATTGTAAGGCCGAAGAAAGGCATAAGTATGTCACATGGCAAGTCTAGAGTTTGATCATCTTTCTTACATTTTACTGCAGTTAAGTTATCATTTATACCAATAAGCTCGTTTACTTGACCAACATGGAATTGGATCTTTCCTCCATCTCTTAAACTCATTACTTTTTCAACCGTGGCTGGTGCACCACGGAATTTATCTCTTCTGTGAACAAGAGTAAGGCTCTTGGCTATGTCATAAAGCTGCAGAGTCCAGTCTAGGGCGCTATCTCCACCCCCTAAAATAACAACATCCTTATTTTTGAACCGATCCACTCTATCTATTGAATAGCTTATTGATTTGCTATATTTATCTAAATCAGGGATATTAGGTTTTTTTGGTTCAAATGATCCTCCGCCAGCTGCAATAACAACAGCTTTAACATCAAAAATAAGACCCTTATCAGTTTCAACAAGCCAATTTCCATTTTTTTTCTTTTTAACTTTAATTGCAAGCTGCTCATAATGAAATACAGGAGAAAATGGTTTTACTTGCGCTAATAAATTCTCGGTGAGATCTTGCCCTGTAATCATAGGATAAGCGGGGATATCGTATATTGGTTTTTCTGGATACAATTGGGCGCATTGCCCACCAGGTTTATCCAATATATCAATTACGTGACAGTTCAAGTTTAGTAGGCCTAGTTCAAATACAGCAAACAATCCTACAGGACCTGCTCCAATTATTAATGCATCAGTTTGTATTGGATTACTCATTTATGGCCCCACTAGAATTGTTTTTCAGGAGTTTGGATGGTAATACCGTCAAGCGCCTTATCGATCTTTATTTGACAAGAAAGTCTACTATTTTCTTTAACATCAATTGCAAAATCTAGCATGTCCTCCTCCATCTCTGTTGGTGCATCAATTTTATCCACCCAATCATCTTGAACGTAAACGTGACATGTTGCACATGAGCACCCGCCTCCACACTCCGCCTCTATTTCATATATATCATTATTTTTTGCGCAGTCCATAATGGTTTCACCCTCTGTTGCATTAACAGATTTTAGTACACCTTTTGAGCTTAGAAAATTGATTACAACCATTTATTAGTTCCTAAAAAAATTGCCACTCCTTTGATATAATAGTTTTTCCGCTAAATTCAAATGACCCCTATGTGTAAATTATTATAATTACAATAGAGAGATTCGATATATTAGAATAATTTATCCAGATAATTTATATATTCAATAAATAAATATTATTTGATATTTGATAAGCTTTAACTTAATATACGAACTCAGGTAAGTATGACTAAAGCATTAATTTAATTGAAATTTTTATTGATAAAAAAATGAGTGATCTTGATTACAAGAATAAAAAGAATAGTAATTCAAAATCAGAAAATGAAGCTCACGCTAATGATGATGATTTATATGCCGCAAGCTTGATTGATCGAGTAAAAGAAGCAAAACACACAAAGGCCACACTTTATTTTATGGGTATAACTTTCATTTATGTTATGATCGGTGTTGGGATATTACTTTTTAATTTCAATGAAGTAATTAATTCCCCTTCAGCGCTATTCGATGTTTTCCGAATACAGAAAGTCCAGATCTACACTGCAGCATTTTTGATGATTATTCCAACATTTTGGCTGTACTACTCCATGGTCAGAAAACTTAAGGAAGTCACAATTATATCTGATGGACTTTTAAATACAGCGCTGAGATTAACACATCCTGTTAAGTCATCTGAAAAAGCGGTCTCCACACTAAGTAGCGCAATACGAAATGAAATTAACCAAATTACCAATGCGATCAATGAGGTTATAAAAAAATCAAGTGATGTGGAAAAGTCATTAGCTAGTGAAATTAGTCAGATTGAGTCAAGCATGTCTTCCAATGAAATTAAATTAAGAGAAATGGTCAACTCTCTAAGGTCGCAAAAAGAAGAAATTATAGAGGCAACCTCTGTAACCAAATCTGAGGTAGGAGAGCTTTTAGAAAGATTCCAGAGCGAAACATTAGAGCTTGATCAGCAAATTAGCTCACAGGTTAAAAAACTATCCGCCATTGATGAAGAATTTACAAGATCATTGTCGATGTTTGATGATACTGTCGAAAAAATTGAAGTGTCATCAGCATCAATAAAAGATAACAGTGACGAAATTTCATTGAGCTTAAATTCAACAAACAATACTATTCTTGATCAAACAAAATCTGTAGAAAATGTTAAAACTGAGCTTGAATCAGCGCTCAATAAACTAAATAAAGTGATGAGTGAACAAAACTTAAAGTTAGAAGGGTCAGTTGGTGAACTAAGTCGTTTAAGCGATGGAATGGATACAAAAATTCTACATACAGATCAACTCTTGCTAAACTTTAAAAATGAAATGGAACCAAAACTCTCACGCATCTATGATGGGCTAAGCAACGATATCAAATCTCTCGGAGAAATATCCCACACATACGAGACAAGTATATCTGATATAAGCGCGACCACTATCAGAATTATTGACGAAAAATTCGAAGAAGAACTCTCAATCAATAAACGTCTATCAGATCATTTAAAAAATATATCAGAGGAGCTGAAGGACTCACTTTCAAATCAAATAATAAGCATCGAAGAAATATTCAGAGATATAAATTCGGAGACAAAAAATACAATTGAAGGACAAAAATTTGAAATTGAAAAGTCTTTTGACCAAAAAATATTAGAGTTTAATGCAAAAACAAAGATGATGATGGAAGCGATAAAAGAGATAACGAATGATACGACTGATAAGTTAAACATGACAATAAAAGAAATCCTTCAGACTCTAAAAACAAACTTCAATGACACGTCAAAAGCCGCAGACAAAGAACTTTCCAGTATTCAGGATAACATGCATGAACAATTGATTGGACTCAGCGCTAGCCTGCTCGAAAAATCTGAAGAACTTAGTCTGAGCACAATTAATAGTATTGAAGGTATTCAGAATAATATATCCTCATCCATCGATGGCTTCCGGCTTGAAGCAAAGAGTACTGCAAGTGATATCGCGAAAGAGATATCCGCAACAACATCTAAAATATCGTCAGAAATGGTCAATGTACAAAAAGAAACCCTCAACAAAATAGATAGTGAAATCAACCAGGTTTCAGACTCCTATGAAAATAGTTTACTCAGCCTGGTAGAAGTTACGCAAAAACTTATAAAAAATCTTGATGATACAAGAAGTTCAATAAAAAGAGATATTTTTGAACTCCCTGAAGAAACAAATCAACATCTAAGCAAGATGAGAGCTGTTATTGAAGAGCAAATTACCGCCATTGGCCAACTGAATTTATTAATCTCTGAATATGATGTAAATAGGGATATAGAATTGGCCCAACCACAATCAGAGCGCCCTGCTGAGAAAAAGAAAATAACTGCAAAAGTATCAAGTCAAAATATTAGAAAACCAGCAAAAGATTGGATACTGCCAGAAATCTTATCACCAAAGGCAAGGATGACTGAAAAAAAAACTAGCGCAGACAATCAACGACTTGAAATCCTTGAGAATGAAATCCTTGATTTTTTAAAGTTTGATTATGAGAAACTTTCAACATTACTACCACATCGTCGGCCGAATGAATTCTGGGAGGCGTACTATAACGGAGCCGGTGATGTAATTAGCGAGAGAGATTACTCAAGGACTGGAAGAAAATTATTCAATCAAATTAAATCCAAATATGCTGAGAATAAGAACTTCAGAAGTCTAGTTAATAAGTACCTCAAATCTTTTGAAGAAATTGTTTCCAATCATCAAAAAATTAATAATGAAGAAGAAATTAGTCAATTTTTTGACTCAGAGTCGGGTGTTTTATTTTTTCTAGTATCACATTCAATCGGTAAGCTTGATTAAACTAAAACTATATGAAATCATCTACCTAGGTAATCATACCTATTATGAATAGATTAAACATATCATTTGGGCCAGAGAGTTTCTCGCTGAGAGATAGTTTTACAATATCGAGAGGGGCAAAAAAATCAGCTGAATTAATAACTTTACGAATTTCTGATAATATTTATTCTGGTTTCGGAGAATGCACACCAAACATAAGATATGGTCAAACCATTGATGGAGAGCTGGATAAATTAGAGGTTATGACGCAGGCATTCGAGGCTAGTAATTGTGATATTAATAGAGAAACAATAAATAAATTATTCGAACCAAGTCCCGCGCGATCAGCGTTTGATATAGCATTATGGGATCTCGAATTAAAAAAAAATAAAAAATCGATCTGGTCTTATCATAATATCAAAAAACCAGATGTATTGCCAACTATGATAACTTTGGATGCATCCAATATTGAAAAGAATTTATCGATAGCGCGTACTTTTAGCAACAGCAAAATATTTAAGATAAAGTTTAAAGGAGATGAAACAGATATAGACCGACTATTGAAAATTAGGGAGCACTATCCAAAAAAAAGACTGCTGGTTGATGCTAACGAGTCAATATCCCCATCAAAAATAGGTAAATATATTGAATCCTGCGAAAGATTGAATATTGAAGTTTTAGAACAGCCAATGAAGACAGAGCATGATCATTTACTCGGAGCAATAAAAACTAAAACTATTTTATGCGCGGACGAATCATGTTCCAGCCTTGAAGATATAAAAAAAATTGAGAAATACTATGATGCAGTCAATATAAAACTTGATAAAGCTGGTGGCCTTACAGAGGCACTAATGATGCAGGAGGTTGCGATTAGGAAAGGCATAAAAACGATGAGTGGCTGCATGCTCTGTACCTCTCTTGGAATAGCTGCATCACAAATTGTTGCCGCTAAGGCAGAGTATATTGACCACGACGCCCCCCTTTTTTTGGAACAAGATCGTAAGATAAAAATTAATTACTCATGCGGCAATCTGAATATTGCAAGTTCAATGTTATGGGGATGAATGAACTCTGTTGTTAAAAATTTAATTTGTGAACGAGAGATATTGTCGATTGGAGAAACTATAATCAACACATCACTTATTAGCATAAATTATGACTTTGAGAATTATTACCTTGAAACTACAAACAGAAAATACTTTATCAAAATAAATAAAAAAAGTGGTGACCAGTGCTCAGTAATCAATAAAATGTATAGCGATATACAATTTAGTCCCATAACTAAAAGAGAGATTTATTATTCTGATCCAAAAATAATATTGATGGAATACTTTCAAGCTGAGAAACAAGATTTGCCAATTATTAACCAACATATCTTTGGTGAAAATATTGCTAAATTTCACTCTAAAAAAGAGTCTTTCTATGGGTATGAATATGACACATATATAGGCTCGTTGTTGCAAGAGAATAAAATGAGTCATTCATGGAAAAAATTTTATCTTAATCAACGCTTTGATTGCCTACTAAATGGGATGAGAGAAACCTTGTCGATTAACCCTAAATTGAATGATAAAATATCAACCATAAGGGATTATATCGATAAAAATCTATGCGAACCATCAGAATCAACCTTAATTCATGGGGATATCTGGTCTGGCAACATACTGGTTAGTAATCATGATAAGCTAAAGATTATTGATCCCGCATTATTCTATGCAGACAATGAGTACGAGCTCGCTTATATTTATCTCAATGGTACATTTGGTCGCGGCTTTTATGATAGTTATAACCATAATAATCCAATAAGTAATGATTTCTGGCAATTCAAAATATATGTCTATCAGATTATACCCCTAATGCAATATGCGCTCCTTGAGGGGCCAATTTATCTGAAAGAAATTGAAAAAATACTAGATTTACTCATCAAACGAGAAAATTTAAAATATTAATTTCTTCAAATATACGACAAGTAAACTATAATATATAAATTGAAGAATTTAGGGGCGTTTATTTCAAATGAGAAATCAAATAATCAAATCAATGTTGATCATTATCTTTGGTTTTTTATTCTCAATCGAGACCAGCGTTTCTGCTGAAAAAAATGTACAAAAATGTATAAAATTTAGCAGTATTGGTCTGCACTTGCCTGCTATTGAACAATGCCAAAAAGCCATGAAAGATGGCGCAAACAGGGAAGTAGAATTAAAATTACTATATTATCTAGCAAATTCTTACTCGTCGATTAACAACAACGAGATGGCAAAAGAAGTAATAAATAGACTTCTAAATACCAGCCCTTCAATAAGTGCGAGTGATTATTACCTGGCGGGTCTGATTGAAATTAAGTTAAATAACAACAAGGATGCTGCCTACTACCTTGAGAAGGCAATTCTAGGCGGAGAGAACTCAGTTAGTATAAAAAGGCAGCTTGCAAGGGCATTATTCCAATCTGGAGACATTAGGAAAGCAAACCTGATTCTGACAGGAAACTTTTATGAAGATAGCTCGGATACACAAAGCATGACTCAACTGAGTGAGAATTTAATTTCTGAGGGAAGCTTGATTAAAGCCAATTCGATAACAAATAAAATTATAGAAATTAATCCAGACTATTCTCATGCGTATTATTTGAAATATGTCATATCAATAAAAGAAGATGACTTACAAAATGCATTGGTAAATATAAATAAAGCAATAATGCGCGACCGGGAGAATGTCAAATATCTGATCGAGAAGACCAAATTACTAATAACGAATAAAAAATATGATCTTGCAAAATACAATCTTGCCAAAATTGAACAGCTGTATCCTAATACACAGGACATACCAAATCTATACGAAAACATCTTAGATTTACAAGCTGCTGATCTGCATTCCCATGCAAAGGAATTGATTAAACAAAAAGATTATAAAGGTGCAATAAACTACTATAATAGCGCGATAAATTTAAATCCATCAGATGCAATTTTATATTTTGAGCGAGGCCAATTATTATCAATTTTAGAAAGTTATAACAAAGCTGAAAAAGATCTTATAATCGCATCCTCACTGAACCACAACCTCGTCGGGAGCAATGTAAATCTGATGCTTGGAAAAATATATTATCAACTTGGTGAAAGGGATAAATCTATTGCTTTTATAGATAAGGAACTCGAAATAAATGCAAATAATCAAGAGGCATTACTCTGGCAAATCAGATCATATTCAGAGGCAGGTGAGTACGATTTTGCAGAGGATTATGCAGAAAAATTAATTGAAATTGATCCTTACTCTCCTGATGGCTACTCTATTCTTGGTGATATCAAATTAATGAAAGGTGATATCCAAAAAAGTAATGAACTCCATAATAAAGTAATAGAACTTGATCCGAGCCATAATATTGCCACAAGAAAAAAACCTGAATAATTTGTTTAATTTTTTTCTTCAAAATTGGTACAAATATATATATAACTAAACATTGTTATTTATCGCACCCGTAAGCGCACGGGATACATAAGAAAGTAAGATGGGAGATAAAATGTCAAATACACCTTGGAAATCAGATCAATGGCTAACAAGTCAATGGAATTTTGCACCAGAAGTTACAAAAGAAATTAACTTTCCTGAAAAAATACAAATCCATGATGTCACACTAAGAGATGGAGAGCAACAAACTGGTGTTGCATTCAACTATGATGATAAAATAAAGATAGCGGAAGCATTGGCGGAAGCTGGTATACACAGAATTGAAGCAGGCATGCCTGTTGTATCACATCAGGATGCAAAAGTTGTATCAGATTTAGCAAAAAGAAACCTTGGACCTGAGATTTTCTCATTTGCACGATGCATGGTTGACGATGTTCAGCGTGCTGTTGATGCTGGTGTATCAGGCGTTGTGATGGAAGTACCATCAAGTCAACACTTAATCGAGCTCGGATACAGATGGGAATTAGAGCGAGCAATTGATTTATCAATAGAGTCAACAAAATATGCCCATGATAATGGTCTTAAGGTAGTATTTTTCCCGATAGATTTCTCAAGGTCGGATCTAAAATGGGTCATTGACCTTATTGAAAAAGTAGGAAATGAAGGGCACATGGATGCTCTTGCATTGGTTGACACAATGGGTGCAACATCTATTCATGCAATGCCATATTTTGTAAGCGCAGTCAAAGAGAGAATAAATGTTCCTCTTGAAGCTCATTTTCACCAAGATTTTGGCTTGGGTATTGCAAATACACTTATGGCTGTCTCAATGGGTGTTGAAGTAATCCATTCTACCGTTCTAGGCCTTGGTGAAAGAGCGGGTAATGTCCCAACAGAGGAGACGGTAATGGCTCTTAAAACCTTATACAACAAGGATATTGGCATAAAAACTGAAAACTTAAAAGGGATCGCGGATTTGGTACGGGATTTATCCGGAGTGAATGTTCCATCAAATAGGCCAATTGTTGGCGACGACTTATTCAATGTTGAGTCAGGCATCATAGCAAATTGGTTAATTAACTGTGGGTATGAAAACCAGACCGAACTATTTCCATTTAGACCAAGCATGGTTGGACAAAAAGAGCCCGAGATAGTTATTGGAAAAGGTTCAGGAATTGATTCAGTAAAAGATAGGCTTGATAGGTTCCAAATCAAAGCAGATGATAAGCAGGCAATGGACATTCTGATGGCGATCAAAGATTGGGGACTCAAAAATAAAAGACTCATGAATGATGATGAGTTCAGAAAAATTGCTGAAGACACCCTATCTTAATTGAGGAAATAGAATGAAGATTGATCATTACGCCCGTGGAGGATTTAATATCAGCTATGAGGAGCGTGTCTCTCCATCTGAGCTCAGATCACAGCGAATAGAAAAAGCGAGGGCTGAACTTAAAAAAGCAGGACTTGATGCACTGCTTGTTTGGAAGGATGAAAATCAACGTTATCTTACTGACCTCAGGCCCCAGATTATTCATGGAAAGTCAACTTGTTTAAACGGCGCGCTCTTGATAGAGAATGAAGAGCCAATTCTTTTTTGCTCTGGTGGTGAGAGAGACAGAATTGACAGGACAATGCCATGGATTAAAGAAGTTCATACTATACCAATAATTGAGGAAAAAGCCCTTGTTCAAGGTCTTGTAAAGGATATACTTGGACCAGTAATAAAAAAATATAAACTAGAAAAAGCAAAAATTGGGCTAGATGAGTCTAATATTATTTTCCACAATGCACTTGAAGAGCATTTTCCAGATTTATCTATAGAAGACGGTGATACGCCGATGCAGAAAGCAAGGATGATAAAATTACCAGGTGAAATTGTCATGCTTGAGGAAGCCACGGCAATTGCTGACGCAGTTTGCGCGACCGCAATTAATTCTGTTCAGGAAGGCGTTCGCGAGTGTGATGTAGCAGCCAACGCAATGCATACACTATACACTCTCGGAGGGGAATACTCACATGTGACCACACCCTTCGTTGCATCAGGCGAACACATGGCACCACCAAATAGAATCTGTTCTGATAAAATTATCAGAGACGGAGATTTAGTTTTTATTGATATTGGGGCTGCGTGGAATGGCTATTTCGGTGATATGGCGCGAACAGTTTATTGTGGTACACAAGCATCATTTCCGTCAAAAGAACAAATAAACGTCTACAGCGCTGTATATCATGGTCTTCAAGCTGGTATCAATGAAATGAGGCCAGGTAAAACAAATAAAGACTCAGCAAATGCTCTCATAAATGAGGCATCTAAGTTTGGGCTTGGTGGACGTTTTCTATCATTATTTATAGGACATGGCGTCGGTATTGGAGCAAATGAGCCTCCATATATTGGGGAAACTCTTCCGGGCGCGCCAGAATATGAGTTTAAGCCTGGAATGGTATTTGCTGTTGAGCCATTAATATGGATTGATGGTGTCAGAGGCGGTGGTGGAGTTCGTCTTGAAGAAATGGTACTTGTAACAGAGGATGGGCCACATATAATGTCGAGAACACCATTTGACGAGAGATTAATAACAGATAAATAAAAGGGGTACACAACAATGGCAAAAACAAAAATATTTATAACACAACCAATAGCTCAAAGTGCAATCGATAGATTGGAACAACGAGGAGACGTCGAGATAAAAGTGTACCCAGATGCATCAAAGATTATACCATATGAAACACTCATGGATGAAGTAATGCATTGCGATATTCTCTACTGCTTATTACATGATGTTGTAGATAAAAAAATTATGCAGGCCAATCCAAACTTGAGAGCAGTTGCATCACAGTCAATTACTCCAGATAGAATTGATGTAAAAGGAGCAACGGAAATAGGCATGCCCGTTACAGTAATACCAGCAGTTGTGACAGACGCAACAGCTGACATAGCATTTGGGCTTCTGTTATGTGTTGCAAGAAGAATACTTGAGGCAGATCGATTTGTTCGGGCGGGAGGCTATCCGGGAGCTCAATCAGCATTATTCTTAGGTGGAGATGTCTCCGGGAAAACACTCGGTCTTGTTGGGGGAAGAGGAAGAATCGGTAAAGCAACAGGACTACGCGGTAAAGGCTTTGGTATGAAAGTAATATACTGGGGACCAAATAAAATGACACCAGAAGATGAAGAGGAATTTGGATTTGAATATGTCGAATATGACGAATTATTCAAGCAATCAGATTTTGTCTCAGTTCACGCCGCAGAAAGACCAGAAACAATCCATTTAATATCCGATAATGAATTTAAACTCATGAAAAAATCTGCTTATATTATCAATACCGCAAGAGGCCCTATAATTGATGAGAAAGCGATGGTAAGAGCGCTTCAAAGTGGTGAAATTGCCGGAGCGGGCCTAGATGTTTATGAAAACGAACCACAGATTGAAAAAGAATTATTTTCGATGGATAATGTCGTTTTAGCTCCTCACCTTGGGTCTGCCGGTAAGGATGTACGAGAAGGTATGGCTCACCGAGTTGTCGACAATATAGAAGCACTAATTGATGGTGTAACACCGCCAAATTGTGTTAATCCCGAAACATTAAAAAAATAGGTGCATAAATGAAAAATGGTCCACTTGTAGTTGTAACAGATAGCCCGTTTCCCTCTCTTGATCCGGCGAAAAAGGCTTTGGAAGAAGCAAATGCTGAGGTTGTTCAGGCTCCTAGCAGTTCTGAGGAAGATATTATTAAAGCAGCTGAGAACGCAGATGCAATCTTAGTTACATATGCTAAACTTAATGAAAACATACTTAGAAGCCTCAAAAACTGTAAAGCGATAGGTCGCTTTGGAATTGGTGTCGATAATATAGATCTAAAAGTTGCTGGTGAATTAGGAATATCTGTTAATTATGTTCCAGACTACTGCCTTGATGAAGTATCAGACCAAGCAATGGCTATGATTATTTCAATGGCGCGAAAAATACCACAATCAAACAAACTTGTTCAATCCGGCAGATGGGAGATGCCAGCCGTGGTTCCAATGTACAGGTTAAGAGGTAAAACTGTGGGTCTTATTGGGTTTGGAAATATACCTAGGCTAATGACACCCAAAGCTCAGGCATTTGGTTTTGATGTGATTGCTGCAGACCCATATGCACCAAAAGAACTATTTGAAAAGTATGGAGTTGAAAGCGTTAGTATGGATGAATTGTATGAAAGATCAGACTTCATATCAGTCCATGCGCCACTACTCCCAGAGACAAAGGGTTTGGTAAACAAGGAAGCTTTCAAAAAAATGAAAGATACCGCAATTATTGTTAATACAGCGCGTGGTCCGCTAATAAATGAGCAAGATTTGATAGAAGCCCTTGATAATAATGAAATTGGTGGAGCCGGTTTGGATGTTGTTGAGAACGAACCATTACCAAAAGACTCACCGCTCATTGGAAGGGATAATGTGATACTTGCTCCACATACAGCTTTTTACTCAGTAGAAGCACTCGAAGAACTACAGTCAAAAGCTGCTTCAGATGTTGCAAGAGTTCTTAATGGTGAAGAGCCTGTATATCCAATTAAGGCTTAGGGTATTAGTTACTGATTACCTTTCCCCTTGATAGCACAAGGGGCTTTAAATCTGTATGAGAGTAGTCGGTTACATTACCAACAAAAATTTCATGATCCCCTCCCGGAAAAATTGAATGTACAACACATTCGAAGTTTGCAATACAACCTTTAATTTTTGGAAGTTTCTTTTTACTCATATCCCATTCAACATTTAAAAATTTATTTTCCGAAGGTGTTGAAAATATCTTTAATAACTCCTCCTGTTCACTCGAGAGTATATTTACTTCAAATAACCTTCTGTATTTAAAGGCATCAAGACTTGGAGCCTTTTTTGAGAGCCCCCACATAATTAGAGGTGGTTCAAGAGATAATGAAGTAAAAGAATTAATTGTAACTCCGATGGGTTCAAATTGTTCATCTGAGGTCGTAATAATTGCTACACCTGTTGCAAAGCAACCCATAGCTTTCCTCAGTTCATTTGTATTTTCCATGCTTTTAAATTTCAGTATATTTCATTAATATTTAATTGCTCGGATAATACATCCAAGACATTTTTTAAATTTTCATGTATGGGAATCCCATTTTTTATTCTATCTAGATAGATCTGATGAGAACGTTCGCCAGGCAGCCTTATTTCATCAAAACCGGGCATTAATTTTGACCCTTTCATTTCATTCCAGACTTGATCGATGTTTTTTTTGAACTCTTCAACTTCTGTAAAAGCTGCAATATCTGCTGCAATTATAAAATGCCCGGTATTAGTAAAACTGGATGCATCAGCATTAAAATCAACCACTGCTTTACCAAATGATGCACCATTCAATGTGCCTGCAAGAATACCAAACATCAGAGCGAGACCGTAACCTTTTGCCTCACCAATGGGAAGTAAATAGCCTTCGCTGGATTTTTTAGGGTCAGTGAGAGGCTTACCTTTACCATCAATCATCCACCCCACAGGCATTTCTTCATTTCTTTGAAGCTTCTCTTTAACCTTCCCGTAAGCTGCAACTGTAGTTGCCATATCTAAGACAATTGGGGGCTCATTCCAACTCGGAACTGTGATTGCGATAGGATTTGTTGATAGAAGTAGATCTGTTCCACCCCATGGTGGTACATGGTTTCCGCTACCTACCGCGACATAAATACCAATCATGTCATGCGATAAGGGAATTCTTGCGTATAGTGAAGCCGGCCCAGCGTGATTTGATGAATTTGCACCAACCCAAGCAACGCCATGCTCCTTCGCTTTTTTGACTGCCAAGTTTGCGGCCTTCTCCATCACGAGATGACCCATGGCATTATCACCATTCAAAACTGCCATTGAATTCTTCTCACGTTCAACTCGGATATCTGGTGTTTTATTTATTCCACCCGCTAAGAGTCTCTTCGTGTATTGGGGTAACCTAAAGACCCCATGCGCATCGCTACCAATAAGATCGGCTTGCGTCATCAGCTTTGCAACAATTTCTGCATCATCTAGAGGCAACCCAATTGTAATTAATGCGTTATTTATAAAATTGAATAACTGATCTTCGCTAATGCGCTTTAAATTTTCTTTCATAAGCAAACCCCTAAAAAATGATAATAATGCAATATTATGTTTGATAGCATTTTATTATTGAGCAATATAATGATATTCTAATTTTGAATTATTGGGAATAAAATAAATGGTCACATATTGGATAGCAAGGGCAAAAATTATTAATAATGAGTCATATCAAAAATATGCAAGTAAGGCTGGAGATATAGTTGAAAGTTATGGTGGTCGTTTCCTAACACGAGGTGGTGATTATCATATTATGGAGGGCAGTGATCATTTTACAAGATTTGTCATTGCCGAATTCCCAGATAAACAAAGTGCTATAAATTGCTTTGAGTCAGAAGAGTACAAAAAAGCAGCATCAAATAGAAGAAATGGCTCAGGTGATGTTGATATTGTTTTTGTTGAGAGTAATTAAATATAAAATAGGAGAAAATAATGACAGCAACGATAATAAAATATGAAGATAGACCAAACTTTGACCGTGGTGATGGTGTATCTACAGCCCTACTTTATGGTAAGGATAACGCAGAGGGTACAATATTCACATCGGGATTCACAACCTTTCCAACAGGAAGGGCGGCACCAATGCACAGCCATAATTGTTGTGAACAAGTATTGATTATATCAGGCTATGCGGAAGTTGAATGTGGAGGAATTAAAACTGAACTAACCGCTATGGATAACTCTTTTATACCGGCAAATGTCCCACATAGATTTAATAATATTGGAGATGTACCCCTCACAATATTTTGGATATATGGTGAAACGAATGTAACACGAACCTTTACCGAGACCGGTGAAACCGTTCAGCATCTATCATCCGGGGATAAAGTAACAAAATGACAAACTTCACGCCATCTGTATGTATCGTTGGTATTGGTCAAATGGGACTTGGCATTGCAAAAAATATTCAAAATGCAGGTTACCTAAATTCTATTTTTGAAATTAATACAAGTCTTTTGGATGAACTGGATAATACAGAAAATCTTGTTATCAATGATGCAGAAATGGGTTTAAAATCTTCTAACATACTTATTTTTGTGGTTCCTAGTACAACACAAATTAGAGACTTTCTTTTTGGCTCAAACTGGATTGATAATATCGAAGAGAATACGATTATAGTTGATCTTACAACATCAAATCCAGATGAAACCAAAAGATTATCAAAAGAGTTGAATGATCGGAATATTAGTTATATTGATTGTGGTATGACAGGTGGTGCACAGGGTGCTGAAAAAGGAACACTAACCCTGATGATGGGTGGTGATGGAAGTGTAATCAAGTCAGCAACGCCGGCACTCGAGACTTTTACAAATAGACTAGTTCATGTTGGTAAAGTTGGATCAGGGCATGCACTAAAGCTAATACATAATATGGTTACGCATACAATATTTCTTTCAACTGTTGAGGGGGTAATTGGTGCAAAAAAACTTGGCATTGATCCCAAGACAGTCATTGATGTGTTTAATTCAGGAAATGCTCGAAGCTTCATATCTGAGTCCAGATTTCCAAATCATATATTATCGGAAAAATGGGATGCAAGATCTCGCGTTTCTAACCTTCATAAAGATCTAAGCATGGCCACAAAGCTACTAAATGATAATCAAATTGGCTGCCCCTATAGCGAACTTACTACAAATATTTTACAGAATGCTGTAACTAAAGGGATGGCAGATATAGACTTTTCCCATATTTATAAGGAATATGAAAAACTAATCGACGATTAATATAGGTGAGTGATTGAAAAGACACAGCATATATTGGGCCGGATATCATCCTGAAAAATCCGTCCAAGCGCAAAGTATTCATTTTCTTAGAAATGAGCTAGAAGCCTTATACGGTGGTGATATTGATTTCAAATTTGTTTCAGACGTGGGAGATTTAGGTCATAAGGCTGTTGACTTGCTAACTCTTGTTGAGGAGGGGCAAATTGATTGTTGCTATTTCTTCTCCAGCTATCTAACTGAAAAAGTTAATGAGTTAAATATATTTGAAATTCCATTCCAAATATCAAGTAGAAAAATCATCTATAACTTACTTGATGGAGAAATAGGTGAATATTTATCAAATAAAGTTGAACTCAAAACAGGTTATAAAGTAATCGGATGGTGGGATAATGGGATACGCCACCTATCGTCAAGCAAAAAACTCATTAAATCTATCGATGACTGTAATGATCTGACAATACGAATTGCTAAAAATGCCATGCACAAAATGGCTTTCGAGGCACTTGGTTTTAATACTAAATTTGTTGATGTAAAGAATCTAAAAAATGCAATAATTCAAAACGATATTGATACACAAGAAAATCCACTTACAAATATCATTAATTATGGTATCGAAGATTATCATAAATATATTACTTTATCTTCGCATCTCTATGGAAATTCAATTTTACTTTGTAATAAAAAAAAATATTACAGCTGGGATAGATCATTCCAAAATAAGCTAGATGAGTCTATTAAAAAAGCAACTAAATATCAGAGGCAGCTTGCAATTGACGAGGACGCAAAATGTATGGAATATTTGCGAGTGAAAGGCGCAGAGATCATCAAATTAAATGAAAAGCTTCGGCATGAAATGAAATTAAAATGTCTAGAGGCAGGCGATGATATAATCAAAAGGTTTCCCGATCATATACGAAAATTATTATAAATAATTATATTTTAAAATATATCGTCCATTCTTTCAGGTAAGACGATTTCCTTCTCTTCTTTTGCTGATAAATCCATTGCCATAGTCATTAGTAAGTTTCTGTGACCATCTTGCGCTGTTGCATGAGGAGTGTCTTGCCCTGTGCATAATCTTGTATACCATGTATTAGTTTCTTCTCGCATTGGCCCCCAGAATTGACCCCCTTGAATATCACCGGCTGGATAACTTGTTAAAAAATCAACATGCCTACCTTGCGGTGGTGAGTATTCTCTTGACGTGTATCCTGCACCCTGTGCAATATTTGATGCTAAGACCAAATCTCTGTGAGTGTCCTCAATATCAATAACACCTTCTGTTCCCACGATACCTATTTCCAATCCATAAACTGATCCTGGCCAAACTTCTGGCAAAGCCCATGAAATATTCATGCTCCAAATGGTACCATCATCCATTGTAAAAATTCCAAACGTAGAGTCTTTCGTACCCCATTGGTTCAGCACACCGTCGACTGATTTTGCGTAAACACTCACAGGATTTTTTCCTTCCATTAACCACATTGACATGTCTAAACTGTGGGTTCCTGAAACAACCATTGGCGTCAGGTTTTGACGATCGTTTGTTTTATTAATCGTTGCAATTGGGACCATTTTATTCATAAATGCCCTTGTAACAACTGAGTGAACATGGCCAATCTGACCGGTCGTGAGCCTCTCTTTAACAGCTAGAAATCTTCTTCTAAATCTATTTGTGTAGCCCATGACAGTATCAATGTTATTGCTCTCGATTGCATCAATAATCTTTCTTGAGTCAGCAGGGTTCGTCGCAAGTGGTTTTTCTATAAATAGTGAGTGCCCCATCTCAACCGCTTTTAAGGTTGGCTCTAAATGCGCATTCTCTTCAGTTGCGATGATCACTGCATTTACTTCGCTTCTACCCAATAGCTCATTGAAGTCAGTTGTGTAAAAGTCTGCGTTACAATCTGAGGCCAGCTTTTCAGCGACATCTTTTCGAATATCACACAAGCCTAACCATTTTATCCCAGGATAATCTCTGGCTAACTCTGCCCGTATCCTGCCTATTGTACCGCAACCAATTACGGCTAAGCCTATATCTTTCATTAATTTTGCCCCTCATTAAGCGGATCGATATTGATTGGAAGATTGATTGGTTCCCCCCTTTCAGCTGATAAGTCAGCTGCTTGATACAACTCCATTACTACCCTTGCTTCCTTTGGTTTGACAATAACTGGTTTGTTGAACAGTATTGCATCTATAAAATTATTTGTTTCTTCAGCCATTGGCCCAGCATTTACGTGACCAACCGGTTCTCCTGGCATAGATGACATAGGATATTCAATACCCCTATCCCCTGTCATGACAGTAACATCATTATGAGTATCATCAAGTATTATTGCTCCCTTAGATCCAATAAACTCCATTTTTGTTGATGAATAATTCGGATAGCTTGGTGGTAATACCCATCCAGCTCCAACCGTTACAACAGTCCCATCGTCAAGGGTCACAATCATGAATTGACAGTCTGCTGAATTTGAATTTTTTATTAAAACTTTTTCAACCTGTTGTGAATAAACTTTTACAGGTTTCCGTGGAGCTAGACACCACAGCGCATAATCTAGGTCATGCGTTGCTTCCATCGCCGCTGGTGACAGTCTTGTCCTTCCTGTAATTCTCTTCGAGAGTTGTGTTGTAATGTTTCGAGATATGAGGACACTTACTGGTTCACCGAGTGTGCCATCTATAAATTTTTCGCGCACATACGCATATTTTGATCTAAATCGTTGGGAGTACCCAATAGTGAACTGAACCTTATTCTTTTCAGCCAAATTTATCAATTCATCCGCCTCTGTTAAGGTTCTTGAAATTGGTTTCTCAAGAAGCAAATGCTTACCAGCTTCCAGTGTTTCTTTTGCAATTGGATAGTGAGTACTTTCAGGTGTAGTTGATATCATGATTGCATGAATATCATCATTTTTCAGTAGATCCTTGTAATCTAATGTTGCAGAAGTAGGATTTGTTAAGTCAGCAACCTCTTTGAGCCTATCTTCTCTTATTTCACAAATATGTAATTGGTCAACTAAACCATTCTTTGCTGATGCCTCAGCCCTGATTCCACCACACCAACCGGTTCCAATTATTCCAACGTTTAATTTATCCATTAGTACCCCCATTGTTCAATAATTTTATATATACATTTAAATTCGATGTCTATTTGAAAATTATAAAAAACCAGAGAAGAAGCCAAATTCACACAAAATATATCATTTGTGAGAGTTAGCTCCAAATTTCGACGTAATCAGAGTTATTAAGTGTATCTTTTTGCTTTTTGGGTCCTACATTTGTCCCAACATAAAGGTATCCAATAACTGTCTCATTCTTCTGGAGGCCCAACAAGTTGGAAATGCTCTCATTGAAGGACAGCTTTCCAGTTCTCCACATACCAGAATAATGGAGTGCATTTAGAGCAAGAAGTATTGATTGAGCTGAGCAAGCAGTGGACATCATTTGTTCGATCTCAGGCACGCCCATATTCTCTTTATAGTTAGTCACTAGAATTACAATTAATGGCGCACGGTAGGGCATTTTTCGAAATTTTTCAATAACTGCATCGTCTGCATCTGGATTATTCTCCTTAACAAAATTGACGAATATATTTGATAATTTATCTAGTCCGTCACCACTAACTTCAATAAATCTTGAGGGCTTAAGACCCTTGTGGTCAGGCGCCCTAAGAGCAGCTTGATAAATTAAGTCAAGCTCTTCACGATTTGGGATTGGTGAGTCAAGGTGTCCTGATGATGATCTATTAATGAGATTATCTATTGCATCCATAATCTATTTCCTTTCTTACTTGTGGATTGCCATATTATCAACGTCAAGGGCAGCCTCTTTCAGGCTTTCGGTGAGAGTTGGGTGAGCATGACATGTTCGCGCTATGTCTTCTGATGACGCTCCAAATTCTAAGGCCAATACGGCTTCACCGATGAGATTACCTGCATCTGATCCGACAATATGTATGCCATGAACTTTGTCAGTTTCGGCATCAGAAAGAATTTTTACAAATCCTTCTGTTTGATTATTTACTTTCGCCCGACCATTTGCAATAAAGGGAAATTTGCCAACTTTGTATTCAATTTTCTCTTCCTTGAGGTCACTCTCTGTTTTTCCCACACTGGCAATCTCTGGATCACAATATATGACTGATGGGATGACATCATAGTTAACATGTCCATACTTACCGCAAATTATATCAGCAACCGCAACCCCCTCTTCCTCAGCCTTGTGCGCAAGCATCGGGCCATTAATCACATCACCAATAGCATAAATGTTCTTTTCTGATGTTTGAAAATTTTTGTCAACATCGATATTATGGAATTTATCAAGTTTTAATCCGATACTATCTAACCCCAACCCTTCAACATATGGCTTTCTACCGACTGACTGCATAACAATATCGCTTGTCAAGATTGATTTGCTATTATCTGTTGCATTTATAAGGTTAATTTTTAGCGCATTCTTTTCCTTTTTAACGCTCTCAACTTTCGTATTTAAAATGAACTTCATACCTCTTTTTTCGAGTAATTTTTTTAAATATTCTCCACACTCATCGTCTGTGTTTGGAAGAATCTTATCAAACGCTTCCACAAATGTTACCTTTGAACCAAGTCTTGACCATACAGAGCCTAGTTCTATGCCTATATATCCCGCCCCAATGATCAGGAGATTATCAGGTACCTTGTCTAAACTCAAACCGCCGGTTGAAGATATAATATGTTTTTCATCTATATCAACGCCTGGAATAGTGTTGTGGGTTGAGCCCGTTGCGATGATTATATTTGAAGCGGTATAAGTATCAATGTTCTTACCATTTGTAACTTTTAAAGAGTTATTTGAAATTATCTCTGCAGATCCATTGATAGAAACTATTTTATTTTTTTTGAACAAAAAGCTTATTCCATCAGTGTTTGACTTTATCATTGCCTCTTTATAGTTAAGAAGTTCCTTTATATTAATCGACGGTTTCACATTGATACCCATTTTTGAATATTCATTCTTGGACTGCTCATAAACATGTGATGCATGTAAAAGTGCTTTTGAAGGTATGCAACCAACGTTCAAACATGTACCCCCAAAATTTTTATTTTTTTCAATAATAGCAACTGAGTGCCCATTTTGCGCAAGTCTAATTGCGCATACATAACCGCCCGGTCCAGATCCAATCACAATAGAGTCAAATTTGTTTGACATTTTATACCTTTCTCATCTTAGAATAGTTCAATTAAATGGTCCGCAGGATCATCTATACACTTACGAATGAACTCGAGGAAACTGACAGCCTCTGCTCCATCGATTATCCTGTGATCGTAGCTCAACGCAAGATACATCATTGGTCTAATCTCAATTTTATCATTTATTGCCACAGGTCTTTTTTCAATTTTATGCATACCAAGTATTGCCGATTGTGGTGGATTTAATATCGGTGTGGACATCATTGACCCAAATATACCACCATTTGTTATTGTAAATGTACCACCTTGCATATCTTCAATGCCAAGCGTATCATTTCGTGCACTTGAACCCAACTCCAAAATTTTCATTTCAATTTCTGGAATACTTAGATCTTGCGCGTCTTTCACGACAGGAACACATAAACCCTTTTCGGTCGCAACAGCAATACCAATATTAATATAGTTTTTGTATACTATGTCTGAACCTCGTACCTCTGAGTTAATTATTGGATATTCCTTAATTGCCTCTATACATGCTTTTGCAAAGAAACCCATAAAACCCAACTTTACTCCATATTTTTCTTGAAATTTTGTTTGGTATTTTTCCCTAATTCTAAGAACCTTCGTCATGTCAACTTCATTAAAAGTTGTCAGGATTGCTGCAGTATTTTGAACTTCTTTTAGGCGGCTGGCTATTGTTTGCCTTAGCTTGGTCATCGGGATTATTTCTTCAAGCTCACTGCGAGAAGATGCTATGCTTGTTGTTGGGATGTTTATATCCTTATTTGGGGTACCAATAACGTCCTCTTTTAAGATTTGACCTCCCTTACCGGAGCCAGAGATCTGACTAGTATCTAATTTTTTTTCAGAAATTATTCTTTGCGCAGACGGTGATGGGCTTTTTTTAATTGTTGTTTTCTGATTTACAACACTTTTACTAGCTGGACTGGCATTGGGTTTATTTTCGTCGTTATTCACCTCGGATGCCTCTTTTTGAATATCTTGCTCTTTAGATATTGTACCAATAACCGAACCCACTTCTACTGTATCTCCTTCATGAGCAAGTTGCTTTTCTAAAAATCCATCTATTGGTGAAGGTACATCAACAGCAACTTTATCAGTTTCAAGCTCAATAATTGGCTCGTCGGCCTCAACTTTATCACCGGGATTCTTTAACCATTTCCCTATGATTGCCTCAGCTATTGACTCACCAAGTTCTGGCACTTTAATTTCAATTGTCATTTGATATTCCTAACCCTTATTTACACCAAAAACTTTTTTAAATATATCACTAAGTTGAGCTTTGTGATTACCCATGAGACCAGTGGCAGTTGATGCAGAAGCGGCACGCCCAATATATTTTATTCTTTTCTCTTTTATTTCCAAGCGATCGAGAAGTTCTTCAACATTTTCTTTCATGTACACCCAAGCTCCCATATTTTTTGGCTCTTCTTGGCACCAGATAATCTCTTTGATGTCCTTGTGTCGCGTTAGCTCCTTTACCAGACCTTTCTCCGGGAATGGATATAATTGTTCAACCCTAAGTAAGTATACATCAGAGTTTTTTTGATTCTCCCTTTCCTCTAGCAAATCATAATATATGCGACCTGAACAGAGAACAAGTTTCATCGATTTATTCTTATTAATTAATTCTTCATGTTTATCATCCCAGAGGAGCCTGTGAAAAGTCTCGCCAATATTAAATTCGTTCAGATCTGACACAGCATTTTTATTTCTTAATAGACTCTTTGGAGTCATTATTACCAGAGGTTTTCTGAAGTTTCGATGTATTTGACGTCTTAATATGTGAAAATAATTGGCAGGCGTTGTACAATTTGCAACTTGTATATTATCTTCTGCGCATAGCTGAAGAAATCTCTCCAACCTTGCTGATGAGTGCTCAGGTCCTTGACCTTCGTAACCATGTGGAAGCAATAAAACCAGACCACACATCCTTAGCCATTTTGCTTCGCCTGAACATATGAATTGGTCGATTATAACTTGCGCCCCATTTGCAAAATCACCAAATTGTGCTTCCCAAAGAGTCAGAGTACTTGGTCTTGCAAGGCTATACCCATATTCAAAGCCTAATACTGCCTCCTCCGATAGCATCGAGTTTATGACTTCGAATTGTGCACTCTCTTCGTGAATAGCATTTAACGGAATATATCTATCTTCAGTGTGTTGATCATGCAGTACAGAATGTCTCTGCGAAAAAGTACCTCTTTCAGAGTCTTGTCCAGATAATCTTACAGAAATACCTTCATCAATAAGCGACCCAAAGGCCAAAGCCTCTGCCGTTGCCCAATCAATACTTTTTCCATTTTTGATGGTTTCATGCCTTTCGGATAGAACTCGTGATAGCGTCTTATGGATCTCAAAATCTGTAGGTATCTTATATAAAATATTGGAGATCTCTTGAAGTTTTGCTTCTGAAATACCTGTTACACCCTTCCTCTCTCCATTATCCGGAACACTCAATCCCCTCCACGCGCCATCAAGCCAATCAGCTTTATTTGGTTTGAATGAACTTGCTTTAGCGAAATCTCCATCCATAATTGATTTAAATTCTTTTTTTGCATCATCAAAAAACTCTTTATCAATTACGCCCTCTGAAATTAATTTATCCGCGTAGATATTCATGGTTGTCGTATGATTTTTAATCTTTTTATACATAAGTGGCTGTGTGAATAGTGGCTCATCACCCTCATTGTGGCCAAACCTCCTATAACAAATCATATCAATTACAAATGGTTTATTAAATTTTTGTCTAAACTCTGTACCAACTTTTGCGGCATAAACAACCGCTTCCGGGTCATCGCCATTTACGTGAAAAATTGGGGCATCAACCATTTTGGCAACATCGGATGGATACGGCGATGATCGTGCATATGTCGGTGATGTCGTAAAACCAATCTGATTATTCACAATGAAGTGTATCGAACCACCTGTCTTGTGACCCTTCAAACCAGATAGCCCGAGGCATTCTGATACTATTCCCTGACCAGCAAAAGAGGCGTCACCGTGGATTAGTAAGGGTAATACCTTAACTCGCTTTTCATCTCCCATTTCATCCTGCTTGGCTCGAACTTTCCCGAGAACAACTGGGTCGACAGCCTCCAAATGAGACGGGTTTGCTGTCAGGGACAGATGGACCGCGTTATCATCAAATTCTCTATCTGCCGAGGCTCCTAAATGATATTTTACATCACCCGAACCCTCAACATCAGCAGGATTCGCACTACCCCCCTGAAACTCGTTAAAGATAGCAACCATCGGCTTTTGCATAACATTTGCTAAAACGTTTAATCGACCTCTGTGCGGCATACCAATAACAATATCAGTTAGACCTAAATTCCCGCCTCTTTTAATAATCTGCTCAAGAGCAGGTATCATCGACTCCGCCCCATCCAGACCAAACCTCTTCGTTCCTGTATATTTTCGAGCACAGAATTTCTCAAAACCCTCTGCTTCAATTAGTTTTGTCAGAATTGCTTTTTTTCCCTGTTCTGTAAAGGTAATCTCTTTGTCTACGCCTTCAATCCGCTCTTGTATCCAAGCTTTTTGCTCAGGGTCTGCTATATGCAAAAATTCAACACCAAGAGTTGAACAATATGTTCGCTTCAGTATTTCAAGCATTTCATTGATAGAGGCATATTCAAGTCCTAGAACATTATCTATGTATATCTTTCGATCCATATCAGAGTCTTCAAATCCATAATTTTTTGGATCAAGCTCGGGATGTGGATCTTTTTTTTGTTGCACAAGAGGATCGAGGTTTGCAATTAGATGCCCTCTCATGCGGTAAGCTCTAATCATCATTAAAGCTCTAATTGAATCTATTGTAGAACTTTTATTATCAGGTGTATCAGCAGTATCTGATTTCAGCAAAAAATTATCAATTTTTGTGTTAATCTCAGTATCTGTTAAATCTATTTCTGTAGTATTTTTTAATTCTGAAGAATACCAAGATGGCTTTCTTTCAATTTCAAAAACACTATCATCGATGTTATTGAAAAAATCATGCCAACTATTGTCAATATCGGTGCTATTATTTTTATATCTTGTATATAATTTTTCGATATAGCTTGAATTTGGTCCATACAAAAATGAACTATCATTTTCAAACTTTTTTTTCTTCTTATCAAGCATCCTGGTGATACGATTTAAGTAAAGTAAGTCTATTTAAACTAGTACTATTTTTGTGAAATTTAAACCTAAAAAGTTTAAATAAAACATATAAAATTAGTTACTGCTATTTTGATTAGTTGTCAAGAGAAGTATTTAGTATCCGTCAATGACTAATTTTTATATGTGTATCATTGAATAAGTTATTCATGTACAATTAAATTTTGTATTAAATGATAATGACAGAAAATTAATAAATTGAGTTTCTGATGCAACAAATAAAAAAATTAGAATTAAAGAACATATATAAATCATACGGCAAACTTGAAGTTCTAAAGGGCGTTAATTTATCAGCAGAAATGGGACAAATAATTACAATTATTGGCTCATCGGGTTCGGGAAAGTCTACACTCTTACGATGCATAAACCAGCTTGAAAAAGTAGACTCTGGTGAAATATACTTCAATGGAAAAGTAATTGTGAGTGATGAAATTAGTAATAAATCGAAGATAATTAAAGAAAATATTTATGACTTGAGAAAAAGAGTTTCTATGGTTTTTCAACAATTCAATCTGTGGTCGCATATGACTGTTGTGCAAAATGTTACAGAAGCACCAACTTCAGTATTAAAAATGAAACGATCAGAAGCTTTAGAGCGCGCAAAAGAGGTCCTCATTAGAGTTGGCTTAGAAGATAAACTAAATGAGTACCCTGCAAATTTATCTGGTGGACAACAACAAAGAGCGGCCATTGCAAGAGCGCTTGCTATGAGCCCAGAAATTATACTCTTTGATGAACCCACATCAGCTCTTGATCCTGAGCTTGAACATGAAGTTGTAGGGGTTATTAAGAAGCTTGCGGAAGATAATAGAACAATGATTTTGGTTACACATGATATGAAACTTGCAAAAGATATATCTAACTATATACTGTTTATGGACGAAGGGAAAATCGTTGAAAAAGGTAGCCCTGACGTTATTTTTAATAATACTAAAACAGACAGGCTAAAAAAATTTTTGGAGACTGTCAGTTTCAGTAACACATGAGAGGTATGTTATGAAAAAATTACTATTTAGCGCAATCCTTCTTGCCTTTATTTATGTGCCAGCTAATGCTGATACTGTGAGAATGGGGACAGAAGGTGCATACCCACCATACAACTTCATTAATGATAATGGAGAAATTGATGGCTTTGAAAGAGATCTTGGAGATGAACTTTGTGATAGAGCTGGATTAGACTGTGAGTGGGTACAAAACGATTGGGACTCAATTATTCCAAATCTAGTATCTGGTAACTACGATACAATCATAGCTGGTATGTCTATTACAGCTGAGAGAGATGAAGTTATTGATTTTACACAAAATTATCTTCAACCAGATCCATCGGCATATATAACGACAGGTGATGGTAACAAAGCCGCGTATATTGGTGTGGTTGCTGCACAAACTGCAACAATTCAAGCAAGTCACGTTGCTGAGTCAGGCGCAATTCTTGCTGAATTTGCAACTCCCGATGAGACTATTTCAGCTTTGAGAAATGGTGAAGTTGAAGCCGTGATGGCTGATAAATCATTCTTGGCTCCAATTGTAGCTGAGTCAAATGGTGGTTTGAAGTTCATTGGACAGGACGTCTACATTGGCGGTGGCGTTGGAATGGGTATCAGAGAGTCAGATAGTGATCTTAAAGATACATTTGATGCTGCAATTGACTCAATGAAAGCGGATGGAAGCCTAAATACCCTAATCGAGAAATGGTTTGGGGATGAGGCATCTCTATTCTAATTAGTGCGGGAGGCTCTCAAGCCTCCCAAACAAATAATAATGATTTTTTATGTTTGAGTATTGCACTGATCCAGACGTTTTATCAACTTTTGAGTGGTTCAGTTGCTATCTCACTAATGGTAAACATCTATTATTCTACAAATCATTTGGCTTAATTATTCTGTTGTTATTTATAACAGCCCCCCTCGCGGCACTACTTGGTCTTTTAGCAGCTGTAGCAATTAAGTCAAAATTCTTACTACTTAGAATATTTAGTAAAGCCTATGCAAATATTGTAAGGGGTATACCTGATATAATATTCTTTTTATTTATTCCTATCACTATTGATCAATTAATTGAATTCACGAGACATAAGATTAAATGCCCTGAAATTGTGGATAGCGTATGGCAAGGAAGCGACTTTGTTGTCTGCGGTGCTGCAAAACTTCCACTAAATTCAGACCCACAATGGATTCACGATATTTATGGTTTTTTGCTTGCCGTATTCTCATTTACGATTGTTTATGGTGCATTTGCTGCAAATACCTTTTACGGAGCAATGAATTCTGTTCCCCAATCACAAATTGAAACAGGTAAATCTTTTGGAATGTCTCGGAAACAGATATACACCAGTATCATCTTTCCACAGATGTGGAGGTATGCACTTCCTGGCCTATCAAACCTTTGGATGTTATTAATAAAATCAACACCCCTACTCTTTCTATTAGGAATTCAAGATGTCGTCTATTGGGCAAGAGAGTTAGGGGGATCCAAGACCTCAATATTTCATTATCCACATCCGGATTGGAGGGTCTGGTATTTTCTTTCGCTGTTAGTTTTCTATCTTCTTCTTACAAAAATAAGTGAGTTAATTTTAGATAGAATATCTAAAAAAATATATTTACCAATTTAGAGGCTGATAATGGTTTGTAATGCAACAATAGAAGATTATGCCCTTAGATCAATTGGGATAGGAGAAAAGCTTCTACCCAAAAGTGACATAACTCTATGTGACCAATTTGTTTTAATTGGAAGTGGTGTGATTTGGAACTTATATTTTTGTATTATAGCGCTTGCATTTGGTTTCATATTTGCGATTCTAACTGCTATTATAAGATTCAACAAATACAGATTCCTATCAAAG
>MDTC01181894.1_pt1 | contig 31246 bp, 40 predicted proteins | sample 811181 | NCBI WGS metagenome assembly MDTC01 (sample SAMN05326644, study PRJNA326480) | marine metagenome | isolation source: seawater | place: Pacific Ocean: North | collected 2011
AACTCCAACTCCAACTCCAACTCCAACTCCAACTCCAACACCAACACCAACACCAACACCAACACCAACACCAACACCAACTCCAACTCCAACTCCAACACCTCTTCCAGTTGATAGTAATGTCAACATTTCGTTAGCAAACAACAATTTAAGTTACCAAATCCAACCTACAACAGCAGTACCAGGATATTTTGCAATCAAAACAACATTAAATGGATTAGCATTGAATGATGGATCACTTGTTCAAGATCAATCTGTAGCAAGTTTATTTACAGTTCCAAAAGCATCGATAGATTACTGGATTGATGCATCAAATGTATGGGCAAGTGAGTTTATGATTGGGGCAATGTCGTTCCAACAAATGGCACCATACAGCGGACCAGCAGTATACATTGTACAAAATACAGGATCAATAACAATATCAATATCGAATGTTGATCAAAGTAACCTGGACGCTAAGATTAGATTCACAACAGTTGTAACTGGATCATTAAATAATGCAACTTTAGATGAGTTCAAAGTGTTAAATGGTGGTGTTTTAGTAGATGAAACTAATGCAACTATAAGCACAGGTGGATCTTCTAGACAAATAAGCAGATTCTCATTACCCAGAAGAAACTTGATCAGTTCACCTTTTTTTTTGATATCAAGCGGTGACACATCAGGTGATGGATCAGTTGGTTCCGATGATATATTGTCAAATATTAAGGATTGGGCAACTGGTGGAATTTATTTAAGTTTTGAGGCAAGATTGGCAGGAGATATAAATGAATCAGGAATAATTGAAGTAGATGATGTTCTCGAAACAATTAAAAAATGGGCATTGTCAATTACATATTCAGAAAGTGATAGATATACAAGTAAATTGAATATTTATGAAACAAGTACAAGAAATATATATTGGACAATACAAGAAGATCAAACAGATAATTCATTGATGTTTGATTACACGAACACTAATGATGGAATCGCGTATGAAACACAAGCTAGAATAATTCCAACAATAGATTCATCTATGACATCTGTAGCAGGAAACGTCGATGGTGTAAATATTGGTGCTCATTGGAGAATATTATTCCCAGATGAAGAAGGTGAGCAATTCAAATTCATTTACACTGATGAGACAGGAAGTTTTGAACAAGTGATCATTATACCAGAATTTGAAACATCATCAGTAATAAATTCAACCACAACAAGAGACTTAGGAAACTTATGGAAACTTATGGTAGAAAATAGCAACTTTATTATTCTTAGCAAACAAGGCTCAGAATGGTATAATCAAATTGCATTTATAAACTCATAAATTATGATAAAATCATAAATTAAGTTAAACATATAAAAATAAATATAATGTATAAATTTTATATAATTTATTTATTTTTTTGTAAATTTGTAAATTTTAGTATACTATTTTGAAAAATATTTTGAAACTCTTGGATCATGCTTTATATTGTGAGAATATGCACAACCATCACAACTTCCACCATCCTCAAAACTGTTTTTTTGTTTAGGATCGCACATTTCTAAATTGCAAGATGAATCTATTTCACCAGCGGAATAATTCCAATTATGTCCTGAAAACAAAACATCCTTTTTATTTCCATTGGTTTGATGTAAATGACCAAGCCCCCAGTCACCAGAATGATGTTTATTTTCGCTTTTAACAAGTCCTAACAAATGAAATAATTCGTGTGTTATAGCAGTTTCAACTTTACCCATTCTTCCATCCAATTCTGTATTTGAATCTGAAGTGGAACATTTATTATTGCTTACTATTTTTTTAAATTTTTGGTTTACTGCAAGTAAGCTGTCATTGTCATATTTACCATGCATAAAATTGTCTTGAATATAAATCTCAATTTTTTTCAAATCCTCTTTAGTAAAGTCGATTCCGTTAAGTAATTTTCTTCTATAATACATCGGCATTTTATCTAGTTTCCTACCAGTGCTTATTCTTGGCGAATTAAAACCTTCATCATAATACGAAATATATTCTAGACCTTGCATAGCATACATAGCGTAATTAGTATAATTTGTTTTATATGCAGAATTTTCAGAAGCATATTCTGAAGAAAAGCATACAGAACCACCACCTTCATAAAATACAAAGTATTTAGTACCAGGGGTATTGAACTCATTGTTTGTATTTTCATTAATCTTTGGAACTTCGTTCAATAAAAGATAATTTGAACATCTGTCACCTAGTGTTGATACACCATTGTCATATTGTGCTTGAGCATTTTTAAGTGAACAAGTTCTGTAATTTGTATCATTTGCAGGAAGGACAAATTGATCTTGAATTTGTGAATTATAATGATCAATGTTGCTCTTTGAGTTGGCATCATCAAGAGATTTCAAGTAGTTTTTCAATCTATGTATTGTATGTTTAGGATCTGGATGCTTTACAAGTTGGTCGTCGGTTAACATGAACTTCATAACATCTTTTCCAGCAGAATTCTTTTTTGGTCCAGAAACTTTATTGCCATTAAAGTCATATTCATACAAACCAGTCCTATTAACAACATAAATCTGAGGATTTATTTTAAATTTGTAGTTTGTTTGTTTATCTATGTTATTCTGTATTTTTGCAATAATTTTATTGATTTTTTCAATATGTGATTTCATATTTCCGGTATCAGATGGCAAATTGGCTGGTCTTGCATAAACTATCCTAAATTCATGAATTTCTTGTAATTGTGTTGAAATTTCATTTTCATTAATGGTGTTTATTTGTCTTTCAATTTTATCATCTTCACCTTTCATTTCATAATTACACACATTTCGCTGTGTTGCTAAACAATTTGTTAAGACACTTTGACATTTTTGAGTTTGTCCCATATCATCTGGAGGATCGCAAATTGATTTATTCCTGTGTAATCCCATTCTACAAATTCGTGCATTTAGGGGAGCAATATTTTTCCAACTATCATTTACATCATTTGATAATTGATATTGATTTCCAACTTCTCCTGAACATAAATTATAAAAAGATGCTTTACAATTGTTTACAACTTGTTTACATTTGTTTGTTTGTTTTGTTTGTGGATCTGGAGGATCGCATATTGAATCATTTCTGTATTTGCCCATTCTGCATTTTCGTGCATTTGTTTTTGCAATATTTTTCCAACTATCTCTTACAGAAATTACTGCATCTTTTTTTGATTTGAATTCTGAGCTTTTATATTCAATTTGGTTACGATTATTAACAAAATTTTCTTTATTTTCCATTAATAACAAACATATTAACAAAAATATAACTATTATTGAAAATATTGTATTACACTTCATACTTTATTGCAACATTTTTTTTGTTAAAACTATGGATATTAATAGTAGTAAAGCAATGCTTAAAGAGTTATTTGAAGGTTTTTCAAATTTTTCTACTTTTTTCTTATTTGGCAGTGGATTATTACAATGTTTTGGTATATTAGTTATAATAGGATTGCATAAATCAGCTTCATCATATACAGTTCTAGGAGGAACTGTTACAGGGCATTTACTAAAGCATTCGGGGTCCATAATGTATGATTTATTTTTTTTCGAATTTGACACCATCAATTATGTAACCATGAATTTTTTCTGAACTTACAATTCCTGTAATACCTTTCATAACTTTGATTTTGTGTCTACCAATAGTTTTGATTCTTGGATTTTTTCTCCCAGTATATAATTTTATGTATGCTCTCTTAATTTTTGCATGGTCTTCTTTATTCATACTATAACAAGGAAATTAATCTGAATCCGAAATATAGCTTTCTATATATTCATCATCACTGTCAGATGTATCCAATGTACTTTCAATATAGTCTTCTTCATTAAGTTTAGAAGACTTTGAGTTAGTTTCAAAATCATGAATGAGATCAAAATTACCAGTTCCTATACGTGCCATTTTACCAACACACACATTTTCAGTCACTCCGGACAACTTATCTATGTCTGAATGAACTGCAGCATCAACTAATACATCAACAGTTTCTTCAAAAGAACATTTCATAAGTGGTCCTGTTTCTCCTCTGTTTATCCCATGTCTAGTTATTGACATCAAATCTCCTCTATATGTCATCGTATCTGCTAAAAGATAGAAGTGCCTCAAATTTACATACCCTCCATCAAATTCTATTACTTTTCGAAGTTCTTCTATCAAAATCGCACGAGCTGCTTCTATTCCAAGTATCTCCTTTACTTCAATTATATTATTTGAAATGCATTTACTGAAATCAAATCGAGGATCATCAATAAATGAAAACAAACAAGATCCTTCAGTTTCAATTACAACGTCATCTGGTGAATTTACATATGTTTTTGTAATACCTGAATTTCCATAAACTGTTGTATGTTGGATTTTATTTCCTAATATGAATACATCATTCCTTGTTAGTTCTTGTTCTTCTGGTTTGATAATATATACATCTAATATGTTATCGTTATACAGAACAAGTATATTCTCATTGTATTCTTTCATCAAGTTTACTGATATTTTCAATAAACTTGCTCCTTTGTCTCTTACTTTATCCCTATCTAATGTATATCTTACCATATAATCTACATATTCTGTCTCACTTTCTTGTAATTCAAAATATATACTACTTGTATCCTTTGGCACCACATTCATTTTCTCCTTCATCATTGAAAGTGTAGTATACTCTATCTCTTCTGCTATCTTCTCTGGATTATTTCCTTCCTTCAAATACAAAACCATAGAAGGGGCTTTCATGTTCTTCGCAACATTGATTATCTCTTTGAACCTTGGTACACCTAATGTCACATTCTTTGCACTTACCCCTGCTGTATGAAAGGTATTGAGAGTCAATTGAGTGGTAACCTCGCCAACTGACTGGGCTGCTACAGTGCCGATCATTTCACCATTTTTTGCAGTTGCACAATTGAACTGTTTCATAAAACAATCACAGACATAAATGAAATATTCTTTAGTCCAATTCTTTGAAAGAACAACCTTTGATGCAAGAATTGTTCTGGTATAGAATTTAATCAGAGACAATCCAGCAGTTTCCATTTCACTATGAATAGGATTTGTTTTGTTGAATATTGTGAATGATGTGCAGACTTTTTGTATGTTATCAAATATGTATTGAGAATCTGGGAACTCAGCAGTTTCTGAATATTCTGATTTGAAATATGGTTTAATCATTTTCATATTGATTGGTGATTTGAAAGATTTATGTTTGAAATTCTTTAGATTTTCAAATGCTGATTTTAATTCTTCAATCTCTTGAATTGGTGCATTTCCATGTACAAATCTACAGTCAAAGTTTTCACTACAAGTGTCAATTGATTCAGTGACTAAATATGTTGCATCCATTCCGTCTTCTCCATACATATATTGCACAATATCTCCAATTGAGTTCCTCACTGTACCGTCAGCGACAACTCCAATATCTTCCATTGATTTGATAAGCTTCCTTTGGATATATCCAGTTTCTGAAGTATCGTATACGTGTAAACCATTTGACAAGCCAAAATTAAGAGTTGAAGGAACTGTAAAGTCATAAACCTTAGGGAAATTAGTTGAATTTATAATTGTTATCTTGCTGATTTCATCTAAAATGACGTCATTACGTGTATCAAACAAATGTTCATATTTTAATATTGTTTTAGAATTCCTTATTAAATCTAATTTCTCTTGTTTTTGTATATGGGTTAATTTAATGGTTTCAGACAACTTAACTGCAAAGTTAGACCTGACAGTTAATCTGTAAGATGTAAGGATATTTTTAGTTCCAAAGTTGTTAGATTTCAACTCAGTATGATATGTTTTTGAAAATATACCAAATCTTGATAAAAGCATGGATATTCCCTCAATCAACTCGTAAGATGCAGAACTTGCTTCAATAGAATTCTTCGTGATGCAACCATCACCACTAAAATATCCATCTAGAAGTCCCTTGACAAAAATATCTGGAGCAGAAAATACTTCTGACGGAATACGTTTATTTTGAGCTCCATGTCCAACAAACATAATCAGAAATTTTGCTAGTACAGTTGAATATCCTTGATTATCATTTGAAGTTCCATGAGTTTTCTTTTCAGAATACAATTTACTTTTAATATTGTGGTTGTCAAACCATGCAGTGACTATTTTTTGAATTTCAACTTCATTGTTTGATATTTGTACCTTACCAGATTTAATATGAGAACAACCTTCCGCAATATAAATTCCCAAGAAAAATCCGTTTTCTCTGGTTAATTCAAATGTATCAGGAATCATTGCTTCAGTTCTCTTTCCTCGATATGGGAAAATAAAACCATCTTTTATGTTGGAAATGTTTGATCTTCTATCAACTCTGAGCATTCTGTGGGCATGTTCATATGGAAGAGTGAATGTTGTCCCATTGTTCTTTCCCCACCAAAACCGAGGAACGTTTCCATCATGTACATCAAATATCAAATTATGAGCGATATTGAAATCAGTTCCATAAATAAATTCATTTTTATTTAAGTATTTAGTCATGTCTATGCTAGATATTTCATTAAAATTAGGAAGATTGTGTGTAACTGGAACAAAATCGCCAATTTTTACTTCTTTTGATAATTTCGGTTCAAATTCTTCAATCTCCTTATTCCATATGAGAAGAGATTTCGATTCAACAACTTTAACATTTCTTCCATATTTTGTTTCAATTATATAAATCATTTCACTTGGGTCATGTCTACTTATATTTTGTATTTTTTCCCAGCTTACTTTTCCTTCATTGGTAGTTGTGGGTATATAAATATCATGTTCTGACACATCCAACAGTTCCATGTTAGCTTGACTCGAATCATGATACTTAATTTTTTCTTTATTTGAGTCTAACAGATCATCAATAAGATCACCAATGTTTTGTTTACAGGTAATTCCGTTTCTATTGTACACAATACCAGTGTCTCCAGTAACAGATTTAATAGCTGTATCGATGATCCCTTCGCGTCCACCCATTGCATGGTAAAAGAATTCGTGAGGTTTGAGACCAGTTTTGTAAGAATTTTCAACAAAACCCTTGGCTTCTGGTCCTAAATTACCTGCTTCAAAATGAGGTAATACTCTATCCATATAACCCATCTCGACCCTCTTACCACCAACATTTTGTTGTCCTACGCAAGCCATTATCTGAGCAATATTAATAATTGAACCTTTAGAACCTCCTGTAACCATTGTATGGATATTGTTATTTTGATTAATTTCATCTTGAACTGTCTTTCCTGAAGCAGACATTGCATTATTCATAACTTGATTGATTTTACTTTCATATTGACTACGTTTCAAATTGTTTCTCTGTCCTACTTGAATAATTTGCTTAGCTTTTTCTTTTGCATCCACTATACAATTTTTAACCTTATCTTGAATGTCTGTTTTTGTAAATATATCCACCGCACCAATAGAAAATCCAGTATTTACTAACCAACTATTTACTAGAAATTGTATACCAGATATGAATCTATTTGCTTGCTCTGAACCATGTTGAAGCCATATTGTATGAATAATTGATCCTTCTGATGTTCCCAACGATTTCTTGCACATTTGACCACTAAGAAGCTTTCCCTTACGAATAATTACTTCTGAATCATCTTTAGAAAATGATTTTGTATCTCCTTCTGCGTGGAAGCTGCAGTTTCTGTTAAAGTTTATATCAGGCAATATCAAATCATAAACTTGTTTCCCAGTCCAAAGCGGTTCTGGAAGAAGGATTGCAGGTGTTGGTACTTTGAAGTTTGTATCCCTCAAAGCCATCATAATATTCATAAATTCTGCCTTTGTCAAAAACACATCTTTGTGTGCAATTCTAAAACATCCCAGCAAAGCATCTTGCACAATTCCTATAACAGGCTTGTTGCTTTGTGGTGATACTATATTTTTTGATATTAACATAATTTCCAATAACTCAGCCTTTGTCAATTGCGTCTGAGGTACATGTATGTTCATTTCGTCTCCCGGTTGTTCCTATATGTTTCCATATAGGCCTGACTGTATCTTAAGCAAACTCAGAGTGGCTATGGCAATTAACTACGTTAATTTCCTTTAGGAAACCCAGAGGGTTTCCCAAGGCAGTTGTCGAAGACAATTGCCGCTCTTCATTGTTCACCCATACCCGTTCAGTCGATGAAGGGCTACCATATTCTGCCAAACGAACTTAGGTAGTCACACTGCGGATTGCCCATCAGGACAAAATTTCGTAAAATTTCGCCCAATCCTTATTATTATTACCATTGGGTACGGCTATTAACCGTGTTCCCTTTTACAGTTTCCCATAAAAGGTGGTAAATAAGGCTCTAAGGGGTTTCCCGCTTCAAGGTATGTCGCCGCTCTCGCGACTAGGAGGTTTCACCCTTTTCAGGCCTCCTGTTTTCGACCAAGTACTAATCGAAGTCAGCGTTATAAGGCGTAGTCGCTGAAAGATTCATCCTGAAAGTCTCACCTTGCATCACTACAATCTTATGCGCCATCATTGACATTTTATGAAGACTAGGTTGTCTGTTGAACAACACTACATCTCCGTCTTTCAAATGTCTATGGACAACATCTCCTATTTCAAGAGTGAGAGTATCTTTAACAAAACGTAAATCTTTTTGAACACCAGCTTTAGTATCTACATATTTTGCACCAATTGTACCGAATTGAACTTCAGGTCCAGTTTTTACATACTCCTGTAAAATATGTTTATTAAAATTAGTAACTTTCTCTGGAAAAGTCAAGTTACTTGTCATTTTGAAAGGTACTCCTAATTGATCCAAATCTATTAATGGGTCAGCTGTAATAACTGTACGAGCAGAGTAATCAACTCTCTTCCCCATAATATTACCTCTTACTCTCCCTTCTTTTGATTTCAACCTTTGGCATATAGCTTTCAATGGTCTACCAGTTCTTTGTGTAGCCTGAGGTTGTCCAGGAATGTTATTGTCGATATATGTGGTAACATGAAACTGTAAATAATTTACAAATTCAGCAACAATTTGAGGATTATCATTATTTAGTTGTTTGTATAAGTTTGCATTTGCTTTCAATATATCACAAAGTTTATGGGTTAAGTCGTCTTGACTTCTCATGGATGCATCCATCATAACAGATGGCCGTACATGTGGCGGAGGCACTGTCAAAACCGTAATAATCATATCTTGTGGTTTAGAATGTTGAGCGTTGAATCCCAATAATTCATAATCTTCTTTTGGAATCATACATAACATCTCATATGCCTTTTTTGCAGACAAGAGTTCACCATCTACTGTAATCCTTAATGATTCTAATAGTATTTTAGGCTGAACTTCTTCACAATAAAAACACTTTGATTTAGATTTGCACAAATCAGTATTCATTTTAAATTTATATGAATTAGTTGCACCTTTTGGAACATTACTTATTTCACATTTTAATCTAGAACAATGAAAACATATACTTTGCAAAACCTTCGTCACTGTTTTTATAAATGATATATGATACATTGGTTGCGCCAACACAATGTGTCCAAAATGGCCTGGGCATTTTAATGCATCGCCTTTACATGTTTGACAAAGATAACTTCTATCAACTGTACCTAGACGTAAATCATTTGGTCCTCCTGATTTCGGAACATTTTTCTCGTATAACTCATGCGTTGTTACCTCAACAACTGAACTTTGTTTGATATATTCAGCACTTACGATTCCAAACTGAATTTTATCAATTTCTGACATTTCATGTATTGCTAATACTTCATATACTCAAGTCTTTATATTAATTAATATAAGGACTTTCTAAAATACTCAGGGATTTTTATTGGTTTGGAAGGTATGTAATGTTGAACAACTCTGTTATATTCTAATATATTCTTTAAATTACACAGCACACAATGTTTATTTTTACTACTTATACATTTATCACAAAATAATAATTGACATTTTTCACAACTTCGTTTTCCTCTGATAAATGTAATGATAAAACAATTGCAGCCATTGCAATTAACAAGTATATGACTCATTAATATGCAATTTATTTTAATATTCTAATATATTTAATATTGGTCATATAATATTTTCTTATTTTTATTTGTAGGAATTTTAATTGGTTTAGATGGTACAACCCTATTATATTCAAATAAAGTCCTTAACATACATAAAGGGCATAATAATTCTTTATTAATACATTTGTCACAAAATAATAATTTGCAGTTTTTACAAGTTTGCTTTCCTCTGATAAATGTAACCTCACAATGGTGGCATTTTGAATGATAGTGATTCATTATTATTAAAATTAATTTTATCTGATGCAATTTTTAATAATATTTTATTTATGAATGTTTTATCATAAAATTTTAGTGAAGGTTTGATAATATTTGAATTTTGATTTTTCTTTTTTTCTAGGTCGAATATAGACTTTCTCAATTTTGTATTACACATCTTTAGTTTTTCTTTTCTTAAAAAGTATTTTTGTGCATGACTCGCAACTTGCACAGGAGTGCGAGTTAACACAAGACTCTTGCTTATGCCTTTCCAATCTCCTTTTCCATAAATTTCCAATCCTTTTAAAAATAGCAAATGCTCATCGTTTGACCATTGCATACTTATTCTATTTAAGTAAATTTCATATTCTTTATGTGAATTTAATTTCATCAATACGATAAATAAGTATAAAGATCAGATTATCATATAAAGTAAATGGCATTCACAGAATTTTGGTTAAATAATAAGACATATTGGTTTAATTCAACAATTGAAGATGATGCGTATATTTGTAAAACATATGGAAATTTATTATACACCAAAATAGAAGATCCTTTGGAATATATTCTAATCAATGATCAATTGCAAAGGCATATGGCAAGATACTATGTTGATTTCAAACCAAATTATGATAAGGTTTTATGGAAATGTCTGCATTGGTTAAATTTGGATATCGATTTGAATTATTGCCCAGTTGGTAGAGTATTTTTCTTAATGCCTTTGCGTCATACGTTTCAAAAGAATTACATTAAACAAGCAATCGATAGAGTTCAAGAATATAAATTATCAGATCCGTTCAATAAACATTATAAACGTTTTTTCGAATATAGTGTTAAATGTTATGCCAAAGCATGTCCTGCAATTTTGAAAGACGCAGAACAGATATCAAGTTTTTCGGTTTTTAAAAAGATTTGTGACTATTGGTCCGATTTGGAAAATGTTTCAAACTCATTTAAATCATTGAAAATTCCAAATTTATTCCGACATTTAGAAATTCACAGAAAAATCCTCATTTCATTGTCTGGTGGCGTTGATTCAATGGTTTGCTCATTCATCATGAAATTACTTTTTCCAGGAAACGAAATAATTGCAATGCATATAAATTATAACAATAGAGATACAAGTTACTCAGAGGAACAGTTTGTTAGACACTGGTGTATTCATTTGAATATTCCATGTTATATCAGGAAAATTGATGAAATATCCAGAAAACGAAATCATGACAGAACATTCTACGAACAAATTACTAAAAATATTAGGTTCAACTGCTATAAACAATTTGACTGTCCAGTCGTATTAGGACATAACAAAGATGATACTGTCGAAAATATTATAACAAATATATGCGGGCAGACAAGAATATACAATCTAAAGGGTATGGTTGAAGATGGAATTGATCGAGAAGTTAACTTATTTAGACCGATGCTAACCATAACAAAACAAGAAATATATTCATTTTCTCACGAACACAGCATCCCATATTTATACGACAGCACCCCAAAATGGAGTCAGAGAGGACAAATACGAGATTCAATTGTTCCATTTATGAATAAATTTGATAGCAGATTTATTGAAGGATTATACAAATTATCAGAAACAGTTAAAACTATGAATTCGAATAATCTTGATCCAAACTCAACCAAAAAAAACGAATATTCATATAGTGAAATAATCAATGAAACTTGGTGGTGGAAGCAAATTATTCCAGAAGCAAGACACAAGGCCATCAACATATGCATTGACACAATTAATGGAAAACATAAAACAAAAGCACAATATGTAAATAAAAAGACAATTGTTGAATTTATAGATGATTCCATTCGAATTAGCAAAACATGAAAGAAAAAAAAAAGTAATATATATATATGGCGATGTCGATGTCGTCAGTAAAACGCTCATTCGATGTTTCGAAAGGTGTCATGTTAGCTAGTGTCTATGATGTAAAAAATGACCCGACAGGAATGCTTGTTTCCGAAAAATACGATGGAATTAGAGCTATATGGACTGGTTCAAAACTTAAGACTCGTCAAAATAAAGACATTCATGCGCCTAAATGGTTTATTGACAAACTTCCATCAGGATTTCCGTTAGATGGTGAATTATTCTCTGGTAGATCAGGTTTTGAGGCAACAAGTTCTTTTGTCAGAAAACTAATACCAGTTGATGTTGAGTGGCAAAAAATAATATATATGGTTTTTGACGCTCCTGTTTCGGGAATTTTTACCGAGAGGTACAATATTATGAAATCTCAGATTCCTAAAACCAGTTTTATCAAAATTGCACCTCAAACTAAAATAATTTCTAAAGCGCATTTCAATATGTTTTTCAAAGAAATTGTTTCAAATAAAGGTGAAGGTGTTATGTTGAGATTCCCTTCAAGTGGTTATGAACAAAAGAGAAGTAAATTATTGCTGAAGCACAAACCTGTGCATGATGCTGAAGCAAAGATAATAGGTGTTCAAGAAGGTACTGGTAAGTACGAAGGTATGATGGGTGCTTTAAAAGTTGAAAATTTGAAGACAAAAGCACAATTCAAAATTGGCACTGGCTTCACAAATCAAATGAGAGAAGAATTTTATGACAATTCGATAATTGGTAAAATTGTCACCTACAAATTTAGAGATATAACAAAGTACGGAATTCCAAAATTTGTATCTTTTTTTAGATTCAGGAACGATAAATAATTCCACCTAAAGGATTAATTTATTGTTATAATAATATATGGATGAACTATACAAGTTCGCCAAAAAGGCCGAAAAAGAAAATGAACTCGAAATCAGATTTAAGGATATTGATACAAGAGAAGGGATTTCGTATGAATCTTTCTCACGTATTGCAAAATATCTGAAAAAAAATAAAAATCTTTGGAAAAAGAAGCAGACTTCTCAAGATGATGTTTTATATGGTTCTGAAAATATTCGAAAAATATCAACACCCAAAGGATCGTATTATGAAAAGAAGAAAAGAGTAAGGGTTTTAGATAGTGATGAATACAAATTGCGAATTTCTGAAGCAAAAGAAATTCCCGTTAATAATTCTAATATCACTTGGAATGATAATACTGTCACTGTTACACGCAAAAGAGATAGAATTACATATACAAACGGCGATGTTAACATTGACTTGACAAAAATAATACAAAATTCTTTAGAAAAAAAAGAAAGTTCAATCTTGTTTGAATGTGAAATTGAATATTTGAACATACCAAATAATGAAACAATTTTTTCAAATTTAATTCTTACAGTTTTAAAACTCATACAAAACGCAACTAAACTTTTTACTATAAAACAACATCAACAAATATCCAAAAATTATGCAAAACTTTTGAGTAATGATATGCGTTTCCCTGGTTCAATTCCTAGAGCCTTGACATCAGAGGTTTTAGAAAAAAGATTGAATAATAATTATGCTGTTACATTGAAGGCAGATGGTATTAGAAAGTTATTGTTCATTTCAAACTCTAACGAATCGTTCTTTGTGGGTAGACCAAAAGTTCAATTCAATACAAAATTTGAATATATTGGAACCAGTCCAATGGGCAATACTTTACTTGATGGAGAATTTTTAGAGAGTGAAAACATTTACATGATATTCGACGTTCTCATATATTCAGGTGAAGATGTTCGTGAATTGGATTTGAAATCAAGAATAAACAAATTAACCGACATTAATGATATTGGTGAAACAAAATTAGTCATGAAAGATTATGAATATTATGATGTTGGAGCAAATGCTCAAATGCTCTGGAATGATAGAGGAAAACTTTATCCTCAAGCTAAATTTGACGGACTTATATTTACACCAATTGATTTACCTTATTTCAACAAGCATATATTCAAATGGAAAAATCATCACACAATTGATCTAGAAATAACAAGAAAGAAAGACAAAACTTGGAAACTTTCAATAGCTGGATTTTCTCGGAGAGGGAATTACACTACTTTCAATTTCCAAGGAGAGTTTGGAGATGGCAAATTTATTTTCAACAAAAAAGGTGATTCAAAAATAAATTTGCTGATGGGAAAATTGGCTGACGTATACGAACCAACCGACACTCAATTTAATGATATTTCTGACGGCGCAATTGTGGAATTCAAAATAAATCACAGTAATGATAAGTTAAGTGTTCCCAGAGTTAGAGAAGATAAACTTTTTCCAAATAATATCCTTTCTGTGAATGATGCATGGACTGCAAGAACTGAAAACATTGATATCAAAACTTTTGAAAAAGTAAAAATTAGAAGTGGGTTACGTGTATATCACAATAAAATTAAGGACTATTTTGTGAAAAAATATATGGTTGGACGATCTATTTTTGACATTGGTTCAGGGGCAGGTGGCGATTATATGAAGTACAAAAAGCACAAGGTCAAAAAAGTCTTTGCAGTTGATATTAAACAAATGGATTACGAAGTTAATGCAAATGATAGTAAGTGGTACAAATTTTTCAAATTGCCTGATAAGAATTGGACGATTCAAAAAATACAAATGAAAAATCCAAGCATGAAACAAGAGCAATCATTTGATGTTGTTGTATGTCATTTTGCATTTCATTATTTCTGGGAAGACATGAAATATTTCAACAATTTCATAGAAGCCGTTTACAAAATGCTCAAACCTGGGGGAATTTTCATTGTTACATTTTTAGATGGTGAACAAATTCTTAATATCATGAACCAGTATAGTATAAATGAATTGAAACAGTCTGGAGTTTACAGCATAAAGATCACGGATTCAATAGAAGACATTGTTAGTGGAAATCCTTTTGAAAAGAAAATAGATGTTTGGTTATCTGGTACAAAGTACTTTGACAATAAACAACCTAAGAAAAAAGTGGAAAATAAGCGTGTTTATAGCCATGAATATTTGGTATTTCCGCATTATTTTATCAATCATACACAGAAATGGTTAGAAGTTGTTGAAGGTGGAACTTTCAATGATTTCTGCAACAAAAATAACAAATCAAAGTATATGGAAGAATGTTTACATATGATTCAAGAAGAAAAAGAGTATAGTTTTTTCAATGGATATTTGGTTATGAAGAAAAAAAAGACTCAGTGAATAGGAAGTTTTCTTGTAACAAAATCATCAAATATCTCTTCCAAACATCCACCAGGCCCCATATGAGCTTGTTGATTTTCTCCACCAGTACCACATTCGATCATTACACGACAACCTGCACACTTTATCATCTTTTTTGGTGCCCCAGGACAAACTGGCTCTCCCCGTGGAGAGTTTGTTGGTGTCTCAAAATTGACAACATCATCATCATTTTCAATGATGTTCATGATGTTGCTGATTTATAACTACTATTTCGTAACCTTTATGTGCTTTTTTTAATTTATTATAGCAAATGTCAACTGCAATGTCATTTGGTTTAACGGCATCGTTTGCAAACCTATTTGAAAAAGGTTATTTTTTGTATGAAGAAAGCAAAAGCTCAGAGTTCTTACCAAATAACAAACTTATATTAATTGATAGTGTCAAAAGCATGCTTTGGATAGTTTTTGGAGGTATAATTAGGTCAAATATATTGATAATTGGCTTCATAATTTCACTAAGTTTGAATTTTATAATATTGTTATATAAACATAAATTGAATACTCAGGAATTGCAGTCAATACCAACTTCAACTACGATGATTTAGTTATAAGTTCAACTTCATATTGTAATTGCCTCCCTCTCAAGTGTACTAAAACTGGGCATTTTGCGTATGCTGAATTCAACTCAGAATTATTCATTTCGACAGTTAGTGTTTGAACTGGTACCATTAAAGGGTTCGAATTTACATATATGGATTCAATATCTTTTATTATTTGCTCGTAAGTTTCAAACTTCATTTAATGGTTTTATCATCATTCCTTTAGGTAGTTTTTTTGCTCAGGATTGACGGCATTTTTATCTTTAAAATGTCTGTGAATCTGATGAAATAATGTTGATAGAATTAAGCATATCACAAAAGATATAAAATAATCAAGTGTATTTGGCATAACTGATCTATTATATACATTTAATTGTTTTAAAGAATTTAACATTAAATATGTTAACATGAAACCTTTTGTTACAGAAACCAATGTTCTTGAAGACGTGTATAAAATTTGTAATTTGCCGTACACACAAAAATTTCTTGGTCCACAACCAATATCAATTGAGAGAAAGCATTTGAAAAAATTAAATTCAAATTATTATATTTCAAACAAGTGTGATGGTTTAAGATTCTTAATTGTTATTCTAGTTATAAATAATAAACCAAGGTGTGTATTAATAAATAGGAACCTGCAATTATTTCTAATAAACATGTCAATTAAAAAACCTTACTATGAAGGTTCTGTATTTGATTGCGAGTTGATTATAAATAACGACAACAAAAAGGAATTTTTATTTTTTGATTGTATTTGTTCTCGTGGTACACCATACAAAGCGTTGTCTTATTCTGAACGAATCGCAAAATGCAATGAATTTTTAAAGGAATGCAATCCTCGTGAAAGTGATGAGTATGTTTTCAGTACGAAACAAATATTTCATTTGACGGACATCGACTCTTTTCGTAAATCATTGAATACACTAAATTATAAACACGATGGATATATTCTGATGCCTGACAACAAAGAAATAATTGTAGGAACGCATTCAACGATGTTCAAATGGAAACCTTGTTATAAGAACACAATTGATTTTAAAGTTGATGATAAGTTAAAATTGTATTTATACAAGAATGGTGAACTATCAAAAACTTTAAATAAACTAACTTTTGAAAATTCAATGCTCGTCGAAGATGATGTTAAATCAAGTATAGTTGAATGTGAGTTCATTTCCAAACGTTTATGGAAACCTTTACAAGTGAGAAAAGATAAGAATACTCCGAACGGGATATTCACATTTAACAAAACACTTGTCAATATAGAAGAAGACATCCAGCCTGAAGAATTTAATTTATTTTGAATTACTATATGAAAATTATTAATTCAAGTAAAATTGCACTTATTTGGACAACAACTCTGACAATCATCATCAAACACAAATTTGAAAAAACCTTTTCAATTGATAACTTTTTTTCCGGAAGCAAATTTTCCAGCAACGATTCCAATTAAGCAACCGATTATTATACCTACCGCTTCTGTCCAAATAGGGTACTCATCTTTATTCAATTTGTCAGATATTATTCTTCCTCCAAATGTTCCCAAAAATGCACCTACTGCATCACTAAATGTATTTCCATAGCCGGCAAATACATTTGGATCTGAAGCTCCAGGAAGTTTCTTTAAAATTGGATCTAATATTGACATTCCTGTGAATAGACCAAAGTTGTCTATAAATCCAAATATGACTCCAGATGCCATACCCACAATTATTGCCATTTTGCTATTATCACTGCCATTCATGAATTGTTTGAAAGTTAATGGAAGTTTTTCATTTTCTGACAATTTTTTATTTAGTTTTTCTTGTTTGTCTTTCCATACTTTGAAGGAAGCATATCCAGTTGCACCAATAGCAACTAAAATTACGATCAAGAAATTTCTAATTGTGGACGTCATTTATATATTAGGTTATTTTTTTTTGTAAATATAATTTGTCATTTATATGGAATGGTCTGACATTCCTTTCGATTTGCAACTAGTTATTCTTAAAAAATCGATTAATTTGGATATTCTTAAACATGCATATAAATGGAAATATGCCAACTCTTCGCTTATTAGATACTATTCAGCTGAACAAGTATATGAATTTTTCCAAATGCAGAACGAAAGAAATGGTCTTGAATGGTTTAACAACCGTAGCTTAATATTTAAAGAAAGAAGAACACATGGGATTGAAATACTAGAACTAACAAGTGTATCTGGATCTATCAACACAAGAACACAAACATACAAACAATTAAAAGAAGCTTTAAAATTAAATAGAGTTAAAGGGTACACAAAACTTAAAACTAAAATTGATTGTATACATGCTCTACAAAAATTATAAACTATTATCAGATATTTCAAAACATGATGTCATTGAACACGTGAACAATATCTTACTTGATATCTTGAACGTTCCCTCCTGATTTCTTATTCTTTAAAATCTAGATTTGTTTTGTTTAATTTTTTTTGAAATAATATACATATTCTTTTTTTCCTCTACCATTAACCAATTAACATAAAGCTTTGTTTGTTTTATAAAATAAATGGAATACATATATGTTATTCATACTAGAGAGTTTATATCATTAAACAAATCTGTTTACAAAATTGGAAAAACTAAACAAGAATTGACTTCAAGTGGTCGTAGTAAACGATGTTCTGGATATCCCAAAGGAAGTATTCAAATAGCACTTTTTTCTGTTAGCGACTGTGATAAAGCTGAAAAACATTTAATAGAAAACCTTAAGTTATCAAAAAATATAAAACACTGTAAAGAATATGGTTCTGAGTATTTTCATGGAACAATAGAAAATATACTCAAGACTACAGTATCTACTATTTTAATCTATTCTAATGACATAGAAGTTGATGAAATACAGAATGAAAGTGAGGGACTTGAGGACTTACAGGAAAACGACATAAGAAAATTAGAAATTTATCTCGACAAACCTCCCTGGATAATGAAGTTCAGTAATGAACTTACTTGTAGATTTTGTAATAATTCATTCTCAAGAGTTGATCAAGTAACACAGCACCAAAAAACATGTGAAGAGAGAGAAGAGTATTATGCATACCTAATCGGGAAACAAACTCTTGTTCAAGATAGTGTTAATAAAGGTATAATATCTGAAGATAGAGAAGTCGAATTTGCATCTCTAATAGGTAATGGATATCCCTATTATTATTAGAAAATATACTGAAAACCACGGTATCTACGGCTTTCGATTATGTTCAAATTTATATTTATTTTTCATGACCTCGTAATATTTTAAATGTCAATTTATTACCTTTGGATTTAGGGTTTACGAGGTTCGCGTAGATTGTACGGACGTGTACGATTCCCATAAACATTCTTTATGTTTGCTCTTATTTCACGAACTGGATTATTAATGTATGATCTTCCATTAGGATCTACATTATGTGTGATTCTAAGTTGACATTCATTTGATGAGCAATTCATTAAAGTCCCATATTTCCACCATTTATTATTTTTTGCATAATATTTCTTTCCTTTACGTAATTGGTTTCCATCTACAGTCCTTAATGCTATTGTTCTTTTTAATTCTCTAGTTGTATTTGCCAATCTGCAACGGTTATTGAAAGGCAAACTTGCTGCAATTAGATCAAGTATTTCTTTTGGTAAATCAGGCAATTTCATTTATATACATTATAAAATCATTTAAAGATTTTATAATATAATTAGTTGTGGCAAGTTCCACGTGAAAAGCTCCAGTAGCATAGTTGGTTAATGCGCAGTGCTTATACGAAAGTATGACATGATGAGTAACATCTTCTAAGGCAACGCTGAGATCATGGGTTCGAGCCCCATCTGGAGCACATTCACATTTTAAACTGATAAACTGATATTGTTTTAAAATGCGAAAATATATATTTAATTTTTATATAGATGAAATATGATAAGATTATTTACAAATACAGATATTTACAATTAGATTTCAAAGATTTGAAAGAAGAAGACTTAAAATTAAAAAGTATATTTGAAAATGATTTTAAAAATTTGCTTTCAATGTTCAAAATTGAAGAAAACACTGAGGACACGGAAGAACTCCATACTATAGATGAAAGGGTTAAATGCTTGTACAAACATATTTGTAAGTTTGTGCATCCTGATAAAGGCGGAAGTAACAAAGTGTTTTCAAAACTAAACAATTCCTATAAAGAAAATGACATACTCGGGATACTGTCGATAGCAATGGATGAAAGTATAGACATCATTCTTGAAGATGATGATATGATATTGTTGCAAAATTCAATAACAAATATAGAGAATAAAATTATCAATCAAAAGAATACATTTTCATACATATGGGAATATGGGACTCAAGAACAAAGAGCAAATATACTAGATACTTTGGAATCAAAGTATGGTGTTAAGTTCACTATTGATGATTTGAACCAATGTCAGAAAGAAAAGTTGGGTTTGCAAAAAATTACATAAAATATTTTATGTAATTAAATTATACAAATGTATGAATCTTTAGGAAATTCATTCCAACATAAAATATCATATGAAACTTTTATTGTTGGTGCAGTGGCACCACCAATATTATCAGGATTGAATAAGCAAAAGCAAGGCAGTTTAGAAGGAGAGATCAATTCAAGTTGTATACCTGGATGTTTTGCTTATACTGCATCAAATGTTTCAGGTCAAGTTATGTCAATAATTGCTTTTAGTGGAATTCCAGGCATAATGCCATATTTATCTGCAGTTTCTCTTTTTGGAGGAATGATTGGAACAGGTTGTTATGCCGGTTCGAATAGAACAAAACTAAGAGAAAAATATAACATACAAGGACGCAACTATAATGATTTCTTTATTCACACATTCGCTTCTCCATGTGCTTTATGTCAAGAAAATGCATTTTTAGAGACAAAGTATAATGAACACAACTCAATACCAGTTGAACAAATCATGACCAAAACCTAAATGATATTTACTTCTTATAACAATTGACATGTTTGCATTTGATTCCAGAATTGTAGCAGACTTGACAAACAGGATGACGGCATTTAAATGCTCTTAATACATGTTTCGGCTTTGCACAGTATGGACATTCTAACTTACAAGACTTACTTTTCAACTTTTGTGCTAACTTCTTAGACACAGACTTTTTTGCATTTGTCCTACGTTTTTGTTCTTCTGCTTTTTCCAACTTGCTTAGTTTATTCCCTAAACCTGGTTTTTGTTTTTCTATTTGTTTCGTTTGTTTGAGAAAGTTTTTCTTTTGTTCTTCTGCTTTCTTCCATTGTTCTAAATTTATAACAGATGATTTAGGCATGTTATTATATATATAACATAAAAATCATGTTCGGTATTGCACATTACAAATTATCGATTCTACCAAATCAAGTTCAGACAAAAACTTTGTCAACGAGTTATAAGGTTCATTATTTTTAAATATCCTCGTTCCTAGTTGAATTTCAATATAGTTGTGTGAAACTGTAGTTGGGAAATGGGATAAAAAGAAAAATATGTCAATAATTGTATTTGATATAGGGTTCCATTCTGTATGTAATTCAAAATTGTTAGGAAATACAAACTTTATTTTATTTGTTCCTCTTTGCTCTAAAAAACTTTCTCTACAGACTGGACAACTTGTATTATTTTGCAGCCAACGTGAAATACAAGCATTATGAAATTTATGATTACACTGTGTTTCAACAATTGTCATTCCCTCTTCAAAGTTCTCCAAACATATTGGACATTGTTCTGAATCATTTTCAGATTCTACTGTATTATTTAATAATCTTCTCATTGATTCTCTATCTAGTGTAGTTTGATTTTGCTGAGGTAAATGCATTAACTGTGTGACAATTACTTCATGAATTTCTCTTGGAATTCTCATTTGGTGACCATTCATTGATATATATTAATAATGAATGATTATTTTACTATATTCCCGCAAAATATAAAATAATCTTTATATTACATGAAACAAAATAACGTGAAGAATGTTTTAAAAACCATGGCACTAGTGATTGTAATTTGTTATATAGTGAAAGAATTGAATAAAACAGAAGCTTTTGCAAGTTTCTCAGATTCTAGTATTATATTTTATGGACGCATGTCATGTCCATATTGCAGGGATATGAAGAAGTTTTTAGATTCAAATAATTTTCCGTATGATTATAGAAATACTGAGAAGGAACCAGCAAAAACAGAATATAAAGAAAAAGGTGCAAACGGTGTTCCATTTTTTGTGAACAAAGTGAATGGGAAAACGTGTTCTGGATACCTTCCCGACATGGAGAAGTTTAAATCAAAACTCGGGATATAATAAAAATATTTCATTTATTATATATGTTGTCTAATGTGAAAATAGAATATGCTCTACCGTTTGTTATTTGGTTCATATTAGAAAAACCGAAATCGCCGGAAGTAGATTTTTTGCATTCAAAACTCCCTGACAAAAAAGAAAAATTCAAAAATTGGCATTTTTATACACTTGTTCTTCTACCATTACTGTTACTGTTGAACAAAGGAAGTTCAAGTCAAATATTGGAACATACTGCAAAAATATTCACATTGACGTCAATAATTAAAATGATTTCATTCATGTCAAAAAAACATGATGTCGAATCGCGTGATATGTTCAATGCATTAAGTTTGTCGTGTTCGCTTATGTTGATTTACGATAAAATTATAAGCCGCGATAAATTTCTTATACCTTACATCTACAATATATTTTTATCATTATATCTTATTATTATGAGAAAAACCACGACTGAAAACATAATTTTGGATTGGATTTTGGTTCATTTTGTTTTCTTTTTTACAAAGTAGTCTTTTGCTACTTCAAGCATCTTTAATTGATGACTGTAACCATCATTCACAAGATTATCATTTAATGGATTATTTAACGAATGTGTAATAGAATCTTCGCAAGATTTTATTTCCTCTATCAATTCATTCAAATGATTTTGTTTCCATGACTCTATGAGTTTTGATAATTGAATAACATTGTCTTTATTTGCATTATTGTACACAGTTTTAGCAGATTGTATTAGTTCGTTCAAGAGTTTTGAATCGTTGATCTTTGCACAATTTGGAAACATAACTAGCATTTCTGCACACAAGACAACTCTCGTGTACTTGCTGTCTATTTTTAACAAAATTAGTTTATCTTTCGCTTTTTCAATTTCATCTTTTTGGTTTAACTTTGTTATTAACTCATCCATATAATTATTAAACCATATTATTTATCACTCGCATAATACAAATACACATATACTCTAAATAGAATATTGTTTTATTTCCCTTAGTGTGTTGCATTTCAATTTCGTGAATGATTTCAAGAATTCTATGTTCATGTCTAAAATACTTCAGAAGTTCTTTTGCTATTTCATTGAAGGTGAAACAATTTTTAAGAAGAGCATAACACTCAGTTCTAATTTGAAAAATAATTGTTTTGTTTACTTCTTTAGAAGTTAACAAATTTATTAATGGATTCATAGCTTTAATTGTATAAATATTGTTATGTATCATTTTTCTTTTTCCCAAACATAACACTCTACTCAGGAAATTTATGTCTATAGATGTTGTATTTGTTGCAGTGAATATGTAAAATGTATTTTGATACTTATCTATTAGTTTGGTCAATTGTTTTTGATAACTTTTTTTGATACAGTGTACGTTGTATATAATTACATTACATGTCTTAATTAAATATTCTCCAGAAATGAATGTTTCTAACATTTTAAACACAACATCATTGAAATTATTCAAACTAGCGTCAAACTCAAATAAAGTTACTGACTTTCTACATATATACAATTTGTTATTGATTTCACTACTAGTGAACGATGTGCTGGAATATGTTTTGTCGATCACATTCATGCATTTTGACACTAGTTTTCTTTTTCCAGAGGAAACACATCCATGAATTAATACATTACAACACCTGCTTGTAATTAAAGTTTCAATTTCTAGATCGTTCATAAATCATCAACTAGTTTTGTTTTTAATTGAATATGCTTTCCACAAGAAACATTTGTCAAATCCTATCAGTTCAATGTCAATATCAATAATCTCATTAGTTTTAAAATCAGAATAAATGATTAACCTATCATTTCTCGAATAAAAAGGTATTTCAAATTTCTTGTAACGAAAAGGAATTTTGACCAAGAGGTCATTATACATTTTGATGTCTTTATTCAAAATTTTGGACGTATATTCGGTGAGTTCTCCTATAAAATTAGAAAAGTTATCCAAAATACTTACACTTATATACCATTTTGAATTTGCCTGGTAAATGGGCTTTTTTATTTCAGCGTTCTTTAACACCAAACGAATTGGTTTATTGTTGAAATATATTTTTGCAATTGATGTTGATCCAACTTGAGCGTTGGTGTACGAAAATGACATAAAAGAATAGCACTTAATATTATAAACGAGGATATATTTAAATGAGTGATCTGCGAATTAAAACAAAACGTTTTTTTTCAAAATATGTAGATCTTAAAACTTCTATCAATATTGAAATAAGTTTATACAATGCCTCAATAAGATTCGCTAAAGATAATGATATCGTCAATTCTTGGGAAGATCCTGGTTTTGTTCACATTTACTTACAAAAAACAACAAATATATTATCATTCCTTGAAAATGATGCTTTTTTACAAAAAATAAAGGACAAATCGTTCAGTTGTAAAAATGTAGGTAACCTTGAAGCATGTGACATTTTCGAAAGTTGGAATCCTAAACATTTCAAAGATGAAAACGTAGAAGAAGGTATTTTTCAATGTAGAAAATGTAAGAGTAGAAAAACTGAATATTACAGTTTACAAACTAGAAGTGCAGATGAACCTATGACCAATTATATTACTTGCCTTGAATGCAAAAATAGATGGAGGATGTAAAAAATAAATGGGAACGGCAATTTGTTGTAAAATTATTAATTCACAATGCCATTTCATTTACATATTCTATAACGGATCTATTCAGAATGTACAATTTCAAGAGTAAATGAATGCTGTGATACATTGTTCGTATCTGTTAATTGGACAAGATCTCCACCATGTTTCATAAACTTGACTGTTAATTTACTTAAATCAATTTCAGGATTTAATTTCGCTGAAGAGTTACAGCATACATAACAAGGTTTTCTTTCACCTGGCGCTAAAGTACTACTATCAAAATATGTTATTGCGGTTGATCTATGAGACCCAGAATTATCAGTAGATATAATATTATCTTGCAATTCTGATATGTCTAGAATAACATAATCTTCATTCATGACTTTGGGAAAACAAACATTTTTAATTGTAATTTCTGAAACTTTTTTAATTGATGATATTGATATCGATTTATAACTATCATGCTCAAAATATATACTGTATGAAAAGTCATTCATAGATGGGTCTTTATCACGGCTATCAACAAATATTGTTGTAACTTTATTATTGTATTTCGGTTGTGTGTTTTGGTAAACATTTGAAAAATGAGGAGTTGAGCATCTTTCGTACTTTGCAGAATCATTATTTGCTTGAGTGTACATTATCTATAATATACATTTTAATTTATTTAGCGTTATATTCCGAAAAAAAATTCATGTAGTATAATATCATGTTATCCTTTAAAGATGATATTGTATTCCATAATATTAGAACTACCTCAATGGGTGGAAAATCCATAAATTTAACTAGAAAAGATAATTCAAAAATCCAATTCATATCAAAATCATTTGCATATAATATCGATAATGACAAAATGTGTATACCAAAAGGGTTAAGTCATGAGGAAATCTATGCCACCATTAAAGAATACATAGTTAAACATTCTGAAGTTATTTACGGGAAAAAACTTTCAGGAGATGTAATTGATGGTTTGTATAATGAACATGAACAATCTGACCTTATTGCAAAATTTCCAATAGTTGACAAAAATGGGAGAAAAGAGTTTGATGGAATTATATTCGATAATGCAAAAAAACATGTCCCTTTATGTAATCTAAAGGAAAAATGCAAAATTCAAGTAGTAGTAGAATTAGTTGGAATATATTTTGTTCCGAAGCGTTTCGGTCTATCTTGGAAAGTTGTTCAAGTCCTCACCAAGCCAAACGTTGACTTGACAAAATATGCATTCCGTGATCTTGAATATTTTGAAGATGCAATACCAGTATAAGTGTAATTAAAAGAATAAAAACAATATATTCTAAATAACATGTTATCTTTCAAATACATTCCACAAAGTTTTGAAGAAATCTTAGGAAACAAAGAAACATGTTGTAATTTATTGAACAACATTCAATCAAACTCACACATTTTTCATATAGTATCAGGTTCGATTGGAAGCGGAAAAACTACGATCATTAAGAATGTTGTGAATGAATATAACAAACATATAGAATTGATAGATGTTGATTTAGATTGTATCAGTACAAAACATATAATTGAAAAGCTTGAGAAGATTCTAAACAATATCAATATTTCTAAAAAAGAAAGAATTCTAATAATTGAAGATATTGAAATATATGAGAGTTTAAATTTAAATAGTATATTTCAGTATATATATACAAAATGTATTCATACTAATACTGTTGTAATAACTTCTTGCAATTCAAAGTTTACCAATGAATTTATAAGAAGTTTTGATAAAATGAAAATTCCATATAATTTATGTTCAGTTATGAAGCCTTCAGCGAAAGAATTATTTAAATTCACAAAAAGAGTTTGTAAACTTGAACAAAAGAATGTTCCAAATATCAAAAACTTTAATGATGTTACTGATATAAGGTTTTTTCTCAATAATTTAGACTCACAAAATGCGAAACACTTGTATGATCAAACCTTTGATTATAGTGAAATTATAACAAAATTAACATGTCCAGATATCCCAATTGTTGAAAAATTTAAAATTTCAAAGTGCGAGATAACACCTTTACCCATACACATATTTGAGTCGTATCTTGCTCACGCTGAAGAAAATTTAAACACGTACTTTAGCATTATGAATTCTGTTATATTCGGTGATTACTTGTATACTAAAATGTTTACTAATCAAATGTGGGAACTTATGAATGACACAATCCTATTTTCAATAATTATCCCAACGTATCATTTCAAACAAAATAGTAAAGTTGTTTTGTCTAAGCCTGCTGTATGGAGTAGATACTCGAATATGTGTTTGAAGAGAAAAATCATGAAAATATTAATGTATAAAATGAACATTTACAATCAAGACAAAATTTTATCCCAACGGCAAGAGTTGATTAATTCTATCAAAGAATCCAACATAATTAAATTCAATGATTATGACATATTATTGATTAAGTGTTTTGACATGCTCGAAAGCAGTATTACAATTAAGGAACTAATAAAAAAATATAATAAGTTGCAGTTGGTGAAGTAATGAACAGTGACACAAAATACTACTTACACTGGCAAAAATATTCAAACACGTACATCTATGTTCTTTAGGTTAAACTCTCGCAGAATTTACCCCTGCAGTTTTTTCACAAATATATTGTGTCACCTTGCAGTAGGAGTCCATTGAGTGATGTGATATACAGCAACCACATGGAAAAATATATTTCTCATTGTGAACACATGTACCATTCTTGTTATATTTTGTCATACCTTTAACATGTCGAAATCTTACAAAGGTTGGTGTGTAGGTTATTGGGTCTCTTTCATATACACACCTGTAAGATACATCAACTTCTTTATTGAACTGGTTGCAAAATTCAATGTTCCCGACTCTGGGGCTTCCAAAACTGACACTACTTACATGAATCTTTGGATTTGTTAATTTAATATCAAGTGCACATAATGTTTGGCAAGCTGCTCCTAAAGAATGAGACCCTAATACAACTTTCAATAAATTGCTGTCTTTAAGAAAATTGAGAATATCAGTTCGTACACTTTCATATGCTTTTAAGAACCCTGCATGAACTTGTGCTAGTTCTGAAAACAATTTTGATTTCGTTCTTATGACAGTGAAATCAGTTTTCCAATCACTTAAATTGGTTGTACCTCTGAATGAAATAACAACTGAATCATCAATTACTGCTAAATGAACTTGCGTATCTGTTTCCAAGTTGTTTATAAATGTTGACGTTGGTGTACAGAAACTATCATCATATGCTGAATTTGCATATTGTGCGCATTTTGCTATCAGTTTATCGTCCATTAATTAATTACGAATATATTTTGTCTACAAATTGGACATGATTGATTTTGATTCAGCCATTTATCAATACACCGTTTGTGGAAACTGTGTCCACAATTGAGTGTTCTTATCTTTTCTGGAATCGTATAGGTGTTTAAACATATTGAACATTGTTCATTTGAACATGATTTTGATGCAATCTTCAATGTTGGATATTTTAGATTTTCAAGCTGCAATCCTATATAATTGATCTCTTTTTCAAATTGGCTTTTATTCAAATTTTCATAACATTCAAGTTTACAGTTAATTGAGCTTATTACATGTGTACGAATAATATTCAATAATGATTCATCTTCACATTCAAATGTTATTTTTGCTCTCATCATAACAATTTATAAATAATTATTTTCTTTATTAAACTTATATAACATGACCGGTGCTCCGTTGGAAACTGCTTTCCAAAGCTCTATTTGCGGGAAATCACAAATCGATTTTGCTCAAACTGTAGAAAGTCCTGAAATGCATAATAATTTATTTTTTGAAGGTAGTTATACACCTTTTAGTTCCAGCAGTTATTTGAAGGATTCTCCTCATTCTTGTCAAAGGTCTCAATTAACTAAATATTATAAAGAACATCATCCAAGTCAATGAAAAATCCACATAAAGAATTCAACAGTTACCAAACAAACAATATGGATATATTTGAAAACGCTTTTATAACAATTGACAAATTGATTAAGAAAATTATTGAAAAAGAAGCAAAGAAAATAATTTCTAATAGACGATCCATTACACACAATCATCCACCAACAAATCAATTGGTAGATGATTGTCCGTACTGTAAAAAATTTGGTAATATTCTTATGAAAATCAACTCGGTCAAAGAATTAACAGAAATTTCTAGTAATTTTCGCGACATTAATAGTGATTCAAGTGTTCCTAGCGAAATTTCTAGTGATCCTAGCGAAATTTCTAGTTTTGTCTCCTCTCTGCCATGTATTGTTTGATCTCGTTTTCAATAAGTTCTAAAAAATAATATACCTTTTCTAAAAACTTTGGTACAAATATACTATATTTCACATTCATGTCATCTCGAGTCTCTTTCACCCATACATTTATCTCTTTATCGTGAGCAGGTGAACTATATTCTTGTATCTTACACATTATATATTCAACCAGTCCTTGAAAGTTCTTGGATTCAAAAGTCTTATGTTCGAATAAACCTTTTAAAAACTCGGAATCGATATATTCATCTATTTCATTTCTAAGTTTTTTATTATTTGGTGTAAAACTTTTGAATTTGTCCCCTATTTCTTCTATAAGTTTACATAAATGTTCATGTCGTTGTGGAGTAGCTTCTAAATCTGTAGCAATCAAATCCCAAAACGCTTTTTTCATTGTTATTTCGATTTGTTTTTCCATAATCTAATATAAATTTAATTTTTCAATAATTTATGCTTTTTTAACAAGTTGTTGCACAATGAGGGTTAAAGGTCCAACAACTGCAAGGAATAGAGCGCCATGTACTAAGGAATCTGTGCCTTTACCAGTAGTTAATTTCTTACTTGCTGTGAATGCATATGCTGAATCGGATACCATCCAGAATAATAACATGGTGTATACAAGTACGCCTACCTTTGGTAATTGAGGGACAAGATTTTTCATTCCGGCCATTATTTGTATTATATCAAAAGAAAAAAATTTAAACATAATATTTATTGTAATATTATAAACAATGAAAGAAACAAATATAATTGTATGTGTTGATTGCTCTTATGGTATTTCAAAAAATCGAACGATTCCTTGGAATGTTAAAGAAGACTTAGAAAACTTTAAAAAAATAACTTCAAATTGTGAAACACATAAAAGAAATGTTCTTATTGTTGGAAAAAATACATTCGAATCTTTACCAAAATCCTTGCAAATGAGTCATGATAAGCATAGACTTACAATCCAAGTGTCAAGATCATCATCAAATACCATTGATAAGGTAATTGAAGATTGTAATAAAGATGAAAATATTGATAAAATATTTATTTGCGGGGGTTCTGATATATATCAATATGCAATAAACAATTTACAAATTGACGCCGTGTATATGACAAAGTTGAAAAATTCTTTTGACTGTGATAATTCTATAGATTTTCATTCTGTTCTTAATACAAACTTTAAAATCCGGTCATATATAAACAATAATACTTTTGAATATTTTGAATATGTTCCATTGTTACAAGAAGAATTATACTTAAACTTACTGAAAAATGTTTTATATAATGGTAAATATTCTTTAGATAGAACAAATACCGGAACAATACGTTTATTCGGTGAAAGATTAGAATTTTCTCTTGACCGGTTTCCTTTACTCACAACCAAAAAAGTATATTGGAGAGGAATTGTTCATGAATTATTATGGTTCTTAAAAGGACATACGAATGTTAAATTGTTACAAAATGAATCTGTTCATATATGGGACGGGAATACATCAAGGGAATATCTTGATTCAATAGGTCTACTTGACCGTAATGTTGGTGACGCTGGACCAATATATGGATATCAATGGAGAAAATGGAATGCAGATTATTCTCAACCAGATTCTAAAGGAGTTGACCAATTACAAGAATGTATTGATTTAATAAAAAATAACCCCACATCCCGGCGTATTTTATTTACAGCATGGAATCCAGAACAACTAAATTTAATGGCTTTACCTCCTTGTCATATCATGTGTCAGTTTTTTGTCGATGGCAATTTATTGAGTTGTCAAATGTATCAACGTTCTGTTGATTGTTTTCTTGGACTTCCTTTCAATATTGCAAGTTACGCTCTTCTCACTTACATTATTGCACACATTACTGGAAAAACACCTCACAGATTGATATTAGTTCTAGGAGATACTCACATATATTCTAATCATATTGAACAAGTTAAGCAGCAAATTACCAGAATTCCCTATGATTTTCCAACAATTGCTTTCAAAAGGCAGGTGAAGAATATTGATGACTTTGTTGCTGATGATATAAGATTACTTAATTATGATTCTCACCCAACTATAAAAGCCAAAATGGCAGTGTAAATACATACGACATAAACAGAAATATTTTTACAAAATTTAGCAACTTAATGCGCACAAACTCTACGAGTAGTTTTCGACGAAACACCCTATTTCCCCGGAGTACGGACTACATTTATGTTACAAAATTTTACAACTTATTATTGCAAACAACATAAAAGCAAATAACATAAAGAACAAAATTTGGGAAACAGAAAGCAAAAGACAAATATTCATTTTAAATAATGTGGT
>MDTC01167735.1_pt1 | contig 31242 bp, 29 predicted proteins | sample 811181 | NCBI WGS metagenome assembly MDTC01 (sample SAMN05326644, study PRJNA326480) | marine metagenome | isolation source: seawater | place: Pacific Ocean: North | collected 2011
GTAGTACCTGCGAGAGTTTTCGGTGGAAATGAAATTCTGGGTAAGGGTATGTTTGTTCCAAGGATTGGACGAAAATTAGTTATTATTTTTGGAAATCCCATAGAAATGAAGGATTTGGACCCAGGGAAAAGTGAGCTTAACCGTTATGAAATTATTTCAACCAGAGTGCTAGATGCCATTTCCAAATTAGATATCAAAAAATAGTCACTTTTATTTTTTAAGAAAAGGTTGGAGTATGTTAATGATTCTTTGATTTATATGTTCTTTGGGGTCAGGGAATTTAAAATTAAACCCTGTTATCGTTTCGTATAAATGGATATATCGGGCAGATAGTTCTACTACAAGTTCTTCAGGAGCATTTGGTAATGTGTTATCATTGTAGGGGTCACAATTTTCTCTAAACCATAACCTGAGGAATTCTTTATCCACATTCTCAGGTTCTATTCCCTTTCGACATCTTTCTTCATAACTGGGTGCTAACCAGTATCTCGAAGAGTCGGGTGTATGAATTTCATCAATCAGGAGGATCTTACCTTCATCAGATAGGCCCATCTCATATTTGGTATCCACTAAGATTAATCCATTTTTTCTAGCAAGTTCTTGACCCCTTGCGAATAATAACAAAGCACTTTTTGATGCATATTCCCAATGATCTCTAGTCATCCATTTATCATCAATAATTTCTTGGGGGGAAATCGGCCTGTCATGGGCATCTTCCTTGGTAGTTGGGGTAATAATCGGAGAAGGAAATTGTTCATTTTTATATATACCATCTGGCAAAGATATTCCACAATATGTTCTTTCACCCGCTTGGTATCTTGTCCAAACCGAAGTACTTGAGCTTCCCGTCATAAAACCACGAACCACAAATTCAATAGGAAAAGGTGTACATTTTTGTGCGATTGTAACATTGGGATCTGGAGTGCTAAGCAGGTGATTAGGCATAATATCTTTAGTCTGCTCAAACCACCAGGCACCAGTTTGATTGAGTACCTGTCCCTTAAATGGTATTGTAGCTAATATTCGGTCAAACGCTGACTGTCTATCTGTGGTTATAAGGGCGAAGTAGTCACCGAGATCATAACGGTCACGAACCTTGCCTTGGTATTTTGGTATACCCTCTAAATGGGTGTGTTCAAGACAGTTGAAAAGATTTTGAGCAATTTTATCACGGTAATCGTGAAGGGTATTAAGAGAAGCTATCATTACTCCCAAGGCTAGGTCGTCCGAATCAAAGTTCAAGCCCAAGGGAAATAAATCTCGTTTAATTGACTGGGTTAGTTAATTGATATAAAAAGCTTTCTAAATTTATATAACAACTCGCCCATGAACATCGAAAAACCCTATGATCTCATAATAATAGGAGGAGGGCCAGCAGGCTATGCTGCAGGTATTCGTGCCGGACAACTTGGTCACCGTGCTTTGGTAGTGGAAAAAGAAAGGGCGGGAGGAACTTGCTTAAATTGGGGGTGCATCCCTTCCAAAGCCCTGCTTAAGAGTGCCGAAGCATATCAGGCGGCATTACACTCCGAAAGCTTTGGTTTTAAATGCAAGGAGATTGAGGTGGACTTTGCCCAAGTAATGGCCAGATCACGCACAGTGGCTGATCAAATGGGTGGCGGGATCGAATTTCTATTCAAGAAAAACAAGGTCGATTATGTTGTTGGATCTGCAACTTTACTTGAGCCAGATACTATTGAGGTGGTGGATGGAGAGTATGCCGGTACCAAAGTTCAGGCGAACCGGGTCATGATTGCCACTGGCTGCAAACCCCGAACCTTAGATGAAATTCCTGTGGATGGTAAACGAATCATGACATCTCGGGAGGCACTGGCGATGAAAGAAATGCCATCGAGTATCGCGATTCTTGGAGCTGGTGCAATTGGGGCGGAATTTGCTTACTTTTTGAATGCTTTTGGATGTAAGGTTTCTTTGATCGAAATGTTACCGAGCGTTTTACCAGTAGAAGATGCGGAGATATCCAGTACATTGGGCAAAGCATTTATAAAACAGGGAATTGATTGTCGGGTAAGTACGCGTGTCGACAAAATCGATCTTGTGGAAGGTGGAGTTTCATTAAGTCTTCATAGCGAAAAGGGAGATGAATTGCTGGAGGTGGAATCGGTTCTACTTGCTATTGGAGTCGTTCCTAACTTAGACGGAGTACTTTCAGATTCTTGTAAAATAGATTTGAATCGCGGATACATCAAAGTAGATGAGAATTACCAAACATCATTAAAAAATGTCTTTGCGGCGGGTGACATTATTGGTCCTCCTTGGTTGGCTCATGTTGCCACTTACCGGGCGGTTCAGGCGGTAAATGGAATGTTTGGTCATGCAGATCCAATCCCGATGAATTCTTTCCCCGGATGTACATACTGCCAACCCCAAGTGGCAAGTATTGGATTAACCGAAGAAAAAGCGAAGGAGGAGGGAGTGGCATATAAGGTGGGAAAATTCCCTTTTGCTGCGTCTGGTAAAGCGGTGGCGGTCAATCATTCCGAAGGATTTGTAAAAATTCTGGTAGGCGAGAAATATGGAGAAATCTTGGGTGCCCATATTATAGGCTCTGATGCTACTGAACTTATTACCGAATATGGATTGGGCATAAAGTTGGAAGCGACCGTGGACGAGATCCATCAGACAATCCATGCCCATCCGACTATGAGTGAGGCATTGGCAGAAGCTGCGGCATCAGTTCATGGTGAAGCCATTCATATATAAGCTTGGTTACCCACTTTTTATGACACAGGTTAAAGTTGTATATTCCTTCATTTGCTGAAATTATAAAAACATTGTTCTTTAATAACCCTTAGCCATGTGCATCCATAGATTGTCAGATTATCTGACAACCAACCGAACGTTATTGAGCGGTCACGGTGGTACAACGGTCATCGACCTGGATGTGCGGTTAAAATCTATAACCGAAATTTGCGCTCTGTTCGAACCTCTGGCAATTCGAGCAAAGTGTGTAAAAATCTAATTACGCACCATGAACCTATCACAAAAACAATCGACTGAGGAACTCGCAATCCGTCTGGACAAATCTAACCCTAATCACCATTTATGGAACAACAATGGTACCTGGTGGCTTCATTACACGATCTACCCTACCCCAGTCACTTCAGAAAGAAGGAGAAAATCCCTGAGAACTCCAAGCCTTAAACAGGCCCGTCAGAAAAGGGATCAAATATTTAAAAAGTTAATTTCAGATTCATTGCTCTTTGCTGCTTAAGGTTAGGCAATAATCAAGGTTTGGGAATATCAAACTTGTATCTGAATCGAAAAGAATTAGTATAATCCTTTTTCGGGCCCTTAGCTCAGTTGGTTAGAGCATCCGACTCATAATCGGCGGGTCGTCGGTTCAAGTCCGACAGGGCCCACCATTAACAAATTATTTAGATTTACCTTTAGCAATCTGTTGAGCTAATGCAAAACGTGCAGCGGCTTCCAGCTTTTGGAGTGCGGCTAAATCCAAGTTACTCTTTTTCCCTTCCGATAGAGCATCTTGGGCACGTTTTACCGCATCTTCAATTGTGGAATCATCTTGTTCACTAATCATCAGTGCCTCATCGGTAAGAATTGATACTTTGTCCGAGTAGACTTCAACAAAACCTGAACTGACCGCTAAGTATTCATGGGATCCATTTCGTTCGACCTTCAGATCACCAGGAATTAATTTATCGATGATGGGAACATGGTGGGGCAAAATATCAATTTTACCGTTTGCAGTAGGCACGACCACAGAGTCGACATCCTCGGAAAAAACCGTAGCGTCAGGAGTTACAATTTCAAGAGTTAGTGGCATGGGAGCGATATTTCTGCGAACTTAAGAATTATCTCCTCCGATAACGGAATCAATTCCGCCCTTCATGTAAAAATCATTCTCCGCTACTTCATCTAATTCTCCATCTAGGATCATTTTAAAACCACGGATCGTATCTTTAACCGATACATATTCTCCGGCTACTCCCGTAAAAACTTCAGCAACATGGAAAGGCTGAGAAAGAAACTTTTGTATCTTCCGGGCACGAAATACTGTTTGCTTTTGTTCAGGTGACAATTCATCCAATCCAAGGATAGCAATGATATCTTGGAGATCTTTGTAAGCTTGTAAAACCTCTTGGACTCCACGTGCAACCTTGAAGTGTTCTTCGCCAACAATTTCAGGTGACAAGGCATTAGAAACAGATGCAAGGGGATCAACCGCTGGGTAAATCCCAAGTTCAGCAATCGAACGTTCTAAAACGATGGTAGAGTCGAGGTGTGCGAAAGTGTTTGCCGGAGCAGGGTCGGTCAAGTCGTCTGCTGGAACATAAACTGCCTGGAAGGAGGTGATCGAACCTTTTTTGGTCGACGTGATCCGTTCTTGAAGGATTCCCATTTCCTCGGCAAGGGTGGGTTGATACCCTACGGCTGAAGGCGAGCGACCAAGCAGTGCGGATACCTCTGAACCTGCTTGGGAGAAACGGAAGATGTTATCTACGAAGAGCAAAACATCCTGGCCCATTTCATCACGAAAGTATTCAGCCATGCTAAGACCTGAAAGAGCTACTCGCATACGAGCTCCGGGAGGTTCGTTCATTTGTCCGTAAACTAAAGCAACCTTGGACTTTGAAATATCGTCTTGGTTAATAACACCTGCTTCTGACATTTCTTGGTAGAGATCGTTACCTTCACGGGAACGTTCCCCTACTCCAGCAAAAACAGAATAACCACCGTGTGCCTTGGCGATATTGTTAATCAATTCCATGATAACAACGGTTTTGCCTACCCCAGCACCTCCGAAAGCTCCCACTTTTCCTCCTTTGATAAAGGGACAGATCAAATCAATTACTTTAATTCCAGTCTCAAGGATATTTGCTTCCGTATCCTGATCGACAAGGGTCGGGGCTGGGCGGTGAATCGGACGGGTTTCGGAATGTCCGCATTCGCCACGGTTGTCCACAGTATCACCAGTAACATTAAAAATACGTCCTAGAACTTTTTCACCTACAGGGACAGAAATTGGATTGGCGGTGTTTAACACATCCATTCCACGCACCAAACCTTCGGTCGAAGACATGGCAACAGCACGAACTCGGTTATCTCCAAGATGTTGTTGCGTTTCTAAAACCAATTTGGCATTGGTCGATTCGTCTAATTTGTATGTGACCTCAAGGGCATCGTAAATTTTCGGCATTCCTTCGGCTGGAAATTCGGCGTCTACGACGGCTCCGATGACTTGAACGATTTTTCCTTGGGTTGGGTTCGAGTTGTCCTGTTCCATGATAGTAATAAATTCTAGTTTGCAAGGGTTGCAGCAGAGATCTCAAGAATTTCCTGAGTTATTGCAGCTTGGCGGGCACGGTTGTATTGAAGAGTTAAATCGTTGAGCAAATTGCCGGCATTATCGGTTGCAGTTTTCATGGCAACCATGCGGGCACTGTGTTCAGAAGCTTGTGACTCCATCACCATTTGGTGAATCTGTTGCTTCATATATAAAGTTCCTAGTTCAGCTAAAACCTCATCACGGTTTTCGATAAGAATTTCACGTTTATCTTTAGGGACATCATGGTCATTAATGCCAAAGCGGGCGTGCAATTTTTGACTCATTTCATCCAGATCGTTCAAAGGAAACAAACGAACTAACTCAGGTTCTTGTCTTAGGGTATTAATAAATCCAGTATGAAGAACTTCGATGGTATCGATTTGATCATCCCCATAAGATCGTAAAAGGAATTCAATAATTGGCTTAATGTCAGAATAACGGGGCTTGTCAGGCAGACTGAAATCAGCCAGCAAGTCTCTGCGAGTCCGTGATAAGTATTGAGTGGCACGCTTCCCGACGGCAACAAACTTGGCAGAAGAATCAACATCGGACAACATTCTGAACAGATTAGAGTTGAGTGCTCCACAAAGCCCTTTGTCCGTACCTATAACAAGAATGCCACGATGCCTGACTGGGCGATCATTAAAGTACTTATGAGTAATCTCCTCAAATTCATCGGCAACCGACACAATCACATCAGCAAGTAACATGGCATAGGGGCGTCCATTCTTAGCCGCATCCTGAGCTTTTTTCATTTTGGATGTGGCTACCATTTGCATAGCACGGGTAATTTGTCGGGTGCTTTTAACTCCCTTGATCCGTAATCGAATATCCCGAGTGTTGGCCATCTATTGTATCAGATTAAATTGGAAAATAAATAAAGATCAGGAAAAGGTTCTCTTCCAATCTTCAACCGCACTACGGAGTTTCTGCTCGGTTTCCTCTTCTAATTTGCCAGTAGAATAGATTAACTCGCATGCCTCCTTACCTTGAGTCTCCATGTAATCACGCAGACTTTGGGTTGCACGATTAACATCACTGACAGCAATGGAATCAAAGAAATTATTTTGCATAGCCCACATAATAGCAGTCTGAACTTCTACCGAAATGGGGTTTGATGCGGTCTGTTTAAAAAGCTCAACTATTCGTGCACCCCTATCTAAACTAGCTTTAGTTGTTGCATCCAAGTCAGATTCAAATTGAGAGAAGGCAGCAAGCTCACGAAATTGAGCGAGTTCTAACTTAACTTTGCCTGCAACTTTTTTGTAGGCTTTAATCTGAGCAGCAGAACCGACTCGAGAAACGGACAATCCTACTGAAACCGCTGGCCTAATGCCCTTATTGAACAGATCTGTCTCAAGAAAGATTTGGCCATCAGTGATAGAGATAACATTGGTTGGAATATAGCCGGAAACATCCCCCATCTGGGTCTCGATAATGGGCAATGCGGTAAGGGAGCCATTTCCACTGTCTTCGTTCAAGCGAGCCGATCTTTCCAATAAACGAGAATGAAGATAAAAAACATCGCCAGGATAAGCTTCTCGACCAGATGGTCGCTTAAGAATGAGTGAAATCTGACGATAAGCAACCGCGTGCTTAGACAAGTCGTCATAAACAATTAGAGCATCCATGCCGTTTTCCATGTACCATTCTCCCATGGCACAACCCGAATAAGGTGCAAGGTATTGGTTGGCGGGGTTATCTGCAGCGGGAGCGGAAACGATGGTGACATATTCCATGGCACCACTTTCCTCAAGAGTCTTAATTGTACGGGCTACATTGGCGTTTTTTTGCCCAACTGCAACATAGATGCAATAAACGGGACGGAAATTGGAATCACCCGATTTCTCCCCTTGCTTGTTTATTTTCGCCTGATTGATAATCGTATCAATCGCAATAGTGGTTTTGCCCGTTGATCGGTCACCAATGATGAGTTCGCGCTGCCCTCTTCCAATTGGGACCATCGAATCAACCGCCATGATACCAGTTTGAAGAGGTTGATCTACAGATTTACGGGGAATAATACCAGGTGCGATTCTTTCAACCGGCAGCGTCTCATCGGATTTGATGGCACCCTTGCCGTCCATGGGTCGCCCAACTGCGTCTACTACCCTACCAAGCAATTCTTTGCCAACTGGTACGGAGAGGAGTCTTCCCGTGGTTCGGGCTTCATCTCCTTCTTTGAGGGAGCTTACATCACCAAGCAAAACACAACCAACCGAATTTTCCTCCAAATTTAAGGCAATACCTAAGACATTATTAGGAAATTCGATCATCTCATTGTACATCACTTTAGATAATCCATCCACACGTGCTACGCCATCGGCAAGTGTGGTGATGGTACCTACATTAGTGCGTGTAGAATCGGTGGATAAACTTTCGATTTCCTTGCGAATTAGTTCAGTAATGGAACTCATGATGGATAAATATGATATTTTACGAAGTAAGGGATTGGGAGAGTTTGGTTAATCTTGATTGGATTGAGTCTTCAAAAACATCATCCACTAAACGAACGCGGTAACCTGCAATTAGCTGATCGTTTTTGGAAACTTGCAAATCAAGAGAGTGGGATGTAATTGTGTCTAATTTGCTCTTAAGGCTTGAGATTAAAGACTCATTAGGCTGGCAGCCAAACTCAACTTCAACAAGTTGTTTACGCAGGGTTTTACGAATTTCGAACAAGTAAGCCTTCAAGATATCTCGATGCCCGGTTGGTTTACATTCCCTTAGTCCAGATAGAACTTCATTAACCAATGACATTTCAATAATGCCGTGTTCATTGGAAGACTTGTTGACGAGTTCGCGAACGAGGTTGTTGTAGCGAAAAAGCATGACCATTAAATTAGGAGACCAAATCAAGCTCTTTGGTTGCTTGAGAAGAAAACTTTTCTTTTTCCTCTTCAGACAAATCTTTGGAGAGAACTTTGGTTGCGGTTAAAACAACCAGTGAGGCAATTTCTTCACGGGCTTCCAGTAAAACACGCTCCCTTTCCTGTTCCATAGCGACTTTTGCTTTGGCAATGATTTCCTCAGCTTGTTTGCGAGCATCATCCTTTTGCGATTCAATCAATGCTTTGGCTTGTTCTTGGGCAGAAGAGATTGTCTTTTTCGCTTCAAGAGAAGCATCTTGAAGTGTTTGTTGCTGTTGCTTTTCAGTTTCCTCTAATTCAAGCTTAATTCGGTCTGCATTTTTGAGCGAATCCGATATCTGCTTTTCCCGTTCTTTAATTGTGCTAAGGACATTTTTGAAGGCAAACTTCCATATTACTATGGCTACGATCAAAAAATTGATCGCCTGAGCAATTAGCATAGGCCAATCAATCCCAAATGTTTCAACTATACCTTGAGCTGTATCTCCAAGGTTGGCTAGAACGATCATGGAAGATGGGAGGTAAAACCTCTGAGATTAAAGGAAAAGTGAATAAAAAGCTACAGCCTCTGCAAGGGCCATACCGATGATAGATTGAACGAGGATTTGACCAGATGCGTCTGGGTTGCGTCCGACCGCTTCGGCTGCTTTCATGCCAACGATACCAACCCCAATGGCGGCTCCGAGGCAACCAAGGCCAGCTTGTATGGAACCTGTAATTCCTTGTGCTTGTTCAGATGCTTGTGCGAGTACTTCGATCATTTTATTGTTTTATTTTAGTGGTTAATTTAGTTATCACACACCTACAAATTTATTATAGTCATGTGCGGAAATTAGTGGTGGTCTCCTTCTTCGTGATTGCAGATTAGCCCAATGTAAACGGACACAAGGAGCATAAATACCAACGCTTGAACCAAGCCGATAAGAACCTCCATGAAATAAAAAGGGACAGGAAGAATCCACTTAAGTTGGGGGACTAAATAAAACATGCTGTGGAGCAAGCTTTCTCCGCCAAAAACATTCCCAAATAAGCGGAAAGTTAAAGACACTGGACGGAAGAGTATTGAAAGGACTTCGATTACACCAACTGCCAAGAAAATGACACCTAACAATCCGAATATCAAGGAACTAACTTCAGATTTTTCAGCTTTGTTACCAAACCAATCTTTGATGATTGCCTTAAATCCAGCAAATTTAACAATGAAGTAAATCCAAAATAGGTTAGCAACCAAGGCTAACGCCAGAGTCATGTTAAGGTCAGCATTTCCAGGACGAACTAAAGGTTTTGCAATGGCAAAATGACCTTGATCATCAACTTGACCATATCCGATTGTTCCAACTCCTGGAAGTAGTCCGCTCCAATTATGGATCAATATAAAAAAGAAAAGACCGCTAAGGAGCCAAAAAGAGGGAAAAAAGACTTTTTTACCAACTATCGGTTCGATAATACCACGAATCCCTCCGATTACGGACTCAAGAATAAGTTGTCCTTTAGTGGGTATTAATTGGGGTTTTCCAACCATAATTTTCACCAAAACAACTAGTAGTAGAGATATGATCCAACTTGTAATCATGGAGTTAGTAACCGGCAAATTACCGAGGGTAAAAACCGTTTCTGCGGTTACTTTAACACCATCCCCAGCTCCTTCGACTAGCGAGATGGGTAGAGATAGTAGGATTAAATTTGCTAATCTTTTCACTTAAAAGAAAAACTAATAGCTAGTGAGTGGGTAATCGTCAATTATCAACTTTAAGGAAATGAGTTTTAACAACTTTAACTATTTGATTTTATTAAAAGATAAATGAATTTCAGGAAATTTGAGCGGTGCAAGTATAGCTATTATCAAAAAGGTCTTGAAAGAAACTTCCTGATTCGTGAGGCCATTCCTCATCAACAACCTGCCAGTTTTCATTGCATTCGAGAATCTCAAGGGTCCAATTAAAGTAGCCAAAATGATCGGATCTAAAATAAATTTTTGACTTTGAAGTAGAGCAATGAGCTAGTTCATGAAGTAAATGATGTTGGATGAGGCGATTTTTGAAATGCCTTTTTTTAGGCCAAGGATCTGGGAACATAAAGAAAGTTGATTGGATTTGAAGTTCCTTGGGAAACGCGGATAGAAACTCCAATGCCTCGGCTTTAATAAAAAAAAGGTTGGTTAAGCCAAGTGAATGCTTTTTTTTATTACATTTTTCAATTCTTTTAGTAATAAGGTCTATCCCTAAAAAAAGCTTGTCTTGATTAAGAGAAGCAAAGGATGAAAGCCAATGTCCATGTCCACAACCAATCTCTAGGATAATTTCTCGATTTTTGAGTAAATCATTGTTTAGCAAATTATTAGTGAGGTACTCCCCCACCCTTTCAATCCTTTCGTTCTTTCGAGTAAGATAGTCTTTTATGCCAAAAGTAGGTGGAATATCAGGATTCAATATGTTTTGAGCTGTTCTTATTTAGGAAGATGTGCAAAATTGAGATGTCAGATGGATTGATTCCCGAAATTCTTGAGGCTTGTCCAAGTGTACTGGGTTTTATTCGGTTAAGATTCTCGATTGATTCAGTCCTCAATCCCGGCAAATTAAAATTAAAATTAGTGGGTATTTGTAATTGTTCTGAAAGTTTAATTCGATTGGCAGCCTTAATTTCTCTTTGCAAATATCCATCATATTCAATCCTATACAAAACTTCATCTTGTACGGTTTTTGGTAAAGCAAGAAAGTCCTTTGGTAAATCAGATGAACATAAACTTTTAGACTTAATAAGATTAGAAAAAGTTTTTCCATCAGATGCCTTTAGTGTTGAAAGCCTATCCACCCATCGAATTGTAGAATCTATGTTTGATTTGATATTTACTAATCGAGACTTAGATAAAAGTCCATATGAGCTGGCTTTGTCGTAAAACCGGAGTTCTGCACTACCATGATTAAAGAGAAGACGGTGCTCTGCTCGACTAGTAAACATTCTGTATGGCTCCGTTACTCCCTTAGTAATAAGATCATCGATTAAAACACCAATATAACCTTCGTCACGACCTACATGAAAAGGACTTTTATCTAGTGCTTTTAATCCAGCATTTAGTCCAGCAATTAACCCTTGAGCACCAGCTTCTTCATACCCTGATGTTCCGTTGATTTGACCTGCAAAAAAAAGAGAAGAAATAATTAGTGATTCAAGATTTTGTGAAAGTTGAGTAGGTGGAGCATAATCATATTCAACAGCATACGCAGGCCGAATCATTACTGCCTTTTCTAGCCCCTTAATAGAATGAAGAACTTTCTGCTGGATACCGAACGGGAGACTTGTAGATAAACCGTTAACATACCATTCATCAGAGTTGACTCCCTCAGGTTCAAGATGGATCTTGTGAGAGGTTTTTGAAGAAAATCGAACAACCTTATCTTCGATACTTGGACAGTATCTAGGACCAGTACCTATTATATCACCTCTATAGAGAGGAGATTGGTGCAAGTTGGTATTGATTAAATCATGAGTCTTTGTAGATGTTTCAGTTACGAAGCAATTAATAAGATTTGAGCCAAGGTAATTATAATTCTCATCTAACCATTTTCCAGAATGTTCCACGTGGAACACTTCGGAATGTGAACGACTATCATAAAAAGCAAATTTAGTTGGATATTGATCACCAGACTGTTTTTCTAATTCATCCAGATTTAATGATTTCCCTAGAAGACGAGGAGGAGTTCCAGTTTTAAATCTACTAAGTTCAATTCCATTTTCAATAAAATCAGCTGATATTCCCTTTGCAACATGGTCACCTAAACGACCTCCTTCTCCTTTGGTCTGTCCTATGTGTGTGGAAGCATGTAAGAAAGTACCTGTAGTCACAACAACTGTCTTGGAGTAGAAATTAAGGCCCATTGATGTTTTCACACCGTGACAAACCTTATCCTTTATAATTAATCCATTTACCATTGCTTGGAAAATGATAAGATTTTCTTGAAGTTCTAGGACATGCTTCATCCTAAGTTGATAAGCCTTTTTATCACACTGTGCACGCGGTGCTTGTACAGCTTTTCCTTTTGAAGTATTGAGAAGTTTGAATTGAATTGCTGTGAAATCTGTATTCAATGCCATTTCTCCTCCCAATGCATCTATTTCACGGACAATTTGTCCCTTGCCTTGTCCACCAATTGCAGGATTACAACTCATCTGAGCAATCGTATCTAAATTTCCAGTAAGAAGAAGTACTTTAGCATCTTGTTTTGCAGCAGCAATAGCAGCTTCACATCCTGCATGACCGGCACCACATACGATAACATCATATGGTTTATTTGGTTCATCAAATCTTAAATGTTCCGTCATTTGCCTATACAAAATTCTCCAAATAATTTATCCAGTATGTCCTCATTGGTTTTATTACCAATCATTCGATCAATATTAATTCTTGCTGATGTTAAATCTGATGAAATGATTTCAATTCCCATCCCAGATTGAAACTTTGCTTTTGCTTCTTTTATTTCTTGTAAACAATTCGTAATTAGCAATCTATGCCGTTCACCTATGTACAATATGTCCTCTTTTTCCTTTCCGACTATGTTGTCGATGCTCTTAATTAGAAGCTTTTTCAAATGATCTATGCCTGATTTTGTAGTGCAACTCACATTAGCTTCTAATTTAGTCTTAAAATTTTTATTTTCTGTAACTTCTTCGAGATCTATTTTGTTTTTAACGAGAATGATTGTTTTATTTTCACACATCGAAATAATTTTATTAATTTTCTCGATCGGGTAGGGGATAGATACATCAACTACTAAAATAACAATATCTGCTTTTTCAATTTGTTTGTAAGTTCGTTTGATGCCTTCGAGTTCAAGCTCATCCAATGAATTATGAATTCCTGCGGTATCGATAAGAGTTATCCAATTATTATCTACCTTTAGGCTCATTTCTAAATAATCTCTAGTTGTACCTTTTAATTTACTTACTAACGCCCGTTCTTTTCCCAAAAGTTCGTTGAATAAGCTACTCTTACCAGCGTTTGGCAGTCCAACAAGAGTCACTCTTAAGTCATTTTCGAAGAGATTTAGTTTGTCTGATTGTTCAAGTATCTTTTCTAATTCACTAATAATTTGGTCTACTTTCTTTTCATATTGGTCCCTATCTTCTTCACCAATATCCTCCTCCGGAAAGTCTATGTAGACTTCGATTCCAGCTTGCAAACCAAGTATTTCATCTTGAATATTTGTAAGGATTTTTGACAGCTCTCCTTTTAGATTCCTCTGGGCAGCTTCAAGTGCGGTATGATTTTTTGCTGATATTATTTGTGCTACTGCTTCAGCTTGTGATAAATCAATATTACCGTTCAAAAATGCAAGTTTTGTAAATTCGCCTGGCTCGGCTAATCTGCAACCATGTTTAATTAAGTCTTTAATTATCCATTCGGACAATAAAGGATTACCATGGCATGATATTTCAAGGCAATCTTGACCAGTGTAGGAGTTCCCTTCACCGTAAAAAGTAACGATTACTTCATCAATAGGTTTACTTTCTACGGAGACATAATTTACTAGTTTTGCTAAACGAGGAACCACTTTTTTATAGCCACATGCCTTTTTGCAAATTTGTTTACTTAATGGTCCGCTTACTCGAATCACAGCTATGGCTGATTCACCCGAAGGGGTTGCCTGAGCAATGACTGTGTCCATCACTGCATAGGTGGTGAAGGGTAGGGGTAGGGGGGAGATTTATGCCCCCTCTTCTGAATCTCCTTTTGCCAAAACTGCTCCAACAGACACTTCAACCTTTTCTAAGATCGATGAAGTGATTTTTTCCATCATCACTGGATTTTCTGCGAGTGTTTGTTTGGCTGCCTCTCTTCCTTGTCCAACAAGTTCTCCTTCAAAAGAAATCCACGCTCCTTTTTTGGTAAGAATTTTATGATCAATACCTAAATCGATGACAGATCCAGTTTTAGAGATACCTTCATTATACATAATATCGAATTCACAAGCAGTAAAGGGCGGAGCTATTTTATTTTTAACAACCTTTAGTCTGGTTCGGGAACCAGTCACGGTACCATTTGCTTCTTTGATTTGTCCAATTCTACGAATATCCATACGTACAGAGCAGAAAAATTTAAGTGCTCTGCCACCAGGTGTTGTTTCTGGACTACCAAACATAACACCAATTTTTTCTCGGATTTGATTGGTGAAAATACATACACAATTTGTCTTGGAAATTGCGGCCGTCAAACGACGCATCGCCTGACTCATCATTCTTGCTTGTAGACCCACTGTTGTATCTCCCATTTGTCCATCTAACTCTTGTCGGGAGACTAAAGCTGCAACAGAATCCAAAACAATTACATCAATTGCACCAGATCTTATTAAAGTTTCAGTTATATTTAAAGCGTCCTCACCGCTTTCAGGCTGTGAAACCATAAGATTATCCAAATCAACCCCAACCACTTTGGCGTACCTTGGATCAAGTGCATGTTCTACATCAACAAAAACAGCATTTCCGCCATTACGCTGAGCCTCTGCTATAACACTTAGGCAAAAAGTTGTTTTACCAGACGATTCCGGACCGTATATTTCAACAATTCGACCGCGGGGAAGCCCTCCGGCTCCAAGTGCTAAATCGATAGCTAATGAGCCGCTGGATATGACTGAGACATTCATTTTGGTGGCATCACCAAGTTTCATGAGTGCTCCTTCTCCAAACTTTTTGTTTATACTTTGAAGAGCTAAATCTAGATCGGTGTTTGATTTACCTGAGGTTTTTGCAGATGCTTTTGACATAGAAATAATAGTTATGGGAATGAATAATTTGTTTGTGGATTGAGTGAAGGCAAGAAATTTAGCCATTGTGAGCTAAACCTTGTGAAAATCCAATAAATTTGGTATTAAATTTCTAATCCAAACCTTTGTGAACAAATTATTATCTAAATGGTAAAGCATGTAATTTGGGATTGGAATGGAACCTTACTGGATGATGTAAGTTTATGCGTCGATATCTTAAACCAATTCCTAAATTATAATCAAAAACCTACTCTTTCTGTGGAGAAATACAGAGAATTATTTTTCTTCCCCGTTTCAGAATTTTATAAAGTATTAGGTTTACCTTACCAGGGATTTGAATATGAAGAATTGGCAACCAATTACATTGCTAGCTATCGTAAGAGGTTTATTGAATGCAATCTGCACAATGGGGCACTCTGTACTCTTAATTATTTAAGTTCCATTGGAGTTTCCCAATCCATTTTGACTGCTGGAATGCAAGCTGATATTGAAAACTTTGCTTTCCATTACAAGGTCTCGGAATATATGAATTTAATAGATGGTGCTAATAATTCCTACGCAATGGGCAAACTTGACAGAATTGATTTACATTTTCAAAAACTTCAACTTGACCCACATGAGGTTATTTTAGTTGGCGACACTCTACATGACTGGCAAACATCACAACTCATTAATTGCAAAGCGTACCTTTTCAATAAAGGTCACATTAACGAAAAACGATTGTGTGAGGCAAATGCTCCAATACTTGATGCTTTGTCTGACCTGATGGGTCTTGTTCGCGATTGACCGAAGAATAGCAACCGATAGTTTTATCTCATTCAATGAGTAAGGTATTCATCAAAACCTATGGTTGCCAAATGAACGAACGAGATTCTGAGGCTGTGATGTGCAATCTTTTGGAGAATGGGCATGAAATAACTGAAAATGAAGATTCTGCTGATGTTATCTTATTAAACACTTGTTCTGTTCGAGAGAAAGCAGAACAGAAAGCGATTGGTAAAGCATCTAGAATCTTAAATTCTTCCAGTGAAAAAAAACCAACTGTTGGAATTATTGGTTGTATGGGCCAAAATAGGGGAGAATCTCTTTTTGAGGAACTTCCGGGTTTGGACCTTGTAGTCGGAACTCAAAAATTTCACCAGGTTTCGGATCTACTTTCCCAAGTAAAGGATGAAAAGAAAGTCATTGATTTAGCTGAAGAAGTAGGATCACAAAATGAGATTAAGCATCATGTAAAAAAAAGAAAGGGACCGTCAGCATTTGTTTCTATTATGCAAGGCTGTAACATGAATTGCTCCTTTTGTATCGTGCCTAAAACTAGAGGCCCAGAAAGGTACAGACCTATGGACGACATTCTTGAGGAAGTTAAAATGCTCGCCGAAAGTGGAGTTAAAGAGGTTACTTTATTAGGTCAAATTGTTAATGCTTATGGGCGAGGTGAGTTTCCTCGTGTTGATAGGAAGTCTCCTTTTGTTCAGCTTTTAGAAAAAATACACGACCTAGATAAAATAAAAAGAATAAGGTTCACCTCTCCTCACCCTATTTCCTTTGGCAATGATTTGATAGAGGCCTTTGCTTATCTGCCAAAGCTCGGCAAGTATGCCCATTTGCCTATGCAAAGTGGCTCCAACCGGATTTTGGAGTCCATGAACCGTCCATATAAAATTGAAAAATTTTTAAGGATTGTAGCTCTTTTGAGAGAGAAAGTGGACGGCATGAGACTAAGTACCGATGTAATTGTTGGATTCCCGGGCGAAACAAAAAATGATTTTGAGCTTACGAAAAAGGCATTTATCGATGCTAATTTTGAAATGGGATTTATTTTTAAGTACAGCGACCGATCAGGAACTCCATCTGTAGATTTTGGGGAAAAGATAGAGCAAGCTGAATTGGAAAGGCGTAATCAAGAATTGCTGTCGATATTGGAAGTTCAATCTTATGCATCCAATCAATTGCTAATAGGTAAAGAGTTGGAAGTATTGGTAGAAGCAAAGGCAAGGCGAGGGGAGGGTAAAATAATGGGCAGAACTTCGTGTTTCCGAAAAGTTAATTTCTCTGGCGATAATTCAATAATAGGTGATTTGAGAATAGTAAAAATTACAGGTGCTACCCCATCTAGCCTAGCGGGAGAGCTCATATAATCGACTTAAATGCTTAGCTTATTAAATTGTAGTGTAATAACTGGATTAATTTTACTGATGTTAGGGGTTCTACTGAAGTCATCTAATCCCAAAATTAGGAATAGAATTTTAAGTTTTCCGAGGTCTGTTAAATGCAGTGTTTGGTTTGTTGGCTTATCTACATTGTGGTTTCTTTGGCGGCATGTAGCTTTTTTAAGTGAAGCAGATTTTGGTAATTATAAATTATTGATTGGAACAGTAGCATTTGGAGTTTCTGTGCTTTCTTTCGTTTTTGTACCTGACTTTTTGGCGGTCAGAGGCTTAGCAATGCTTATCCTACTATGGGCCAGAGAAGTTTTAGATTCAGCCTTTTTGCATGAATCTGATACTCGTTTATTTTTGGTAACGGTCGTTTACGCATTGATTATCAGTGCTCTTTATTTTGGTGCTTGGCCATACAAGATCCGAGAGGTTTTTGAGTGGATGAATAATAGGACGAGCAGATTTACCTTTCTTGGGTGGACCTTAAGTTCAATAGGTCTGTTAATTTTTCTTCTTTCTTTTACTTACTAGATCCTCAAAGTTCGTGAGTAAAATTTTTGCAATTTCTGGTCCAGCAGCTGTTGGAAAGACAACCATTTGTGACCGTCTAATTAAAGAATTTGGCTCTAGCCTAAGCAGATTGGTTACCGCTACTACTCGTTCTCCTCGACCAGGTGAAGTTGATGAAATAGATTATGTTTTTCTTAATACCAAAGAATTTCATCAAAAACTTTTGGAAGGCTCTTTTTTAGAGCATGAAATCATTCATGGAAACATGTACGGAATTCTAAAAAAATCAATATTGGATACTCAATCTCAGCCTATTAACCTTTTAGTCAACATTGATGTAAATGGAGCATCTAGTTTAAGGAACTTTTGCTCAGAGAGCCGGATTCTTCATGGACAATTAATCACTATTTTCATGAAGCCATCTTCTTTAGATCAGCTGGCATTACGAATGCAAGAGAGAGCTAGTGAGAGCTCAGAACAAATGAGAATTCGTTTAGATAATGCTAAAAAAGAAATGTGCCGGGTAGGAGAGTTTGATTATGTACTGGAGTCCAAAGATAAGGAGTCAGATTATCAAAGGGTAAAAGACCTATATTTGAAAATTATGCGTGGATGATTACCAACTGCAGTTTACCTACAAAATAATACCTTTGTCGTAGCTTTCTAAAGAGAGGTTTCGGGTCGGTCAGGATGAAGCCAGTCCAAGTGATAAAAATTACCTCTTGGCTGATCAACTCTTTCGTAGGTGTGAGCACCAAAGTAATCTCTTTGTACTTGAAGTAAATTTTGTGGCAGTCTATCTGCACGATATGAATCGTAGTAGGATAGTGCCGATGAAAATGTTGGTATTGGAATGCCGTTAAGAGAAGCAAGAGATACTACCTTTCTCCAGTTTAATTGATATCGACCAATTGAATTTCTAAAATAGTCATCAAGAAGTAGATTTGCTAGGTTATTGTTTTTCTCATATGCTTCTGTGATCTTTTGTAAAAAGGCGGCTCGTATGATGCATCCACCTCTCCATATTTGTGCGATTTCACCGAAATTCAGTTCCCAATCGTATTCCAAAGCTGCAGCTTGCATGAGCTGAAATCCCTGAGCATAGGAGCAAATTTTCGAACAATAAAGAGCTCCCCTGATTGCTTCGAGCAGTTCAATTTTATTTATAGAAGTTTCTGTTTTTGGAGGGCCATTTAGAATGCCATTGGCAAGTATCCGCTGATCCTTTATAGCACTCATGCATCTAGCAAAGACCGCCTCCGCTACAGTTGGGGCAGGAATTCCCATATCTAGAGCGTTCACTGATGTCCATTTCCCGGTTCCTTTTTGACCAGCAGTATCTAAAACCGAGTCTACCAAGAATCCGTCTCCGGATGGGTCTTTTTGTTGAAGTGCATCAGCTGAAATAAGCATCAAAAAAGAATCTAATTCTCCCTCGTTCCATTTTTTAAAAGTAGTACCAATTTCATAGGCAGGCATTTCGAGAATCGCACTCATAAGGTGATATGCCTCACAAATCATTTGCATGTCGCCATATTCGATCCCGTTATGAACCATTTTAACATAGTGTCCTGCACCGTTTTCGCCGATATAAGCTGCACAGGGAACTCCACCTTCGATTGGCTTGCCAGGACTACCGCCTTCTATGGGTTTTCCAGTTTGTGGATCTACTTTAGCAGATATGGACATCCATACATCTTTGATTTGGTCCCATGCGTAATGATTACCCCCTGCCATTAATGATGGACCATATCGTGCCCCCTCCTCTCCACCGCTGACTCCAGATCCAACAAAAAACAATTTGTTTTCTCTAAGATTAGCTTCACGTCTAATCGTATCCGTCCATTTTGCATTACCGCCATCGATAATAATATCTTCTTCTTTCAAAAGAGGAATTAATGAGTCAATCACAGCGTCCGTTGCAGGTCCCGCTTGAACCATGATGATAATTTTTCTTGGTTTTTTAAGAGATGCTACAAAAGCCTCAAGCTGTTCAAATCCAGCTAAATTATTGCTGTAAGAATTGCGGTTTAAAAAGGATTCGGTCTTAGCATAAGTACGATTATAAACCGATACTTTAAATCCATGATCCGCTATATTTAGGGCAAGGTTTTGCCCCATGACCGCTAGTCCGATTAATCCGAATTCTGATGTTACATCTCTCATAAGGGCTACAAACTAATATACTCCCGCCCTAAAGTGTCGATAAATAAAGGACTGATTAAGGAAAGAAATATTAAATGGAGCAAGGCGAACTAACTATTTTATAAAGGAGATGCATTATTGATTGCATCTGATGCCTCATCATCAATAGGAGGTTCCTCAATTTGTACGATAACGGGTCTCTTATACATTTTTGCCGGATTTGTATAGCGCGGATTAATTCCAAATTTTTTCATTAATAGTAGCATATCCTGCGGGTTCGTTCGCAACGACTGGTTAACCACATTTGAAGTGGAGTTGGCAGCAGCCTTCATATTGGCATTATTGACAGCCTTGAGCATAGCAGTTTTGGACTTTAGTGTTTCTGTGTTTACATCATCTAGTCCAAGGGAAAGCTTTGCTCCCGCTAGTGCGCCTTCAATTGCACCTTGTTTGGTGGCTTGTTGAAGTTCAATAACTCGAGGTTCTTCGAATTGAGAAGTTCCATCCCCTGATATAATTTCACCTACATTTTCTTGTAGGCCAAGCATTGCCCCAAATGTTGCCCCGAATGCCGCCGCGGTGAGATGATCAATGGTTCTTTGGTCTTTTGAGTTTTTTTCGGGGGATAATCCTAATAATACAGTAGGTTCAAAAATAGCAGCCATAGACGACCCAAGTGCAGATTGCCGAGCAACCCCGACATCAATAGATTCAACACTATCAAGCTCCACAATAGCTAAGTTGCGAGCATTTGTACTCCCATAAGCAGAGCCTTGTGCAGTAAAGTTAATAATTGGAACCAATTGGTCAGTAGGGTAGTAGATTGCCAACCCAGTGTTACCCATCATTGAGCCCAATGCGGAACCTCGAGATACTTTCTCAACTTGTTGATTATCAACAACTGTTTCATTTGGAGATTGAGGGTCAATAACTGAACTTAGCCATGCGGATGAGTTAATAGAGCCGGACGAACTACCGCTCGAAACTGATTTGGCAATCTCTCTTCGTATATTAGTAGCGATCTCCCAGGAATCGCTATAATCAAGTGAATTTGGTAAAACAGTGGCAAGTTGGCTACCCATTGCTGATCCTGAAGCAGCGGATTCAGCAACACGATCAACCTCGACCCAATCTAAAGCCATAGTGTAAGCCACCGATCCATCTAATTCATTGTAATTATGCAAAAGAACAGATTGAGAAATTTGCATTGAAAGCATTTCAGCAACATCTAGGTACAGCTTTTCATCTAAATATTTTGGGTTGGATGTAGCGGCCACAGTCGAAGAAATAAGGAAACCATTTGCGGCCGCTTTAATAGAATCGTACAAAAAGACTTCTTTTGTTTCGCCCAAAGTAATTGTAGAGTCCAATAATCCATCCATAAAGCTGGTTATAATATTTGCGTCCACTTTTCCTCCATTACTGGAATTTGGAATATTTTCAGGTTCAGAAAAATTTTCGAAGTCTTCCTTTGTGAGACCGTTATCATCATCAAAATCCATGAAGCCAAAATAACCCTGAGAAATTCCAACACTTAATTGTTGCAGCAGATTTGTTTTAGTTGGCGAGTAGTTTTTGCCTGAAAAAATTTTATCTTCCAAAGTTATATTGTCACTGCTGTTTAGGTAGTCGAGATCAAGATCGTTTAATTCTAATTGGTCTGCTAGAGGAGATGGATTACTGATCAGGTCAACGGTTGTAGAAGCGAATGAAGAAGCAAGATCAGATAATTCCTCCATTGATCGTCCTTCATCTAGGAAAGCTTCAATGCTAATTTGAGATATATTTTTTATCCATAAAGCAACTGTGCCACCATCCCACATGTTAATTTTGGGTAGAATGGAACCATAAAGATTGGATGGTAAATCTTTGGAATTATCGAAATTTCCTCCGGCACGTAAATATGCAGCAATCATCGATTTCAATGCAGAAAGGAAGGATTGGTTGGACATGGTAGTTCCATCCTTAAAACCGACCAAATTATTTAATGAAGCTATGAAATCCTCTACGGATGGAGGAGATTCGAGAGCAAATCCATCGGATAATGATTGCGTAAGCATCTTGTTAGTTTCAACGGGCGGACCGTGAGTTGCTTCAAATCCCCCAGTAAGTGAATCTGGCAAATCAGGCAGCGGGGTTTCTTCAATCTTTGATTGAATTTGCTCAGGATTTAAAGAACTTCTTCTATTTTGGTTATCATTAGTAACCGATATTTCCTTTAGTTCTTGCAAATTAATCAAGAGAATGCTTTCGAGCATCGACGAAGACATTTTTGCTTTTGTGTTTGTGCAAAACACTAACCAAAGAACTACAAATGAACTGATAAACTTTGTTCTTAAATGCACAACAATATACATTTTAACACAACGCCCACGGTTGCAAACTAAAACATCACATCAATTTCTTTTTAAATGCATTAAGTTTCAAGCTTATGCCAAACAATGCACTAAATGTAGCTAGGCAGGCAGGAGTTCTGGTGGGAAAATCTATCACACAGTACAGAAGGAAGATGACACAACCTAGCCCCAAATACCCAAGCTTTTCCAATAGAGCTGTAGTAGAGAACTTTAAGAGAATAATTAGAAATGGTGAAAATATAAGAAAAAAACCGACCAAACCCCACTCCACTATAATTTCTAGGATATCATTGTGTGCATGTGCGACAAGAGGTATGTATTGAGTGTGGGCATTTTCTAAACCTTTTGCCCGTTCAGTTCTAACTTCATAAGATTGAAATTTTGGATACAAGGAAGAGAAAGAATTGTAGCCATTACCCCAAAAAGGTTTTTCCTGAATCATTTTGAGCGAATCTTTCCAAAACAAAATCCGAAGAGGTGCTTTGCCTTCTTTCCAATTATTCAATTGGCCAGAAGAAATGCTAATCATTTCATCAAGTTTTTTGTCATTTATAAATACAAAGGTAAGAAGTATTATGAAAGGAATAAAAATACTAGTTTTTATGATTCTTAATTTAAGAATATTATTAAAAGTAAATCTTCTACTTATAAACCAAGAATAAATACAAATAGAGATTGTTATAAATAAGAGTAATATGCCGGACCTTGATCCTGAAAAAAGTATAGAGAAGCAGATTGTTATAGTTGTAAATATTATAAATAATAATTTCTTAGAATGATAAAATACTTCAATTCTTTTAATAATTTTATGGTATTCATTACGCACAAGAAATAATCCACAAGATATCATAAGTAAAGCATACGAAGACCAATGATTTTTGTAGGTAAATGTTGAAAAATAATATCTTGGTTCCGGTGCATTCCATATTCCAAGAATTTCAATGTAGTCGTCAGTCCATTGATGATTTGAAATTTGATAAAATCCAACAATAGATAAAATAAAGCAGTTAATAAACAAAATATAACAGATGACATAAATCTCATTCTTCTTTTTTATCGAATAAAATAATGCTATACCAATAAAAATATTTATACATAAGAAATATATATCGATAAAAAAACTGTGACTTTTTATTGTGCAGGAAGGTAATAATTTATTGTTAGGCAGTTGAATCTTTTTTTCACACTCCTGAAAAAATTTGTAAATGCTATCTTTGTTGTTCGATCCAAATTTATCCTGATACCTATTTTTGAAGTAATAAAATAGAGCAAGACTGGTTTCGGGATCTTTTTTACTTTGCCCGATAATTACATTAATTGCATTCGAAGCCATCTCAATTTTATTTGAATCAGCACTACTTAGTAAAACCTTCTCAAAGTTAAGATCATTCAGATCCATCATTGTGATGGTTCGGTATTGCGGGTTGAACCAAGCGATAATCGAAATTACAACTAGGAAAATAATTGGGGTACAGGGAAGTAAGAAATTAGACTTCAAGTATTTTAGATCATTCCATCTACAGCAAACGATCATTACGCCTAAGACATACAATAAGATCGTTCCATAACCATCAGCATGTCCTGCTTTGTTCCAAGTTATTAAAATTAAATAAAGTAGACAAAGTTTTGAGCTTTTATTCATGCTAACATTGTAAATTGTTGAAAATGATTACGTTGACAAAATTGGTGTATGTAAATTCAATTAAAACCCTAAATGAAGTTGTATAATCTCCTTTTCATTTTCTTTTCTTCCACAATTACGGCTTTTGCATTGTATGAAAGCAAGCTTGGTAGAATTGATGCCAGTGCTTCACTAAAAGTTGCCTATGACTCTCGAGTATTCGGAATGCCAAGTAATGAATACCAAGCAGTCAAGGATAGTAACATTTCTGCTAGCATTAATCCAAATAGGCTCGAAAGCGAAGATGATTTTATCATTAGCTTTTCTCCTGCTGTTCATTTTACCAATAAATTTGGGTTGTTGAAAATTAGTGGTTCTGCGGGGGTCAACATATCACAATATCTTTTAAATGGAGAAATGAGCAGTATTGTACCCACAACTTCATTAAGCATTGATTTTGACGATACCCTTGCTCTTAAGAAAAGGATCTCTAATAACGCGAAAATTAGGTTCGAATCTACTTTTGATATCGGTCAACAAATTGGTGCCAGTGTTCTAGAACAGGATCTAGTATCTTATACTTACATATCTGCAGGTTTAAATGTTCGTTATAATCATAGTGCCAAATTCGGGGTTGGCGGAGGAACTTCATATTCTTATCGCTTTTATCAATCGGCAAACACTGACGAAAGACCAAATATGGATTTTTCGACTCTGCCTCTTAGTTTACGTGCCTTTTACATATATTCTGAAAAATTAGATTTTTTCACAAGCTACACATTTGCGAGATCAAGAGCTCACGGAACTTCACAGTCAAACCTTACTGATGCAATCAATCATTCATTAAGCATTGGTGCAGATGGTGTGTACTCTTCAAAATTCAGTGGCAGTGTGTCTATTGGGTATAGCCTCGTAGATTATGAATTATCAAGTCAACCAAACCAAGATAACTTAATCACTTCTGTTTCACTTAATTGGAAGCATAATTCCAAAACTTCTTCAAATTATGCATTGAGTCGTTCTTTTTCTCCGACCGCTCAGGGCTTTTCTACTTTTTCCACTTCGATAAGGGCTGGATTGGCCCATCGATTTACAGATACTTTGTCAGGCACATCTTATTTAAGTGCTGGTATAACAGACTACACCTATCCACAAGATAATTTTTCCCCGAATGATGATCCTGAAAAGGGGAAAGTCGATTCCTCTTCTATGAAGACTTTCGGTTTCGGCTTTGGAGTAACGAAAAAAATCAATACAACCTTCACTTCTTCGGGGGGATATGATTTTACATTGATGGACAAAGGTTCCGATTCAGGAAGCTATGGACGGCACCTCTTACATGCTCAAATTACCGGTAGGTTTTAAATAAATGTTAGCCAAATATTTTTCATTATTTTGTTTAGTATTTTTTGCATTAGTGCATGGTTTATTGTCACAAGGTGCTTATTTTGATGCTTCAGTGCTAAAAGATCCAACTGGGTATAAACTACGACCGGGGGATCGAGTCAGGGTTATTATTCAAGGAGAACCTGATTGCACTGTTGAATCTGTCTTAACCAATGAAGGAACGATCAATATGCCATTTGTTGGAGACCTCAGGCTGGTAGGTAAAAATAAAAAAGAGGCTGAATCTGCTATCCAAAGAGAGTATGTTAAGAAATTCATTTTCGCTAGGCCAAAAGCTCTTTTGAATATAACGAAGTATTCAGAAAGAGTGGTTTTTTTGACTGGTTCCGTCAACCGCAAGGGACCTTATGTTTTTCCTCCTGAAGTCGAAGCGATGAACATTGTTGAAGTCATTGCTCGAGCAGGTGGATTCAATGATATCGCAAAGAAAAATAAGGTGTTTGTTACCCGGACTTTTTTCGATGAAAATGGCAACCCAACGAGCACCCAGACATATGAGGTTGATGTTGAAGCACTAAGTTCAGGAAGTAATCTTGGAAATGCCTCGAGGAGGTTTTGGATATATCCAGGTGACCGTATTCAAGTACCAGAGAGATTGCTCTAATTATGGATGATAATTTTAACAAACAAACTGGGGATAATTTATCTTCAGTAACTGGTTCAAAAATCAAAGGACTAGGGGATTTTCTCCTCATACTTCGTGACAGATGGTTAATTGCCTTAACCCTTTCTTTGCCGGTTGCTCTTGCTTACATTTATGTAAAGTCACAAGGGATTGAACTTTATCGTTCAAGTGCTTCATTTAGATTAATACCTCCTCCCGCGATTCTAAATTTACAGAAAGTTGATCGAGATCAACATGTACAAGGATTAGTTGCAAAGCATTTAGACGGGTTGAACAGCCAAGATCTTAGGCTTAATGTGGCTCAAAAAATTAAAGATTCTCCCGAACTCAAGTCTGAATTACTTAGTCCCTACCTGAAAGATGGTATCTCAATCGATGTTGGTGCAACGATATCTTACTCCATATCCGTATCTCCTCCTTCTGAGGGTAGACCAAGGTTTACTATAAATTCAACTGCTCGATCGGGCAGGGGAGCTCAGATAATAGCAGATGTAGTCCAGTCAGAATATGAAAAACTGCACAAAAGCAAAAAGAGTCTTCAAGTCGAAAATGTTAAGAATGTTCTTCAATTGTTGCTTGATAAAAGTTTGCAGGAGGAAGAAAGAATTTCTCTGGAGCAGTCCTCTTTTAAGAAGAAATATGACTTGCCCTTTTTGGAAGATGAAAAACAAAACACATCAGCTAGGAAAAGCCAGTATCAAGCAGAAATTACAAGATCTAAACTCGAACAGATTCGAATTAATTCGCTTCTACGTCAAATTCTTCAAATACAGGTAAGAATTGGCTCCCAAACCGATTCGACTACTTCCCAGACTGTTGATGACGACATTGCCGTGATCAAGGAATTCTTCGAAATTGATGCGATTGAATCATACGGGGCCATTCCATCTTTAAGGCAACGATTATACGATCTTGAAAGTACAAGAAAGGATTACCAAGAAACTGGATCTGGCTACCTTGAGAGACATCCAAAGATGATTGAAAATGCTAGACAAGTCCAACTAGTAAAAAAAGCACTCAATAAAGAAGTCAAATCAGCTATTGAAGATTTACGTGACAAGCACATTCAACTCACTGCACAAGAAAAAGAATTTTCATCAGCCATGGCTAAAGTTCAGGAAGAATCACGCACCTTGAGTGAAATCGAAGAGAAATTAAAAAATCTCGACAGACAATTATCAGTAGTTACGAGGACCACTGACCAAATTCACAATCGTTTGAACGATGTTAGAATCGAACAAGCTTTGCCTAGCGAGCAGGAAGAGCCCCTTAATAAAGAACAGTTTGCTTATTTGCCGGGAGCACCCTTCACTCCTGATAAAGCCAAAATTAAGCGGGAAGGGATTATGTTAGGAGCAGCGATGTTTTTCATTATACCATTTCTTTTTGAATTTGTGGACAACAGAGTAAAATCCCCGTGGGATGTCGAGGTTTTTATAGGTCGTGATTTGATTGCAGGAATTCCCAAAATTTCCGAAGTTGAAGAAAACCAGCGTCCATTAATTGTCGGTAATGATTTGGATGATGGTCTAACAGAATCATTTAGAAGTATGTTTAGTCGTATTCAGATGAACTCTTTGAATGATTACCCCAAAACTATTCTGGTTACTTCTGCCATTCCCAGTGAAGGGAAAAGTTTAATTTCGGCCAATCTTGCTTATAGTTGTGCAAATCATGGAAAAAAAACCATTCTCATTGATTTCGACCTTAGAAGGCCTGGGATCCACAAGTTCTGCAATATCACCAACGAAAAAGGTCTATTATCGCTCATTAATTCTGAAAGCATTGATTCTGAAGAATTAAAAGAACTTGCCAAAAATACAGTCACTCAGATTCACCCAAATTTATTCGTTCTTCCGTCGGGTGGTAGAACTCGAGCAGCAACTGAATTACTTGAAAGTAGTGAATTCGATAAAATCCATAAAATTCTTAGAACTATTGCAGATGTAATAATTATTGATAGCCCGCCCATAGGTTTATTTCCGGACTCACTTGCGATTGCTAGAAAAGCGGAAGAGGTTCTTTTTGTTACTCGATATGGGAAGGTTTCTAGAAAAATTGCCAAAAGTCTCTTAGAAAATATAGACGAAACGGGAGCTAAAATATTGGGCGTAGTTTTAAATGATCTCCCACAAAAGAAAACACCAGGTTATTATTATTCTGGATACTATGGGTACGGATATTTTCGTTATAAATATTATAATAAATATTACGGAAGGGACAATGAGGAAGAAACTCCCATTTCCCGCCCAAAAGAAAAAGACACAATTAGTTAATTTTTCATGCCTAAAAATTATAAAACCATTGTAGTTAGTACAAAAGGATTACGAATTAAAGGTGATGATACAAGTGGCGAGCTTGCTGAAGTTATTGATACAAGATCTAATGAAATGGTGAAAAAAGGATGGCAGTTATTTTCAATTACACCTTCGCTCATGAGTGAGGGTGCACTTATTAAATTAATGCTTACATTTGTTAAAGAGTAGCCAAATTCTAACTTCTGTAAATTTTGACTAAAAAATTATTTTTAAAAAGTAATTCAGTTCTTTCGCTGGGGGAGGTCTTCCCTTTTTGAATATTGAAAAACTCTATTTTTAGCCAATTGGTATTGTCGGTTTTTAAACTGCCTAAGATCCTGTAATCATTTCCTATAATTTTTATTATTTCAGATAATGTTTGCCCTAGAATTATATCTTTTCTCTCATAGGTTTGCGAACTCTTGGTTTGAGTCGATGAAGTGTTTTGCGCCAAAGATATCTCATTCAAAAATTGTGTATTGGGGTCCCACCTTTTACAACTTATGTGCATTGCAAAATACGAAAGCATCATGATCTTGGTAATTTTATCCATGACTTAGGTGAAAATTGAAATAAATTTCTATAATTTCAAGAAATAATGATAGATAAACAAAATAGTCGACTTTCCCAAAATGATGAATTTTTGATTATTCGTTTAATTCCCAACATTTTCACAACCATTGGAATGTGTATTGGACTCACTGGAATCAGGTTTGCACTCGAGTCTGACTGGGAGTCTGCAGTCACTTGTGTTTTAGTGGCAGCATTCTTTGACTTGATTGATGGACTTACTGCCAGAGTACTAAAGGCCACATCTAAAATAGGTGCTGAATTGGATAGTTTATCTGATGCGGTTAGTTTTGGAGTCACTCCAACCGTTATCCTTTATCTTTGGGTATTATCGATAATGAAAGCAGAGAGTGCCTATTTATTGGGTTGGTATTGGATTCCTTTTATTTTTTATTCTTCCTGCTGTGTACTTAGACTAGCCAGGTTTAACATCGCTAATCGTAGCATTACCCATGATTCCAATAAAAAAGTGGATAGTTATTTTGTTGGTGTTCCATCACCAGCAGGAGCGATTATTCTACTCGCTCCAATCATCTTAGAGGTAAATCTCAAAAGATTCGGATCAGGTGCAGACTACAGTAATCCAATTTATGTTTGCCTATGGGTCATGTTGGTTAGCGTCTTGATGATATCAAGAATTCCCACTCTTTCTCTTAAGAGCATTAAATATAAAATTTCATATCGAAAAGTAATTTTTGTTCTTATCGCAGTTATTCTATCCGCAGCTGTAATTGTCCGAGAACAATGGCTATCGCTTGGAATAGCCGTTCTTCTTTATCTTGTATCAATTCCAGTTTTTGCAATTTACTTACAAAAATTCAGGTAATCTTCTCTGTTAAATAAATTCTTTTAAAATCTTGATTGCTCTTCTTTTTAGGTTTGGCGATAATTTTTCAAATTTAGGATTTTTGGTATGTTCTAATAATGCATCATTGTATTTATTTATTTTGAATAAAGATCGATCTGTTTTAAAAATATTACAATAATTCAGAATTAATTCTTTCAAAAATTTTAGGTTTTGAAAATCCAACGAATATACAATTTCAAGTAAATTTATTCTCTTAACTAATTCATCCTCATTGTCTAATAATTGAGACAACTCCCAATAAGCTGATGTATTGTTATCATCAAGGCGGATGATTCTTTCAAGAAAATGAATTGCAGAAAATTTATCTCCTATTGATTTCTTTATCAAAAAAGCCGTCTTTAATAAACTTATCGACCTTGGAGATTCAGAAAGTGCTTGGCTAATAGATACCTCGGCATTTTCGATATCATTAGCTTTCAAATAAGCATTGGCCAAAAGGTTGTTAATGTCTGGTTCTTGTGTGCCATGATCGGACTGGAAAGACTTTAAGAATTCGATAGCTGCGACATATTCTTCTTTGTCTATAAGAAGGTTTGCGTGTAGTTGTGCAACTTTCTTATTTTTAGGGTCTAATTGTAGGGCTTTATCCAAGTAATATGTTGGATCAAAGTACTCTCCCATTTGTTTATTTACCTGATTTATTAGATGGACTATGTTGCTTCAATCTTTTCTGTTTGCCGTCTTTATGAAATATAGCATGAGCAGATTCATTCATTAAGAGAACAGCAAGTTGATAATGACCATCAGCAAATTCTGGGTTGATCTCGATCGATTTTTGTAAGTACTTAAATGCCTCTAGAAATTGTTCTTCTTGAGAGAGCAAAATACCCAATTCGTAGAAAGATTTATAGTTTTGGGGATTTGTTTCTATTGCTTGCTTGAAATGGAAAATGGCTCTTTCTGTTTTTGGTTGTTCAATTTGAGTACCGTCTTTGGTCATTTTCACTCCTTTTGCAAGTAGCTTACCGAAATAATAATGACATTCATCAAAATCACTTTTTATTTCCAGTGCTATTTCAAAATTTCTTTCTGCAAGTTCATATTCGTCTGGAGTCGATGATAGTCTGGCGAGATTAAAATATGCTTCAGCAAAATTCTGTTCCACATCCGTTGCTTTTTGAAAGTGGATTTTTGCCTCGTTAATATCCCCAGAGTTTTCAGAATGGAATGCAAGATCGAAGTATGCGTTGGCGAATTCTGGATTGATTTCCAACGCTTTATAGAAATGTTTTTTTGCTAAACTAGCATCTTCATCTTTAGTAAGAATTTTGGCCAGATAGTAATGTGATTCTGCGTTTTGAGGGTCTAGATTTATAGATAGCCTTAAATTCTTTTCTGCCTCCTCGAAATTCTCATCTATAAATTGTAGTTTTCCAAGGTGGTATAATGCCAACGGATTTTCGGTAAAGTAATCGATTGATTTATTGTAATGATGAGTCGCTTTCTGAAGATTTTCCTCCAGTTCCCATATCCTTGCATAAAGGAAATGTGCCTTTGAATAAGCTTTATCTAATTTCAGAGCTTTAGATAAATGTGACTTAGCTTTCTTTAGTGAGTTTTCTTCAAAAAGGATTCTAGCTAAATTATAATTTGCTTTAGGATTGAAATCATCCAATTCAAGAACTTTGGAAAAATGAAATTTCGCAACATCCCAATCTCTTTTATCAATTGCAGATCCGTCTTTGTTAGTCGCTTTCCCACCCAGTAATAGCTTGGCTAGAAAGTAGTGTGCCTCAATGTA
>MDTC01204078.1_pt1 | contig 31225 bp, 26 predicted proteins | sample 811181 | NCBI WGS metagenome assembly MDTC01 (sample SAMN05326644, study PRJNA326480) | marine metagenome | isolation source: seawater | place: Pacific Ocean: North | collected 2011
CTCAGCATCCAAATCACTTCTTTTGTGTATGGTGATGTGGTGCGTTCTCGATCAGTCGCATGGCCTGATAATTTGTAGCCTGGGGTTATAACGCCAGGCAGGGGGACCATATTTCTTAGATGGTGGCTATCTGAGATTGGAAGGCTGTGCTCGGGAAGATACCACTTATTGACGGGCAGCAGCTCCCATCCTGCCACCAATTGATGTCCTGACCAAATGATTTCGACATTGGACGGCAGGTCATTGAGTGTACGTATTGCTTTGGCTCCGTGATCGGAAACAAAGATTAACTTATACTGATTGTGAGGATCATCAGATGCTTTATTTATGATTAAGTCAAGGTCACCGGGCTCACAGATAGCTGTTTCAACTTGCGTGGATGCAAGTTCTGCATGGTGATGCTGGTAAGCATTCTGAATCGTGGTCAAATTGAGCCAGTCGCCACCATTTTTTGTCCATGAGCTACTGATGAATGAGATGATGAAAATCGATATCATGGCCTGTCCTTACCCCTGGTTCAGCGCGTGTTCTTTGATGTGGTTATCTGTTATAGCTTTTGCTTGCCTGATTGTCAACATCTTCTAAGTTTTGCTTATTTTTTCTGATGTTTGCGCTTGCTTTGAGCAGTTTATTGAGTCTTTTTTCTTCTTATCAAGCTTACTACTGGCTTTGTATCGAATAAACAGTGTCTGGCATTTAATGTGATGATGAAACCGCAGTTAAGACCACCGCTTGTTAACTGTTTATATATGCGCATTGAGAAGGCCGTTTGATTGATTAATGGACAACTCGATCGAGCGGAGCTCACTAAGATAAGTGTTGCCAGCATGCAATTATCTTGTGACTTGCAAAGACGCACGCCCGGAGAGATTCGAACTCCCGACCACCTGGTTCGAAGCCAGATACTCTATCCAACTGAGCTACGGGCGCAACTGAACGTATTGTGCCACAAGTCATGCTTTTATGCCAGTTTAATCGGTGATTATTCAAGATAATCGCTTTGGATGCTTCAAAGGATTGTATCATCTTTCTATGCAAGGCTTCTCCATTGATTACTATCAGCGATCATCTGCTTGTCTTTTTCTGCATCATGCAGTTTTGATTTCTCACGTATTGTTTACAATCATTCATATGATCATGCTGTATGGTCTTGTTGATGGTAAGATCTATCGTTGATGCGCAACTAATACACCCCAAAAACAAATGCCCACATCTATTTGCGGGCATCTGTTTTTTAAAAATGACTATCTATATGATCAACCGATAGCAATGACATGCCCTCCTATGAGCAATAGGACAACTGCAATGATAAAATAGAGCCCTATAACGACATGCAAATGCTTGGATGCTGCAAAAGCCTTTAAATGGCTACCCCACAACGGTGTAAACCATAGACGGTATACCCCAATTAACGTTGTCAAACCACCCAAGATGGTTGCTAACGTATTCATTGGCGCACCTGTCATCAATGGCGCAAAATGGAATAATACCACTGTACCAATGATTAAAGGTATCAACCCAGCAAAGAATGCTACACCGTGATCGCCTTCTACATGTTTAGCTATTAATTTAATTTCATTTGGTGACTTGAGAAATTTTAAAGCTAAAACAAGTAATATGAACCCATAAATGAGTACTACGACACTTGCATTTAACATAATGTACCTCTTACTGTTAGTTTTACTTAGAATGATGAATAACTATCATCGTTCCCCTTTTTACGAGTATTTCCCATACGCTCTCCTTATTTTGCCTCTACTACTATATATAGACCATAATTTTAATTTTTTCCCTTTTTTCATACATTTATATCGAATTGTTGACCAAAAATACGCAATTATTAAATATAAACGCTATTGTTACTCATCGAATTAATCCGTAAAACTTATTATGGTGACTGATGTTGGCATAAGCGGTCAAATTTTAATGGATACATGCCGTGTTTCGTCAGCGGCACATGAAAATATGGACATATGGTTGTGCTTCATAAGAAGTTTTGTTATTTTGGAGAGCTAAATTTACAATACAGGGATTATCACTTGATGGAACTCTTCGGCCGTACCCATACTCCAGACGCTAAACGTGCCGTGATCGATCTTGTCGCCGTTGAACCAGGCAAATTGGATCAGATTTCTGGACTCAACAGTGCCCAAAAAACCTGGATGACTGCACATAATTTTGTCGGCAATATCGGCCAAGTTTGCAAAATTCCGCAAGATGATGGCTCCCTTGCCATGGTGTTGTTTGGATGGCATACACATGCAGATATTTGGGATTTCGCTGCTGTTATACAACAGCTTCCAGAAGCGCAATATCGAATAGACCAAACCAGCATAACGCAGGATGATCTTAAAAAGTTTGCAAGGGTCTGGGGACTTTTCTGCTATCGATTTTCACGATATAAACCCAGTAAGAATCCTCACCCAGTTCTCCTCATTGACCAACTATCTAAAAAGACGCAGTTTGAGCTTAACTGCCTAATGACCGGCGCTTACCATATCCGTAACTGGATTAATACGCCTGCAGAAGACTTCGGACCAGAAGATCTCAGCGATATTTGCTCTGCGCTTGCAAAGAAACATCAGGCCAATTATACCGAAATTGTTGGCGACGAACTCTTAGAAAGGAATTATCCCTTGATCCATGCCGTTGGCCGGGCGAGTGCTCGCGCGCCCCGTATGCTGTGCTTGCGCTGGGGTAAACCAGAACATCCTCTCTTAGCACTGGTTGGCAAAGGCGTGTGTTTTGACACAGGCGGTGTTCAGGTTAAACCTCACAACGCTATGCAAACGATGAAAAAAGACATGGGTGGTGCGGCACATATGATTGCTCTCGCGGAGCTGATTATGTCTACTAAGTTGCCAGTCTCCCTATGTTTGTGGGTAGCAGCAGTTGATAACTCCATATCTGGAAATGCTTTTCTACCTGGAGATGTATTTACCTCTCGCTCTGGGCTCACGGTAGAAATTGGCCACACTGATGCTGAGGGCCGCCTTGTCCTTGCCGATCTTTTGACAGCCGCAAGCGAGGATAACCCTTCTTGTATCATTGACTACGGCACGCTGACCGGCGCACAGCGGGTGGCACTTGGCATGGAGCTTCCTGGTTTTTTTTGCAATAATCCAAAACACGCTCATGCGTTGGTCGAAACGAGTATGCGGAATGATGATCCCCTTTGGCCACTGCCACTGTTTAAACCTTATGAGCGACAGATTGAATCGGATATTGCTGATCTATCATCTACAGGTAAGTCGCCATTTGGTGGGGCAATTACTGCAGCACTATTCTTACAGCATTTTGTAAAATGTGATGCGGACTGGTTACATATTGATGCCTCTTGCTATAATGATTCTTCTCGACCGGGTCGCCCAAAAGGAGGAGAAGCTATGGGACTTGATGCGCTTTACCACTGGATTAAAGAGTCATTTTGTCCTGGACACCATTAGAGACTCAATGAGCATCTGGTACTAGACTCCATAGTTATCGCATGATTACCTGGCACTGTCCTTCACCTAGATACCCGGCAATTTTAATCCTTATGTCCTGGGGTAGATCAAGAAGTCGGCGCTTATGCACCTCATCCTCTCGGCTGTTTTCACTTTGGGACTGAGGATTGATGTTTTCAATGCCTATAGAATGGTCATGGATCAGATAAGCGCTGTTGGAACCACTTTTTAACTTTTTCTGCGGATAGTGAAATAGACGACACGGCGTGAGCGTATAGTCAAATATAATCGTTTCCGATTCACCGAGTGTATATGCTTGTGACGTTTGTTCGGTCGAGATCTGCTGCCTCTGCCGTTTGGCCCTTGGGGATAATGTCATGCTTTCCTTTCGCTTATTCTCACCCCATAATCGATGTACGTCTGTGCTCAAAGATACCAATATGTCCTCGCACTGCGCTATCAGATCAACTGCCAACGCACGTGGGTCACTTCTAGCATTGATGTTGTGATGAACTTTAGTCGACCGCTCATACTTGTTAAATAGAGATAGTACTGTTAGCGTATGCTCTTGACTTTTCTTTTGCTGATCTTGATTCCATCTTTGTATTCTTTGTTTGAAAAAATCACTATTCCTACTGCCTTCGCACACAATGGTAACTGGCTTTCGGCTTGCCCTTCTCATTTGACCACAAGCGACAATGCAATACGCAAAGGCTTTTTTAGAAAACCCGATTCCCCTCAACTCAATCTGTTCTAATACGCGATTAGAAATGAGCACCCAGATTACTGCGCCCAAATATGTGTTTATGATATCAATATTAGTTTTTGATAGATTTAGAATTCGAAGATTTTTCAGATGAACCAGTGAGAGTAAATTTTGAATGACAACCCTAAATCCGTCAGTCTTATTGACTGGTATTTGTCGTGTACTGGTGTCTTGCCACGGCCTGAGATCATTTCCTTCCAGTATTAGACTATAAAGTTTCGGGCAGCCTTTAGCTAGGGCCGAAAAGTCGAGATCTTCACCATCGAGTCCGCAGTTTGATAAATCTAAATACAACAACGACGATTGATGTAGTCCTTGCATCAACCGGCTACCCATACCATAAATATTATTCTGCCCGAGGTGCAAATAAATTATCGGAAACTTTTGAGTGATTAAGTTAAGTACGTACATCAGCTGATGTCGTGCTGTTATTTCTAAGTCTGCACTGATAAGTATTGCTGAAAGATCCAGTGTGGTTTGATTTGACGCGCTGCGACATGCATCTAGCACTATGCCATCGTGTAATAGTGCACTGAACTGCTGATGGCGTAACAATGTGATGATGTCATCTGGTAATTTCATCGCTTCACCCTGGCAAGGCTGTTTTCATTGTAGCGTATTTATTGCAAAATTACACTGTTTTTTGTCGTGCGCTTCTCCCCAGTGGTTCTTTGTGACCACAGCACTGCTCTATGTCATTTTAGATTGCTAAATCTCGCTTGTTTCGGTAGCATATAACGATGAACCATGGAATTAACCTGTGATAACTTCTGCAACATGGCGCCAAACATTGGGTGAAGAAAAAGAAAAACCTTACTTTCAGGAGATGATGGCCCACCTGCAATCGCTGAGGGAAGCCGGCACTGTCATCTATCCACCTAAGCAAGATGTTTTCAATGCATTCAAATATACCCCCTTGGAAAAACTCAAAGCGGTTATCATAGGGCAAGACCCATATCATGGCCCTGGCCAAGCGCATGGCCTCTGTTTTTCGGTAGCCAATGGGGTTATGCCGCCACCCTCTCTAAAGAATATCTTCAAGGCCTTGCATCACGATTTGAATATTGCGACGCCAGCACACGGCTGTTTATCGATGTGGGCGCACCAGGGTGTCCTTCTGTTGAATACTGTTTTGACTGTTGAACACGGCAAAGCACACTCGCATAGTCAACTTGGCTGGCAACGGTTCACCGATAAGGTGATTGAGACTATTGATCACCATGTCACCAGACCTGTGGTTTACTTGCTCTGGGGTAGTCATGCCATAAAAAAATCTATATTGGTCAATAACCAGAAGCACCTCGTACTTCAGGCACCTCATCCGTCTCCATTATCAGCACACCGAGGTTTTTTAACTTGCAAACACTTCTCAAGGGCAAATGCATGGCTTGCACAACATGGTAGTACTGAGATCGATTGGCAGTTAATGGACAGCTAGTCTCGCTGCTCTTGTGCAAAATCTGATTGATGCTTTTTATGAACGGCGTTTACCACTGCGTCGTTGTTTGAGTGTTGGTGCAGAGATTTGCCACTTGTCAGCTTAAAATTTAGCCTAATTCTCATACCGGGCTTCAACCGTGTCGACACCTTGAACATGCTGTAGTGCTGTCATCAGAGCTTCATTAATAACAATGTCTAGCGGCTTATTAAATGCTAGCGGAATTTCCTTACCCTCTGCCCGGTACCAAATGACCACCCGGCTTTGTCCACTTTCTTGATTACTTAGCAAAGTCTTCACTTCTTTTGCTGTTGTTGTAGAAAGCGCCTTTTCATTAACTTTAATATGCAGTGTTGGACTTTTCATTTGTCGATATTGCTCAAGACTCATAATCGAATCAATATTGTAACGTGCTTGCCCATTGTGACGTGCCTCTTGTACAGTTCCTTCGATTACAACGACCTCGTGCCCCATTAATGCTAGCTGAAGTTGTTGAACTTTATCGTCGAAACAAGCAATTTCAATTGAGCCACTATCATCCATGAGTTCAATCATCACAAATAATCGCCCGGCCTTTGTTGTCATTCTTCTTTGTTTACTGACTAGCCCTATGAGCTTTATCTTGGTTTTCCTGGGTGATGGCTTGATTCTGGCAACCTTATTTGCCTGTAATTGTCTAATTTCTATTTTATATGGATCGATAGGATGACCAGAAAAATATTGCCCTAGCACTGAAAACTCAGCACTTAAAGCCTCTTTTAATCCCCAGTTTGGCGCTGATGTTGCATACTGACATTGTATTTCTTCTTCTTCATCCATTGAGAATAAATCGCCCTGCCCTGCCGTTTGGTTACGTGCGTATTGGTCTTTTTGCGACAATACTATTTCTATCGATGCTAAAAGTGTGCCTCTTGACTGACCCAGCGCGTCCATAGCGCCGCTCCAAATTAACGCTTCCACCACTTTTTTGTTCACTTTTGCATCCGTAAGCTTGATACAAAAATCAAGCATGTTGCTGAAAACTTGGCTTTGGCCGGCACTTTTCTGAAACGTCTCGACATGTAGCGCAAAACCTTCTCCTACACCTTTAATAGCGCCAAGTCCATAGCGTATAGCACCGCGCTTCTCTACATGAAAACAAGCCTTGCTTCTGTTAATACAAGGTGGAAGTATCTGTAAGCCAAATGCAAGACAATCTTTGACATAGTGCACCACTTTGTCAGTATTATCCATATCGCTTGATAGAACTGAAGCCATGAAATAATCCAACCAATGTGCTTTTAAGTAAGCGGTTTGGTATGAAATCATTGCATAGGCGACCGAATGTGATTTATTAAAGCCATATCCAGCAAACATTTCCATCAAATCAAAGACTTTTTCAGCAACTTCAGCATCAATGTTATTTTTTTTACTTCCTTCAAGGAAAATGGTTCGCTGCTTTGCCATCTCTTCTGGCTTTTTCTTACCCATTGCACGCCTAAGCAAGTCAGCGGCGCCTAGCGTATAGCCTGCCATGACCTGAGCAATCTGCATGACTTGCTCTTGATAAACGATCACGCCATATGTTTCTTGTAAAATGGTTTCGATACTCGGGTGTAAATAGACAACCTTTGCGCGACCGTGTTTTCTGTCGATAAAATCATCTACCATACCAGACTGTAGCGGACCTGGTCGGTATAGTGCTACTAACGCTACAATGTCTGCAAAACAATCCGGTAATAAACGACCAATTAACTCTTGGAACCCTCTTGACTCTAACTGAAATACCGCTGTTGTCCGACACGATTGCAATAATTGATATGTTTTGACATCATCCAGAGGAATATTAGTGATGTCTAATTGTTGATCCTGGTGATTTTTATTCACTGATTTGACTGTGCTATCAATGATAGTTAGTGTCCTTAGACCCAGAAAGTCAAACTTGACCAGCCCAACTTTCTCGACATCACCCATATCAAATTGCGTGGCTTGGTGAGGACTGCCATTCTCCTTGTATAGCGGACAAAAATCTGTGAGTTTTCCTGGAGCAATTACTACGCCACCAGCATGTCGCCCAACATTCCTTACTCGACCCTCTAAAGTCATTGCCATATCAAGAAGGGCTTTGACTTGGTCATCCTCTTTGTATCTTGACGATAAATCTGGAGACTGTTTTAAAGCAACAGGTAATGTAATACCAAGATCGTTTGGAATGAGCTTGGCGACTTTATCGACAAAGCCGTATGGGTGCGCCATGGCTCTACCAACATCTCTAACAGCAGCTTTTGCTGCCATTGAACCATGTGTTGATATCTGAGCAACGCTCTCTCTGCCATAATGTTGCCGCACATAAGCAATGACTCGATCTCGATTAATCATACAAAAATCTACGTCAAAGTCTGGCATAGATACCCGCTCTGGATTGAGAAAACGCTCAAACAGTAGTCCGTGCGGTAACGGGTCAATATCTGTGATCTTCAAGACGTATGCAACCAGTGACCCAGCCCCAGACCCCCTTCCTGGACCTACTGCCACATCATTATTTTTACCCCATTGAATAAAGTCTGCAACGATTAAAAAGTAGCCGGCAAATCCCATCTGATGAATAATTGATAATTCGGTACGTAAACGGCTCTCGTAGTCCTTGCGTGAGAACTCTGTATACTGATTATTGTCTTTATCTTGTCCTGCCGCTAACTTTTGGATTTGTGGCCAGCGCTGTTCTATGCCTTCAAAGCTGAGTTTTTCCAAATACGTATCGAGACTGTCTCCTTTCTCAATCGGAAAATTAGGAAGAAATACCTGGTCGAATTGCAGGGATAAGTTACAACGCTTGGTTATTTCAAGAGTATTCTCTAGTGCTTCAGGCATATCTGAAAACAACTGCAGCATTTCTTCTTGACTACGCCAGTATTGATCAGGACTGAATAGTTCACCATCACGCGCATCTAAGACTTGGCCAGCTTGAATACAAGCGCGTACTTCATGTGCAGCATGATCTTGCCTTTGAGCAAAGCATACTTGATTGAGTGCCACAATTGGCAAAACTTGTTGTGTAGATAGCTTTCTCAAGCGTTTTTCCCAGCGCATACATGGTTCTGTTTGCAACCGATGTATCCCAAGGTAATATCGGTTGTCAAAAAGTGATAACCAAGGCTGTAAGTCTGCGACTGAATCGATCTCGTAAGTTGATGAAAAGCCTGTATGTCCTGGCTCGATAGCGATTAGTCCCTTTGTATTATCTGACGTCAGCCATGATCGACTGATATGCGGTACCCCGTGGATCTGTCCGGACATAAATGATTCTGTCATTAATGTCGATAAATTATTATAGCCTTGCCTATCTTGGCAGAGTACGATGAGTTTGTAAGTTTTCTGTTTATTTTGCTCAGACGGGGTAGTGTCGGCACTCAAGCTTGGCGCATCAACAATGCGCAGCTCAGCGCCAACGATTGGTTTGATTTTCTTTTTTATTGCAGCTTGGTAAAACTTGACGAGTGCAAAGACATTCCCAATATCAGTCAGCGCAACTGATTGCATATTCGACTGCTCTGCCAGCGATATGATGTCGTCAATCGTCAACAGACTGCTTTCTATGCTGTACTCACTATAGATTTGCAGATGATTATACTGTTGTTTTGTTGTCATATCGCACGATCGCTACCTTATTATTGATGATAACTTGAATCAGGAGCAAGCGCAAACGGTATCCTTGTCTATTTTTGATATCCTCTGTAATCTCTTTGTACTGAACTGATTCCGTTCGCCCATAAACTCAGTCGTAGGTTGATGTCGTCAACGCAGTGCTCGTGAGACCCCCATGCGCACTGCGTTGACGACGGTGTTATCGGTTTTAAATCAGCGCCTGCCCGAATACAAATTCTCTTGTCGCCTAGCGTCATAGCGACTTCAGCATACAATGGATATTGCCTTTTTAAAACCTTGATGCACAACCCTACCGATAGTTGCGTACTACATGCGAACATGACAACCAATCGACGCCATGCTAGTGCTTGTTGGCTTTGTATTTCAGCGGCAGATAGTATTGATGGGTCGATCAACGCAACAATTGCAAAAGGCATCACGACCCATGATATCCAAAATGCCATGATTGGAAAGTTACGCGTATCTATTTGTAGTCTTATTCGCATTATGCGTCACCACGCTCTAATTTTTCTTAATTTTACGCTATCTTTATGCATAATAATAGCACGATTAGCATACAATATCCGCCAATATGTATCGAGCGGTAAGCATTCATTATTGATAATTTGTAGCACACTAGACTCGGGCTAACATTAGTCACTTATTGTTAATCTCACATATTTAGTTTATTGTTAATTAAGTATATGTGAATGTTTTATTTTTGGAGAAAAATATGACTGCCAGTGTCGTGCAAAAAAGCCCAGTTGTTAAATCTATTATTCTCATGCTAATTGGGCTAGTGGGTTACGCCTGTAACGTGGTCTACACAAGAATTTTAACACATAATCTTTCACTGGATCTTTATGGTGACTTCTCTGTGGCATGGTGTAGCTTAATGCTGGTCGATCAATTAATCACTTTTGGGGTTGGGTTGAGTGCACAGCGCTTTGTTTCATTGTATACGAAAAAACACCAGCCAGCAAAAACGCGTGCATTTCTTTATTGGGGCGCATCAATATTGCTCCGATCAAGTATCGTTCTAGCTATTGCTTATATTCTGTTTTGGATCGTTGCTTCTATCACGCATTTTACTGAAATCCATCGATTTGACCAATACCACTTGGCACTATTCGTTATCATTTTTGCGCCAATGATGTCCATTGCAGTGATTATAACTAGATTGATTCAGTCAAGCGGTCACACGATACTCTCTACCGTTGTTGCTACCCTAGTGAACAGAATTGTACAAATTGTCATTATCCTCTTTTTCTTGGAACTATTTATTCCTAAAGAAGTCTATCACTTATCTCTCATATTGGTCTCTATTTTGTTCTGCACCATGCTGGTCAACGCATTGATTTACTCATGGATTACAGAGAACGACATCCTGAATACATTGAAGCCAACCAAAAGTCGATTTGTTGACAAAGATTGGCTTGCCGTTGCCCAATCTTCTTGTCTTAATGGCATTATGTTCACACTTACCGTCACCTCTGATTTACTTATACTTGAATTTTTTTCTCCTTACGAAAATCATGTTGGCATTTTCAGCGTTTGTGGCGTTTGTGTTGGTCTTCTGAGCACATTACAGGCCTCTATTAATTCCCAATCGACCGCAGCTATTATGAATATCAACCTTATGAAACCCAAGGAACGATCAATACTCCAGAAATCCTTGGACGCTTTTAATGCCATTAAACTCATGCTTGTTTGTATCTCAATCTTTTCTAGCTGGATCTTCAGGCAGGAGATCTTCAGTTTTTTTAATATTCACTCCGACGCAGCCCATCTTCTACTCCCGCTGATGTTTTTTAATGTCTACTTGCTGGACTATCGTTATCAGTTTGATTATCTTGTGGCTAATAAAGAAATGGCTTTTGTTAATCGAGTCCAAGGCATCTCAACTGCTGCTATGATTATCGGCTCACTGATTTTGGTTATGCCTTATAATATGTTTGGCATTGCTTCTGCCACACTTTTATCCAGAGTTTACGCCAAGGTCATGATGACGATTCGTTGCAGACGGCATAGCGCAATGCGTTTTGCTTTATTTGCATAGTAGCACTCACCATCTTGAACATCCAACTTGCTTATCTGCGCCACTCTATTTAGATTGTGATTCTGCTTAGGCTTAATCTAAATTTGGCAATTATGGCACCCGGGTGCTTGATGCATGAATTTTAATCATTTTATTCATATCTTATACTTTTTCAGATGCCACATCACATAAAAAATCTTTTCTAAGCATTAATCTTATATTAAAACTGTTTATCTATTTTAAATTAACTAAATAACCACTAAAATGGTTGGATATTTTGTGGAGTTTGGCTGTGGTAAAGTCTACTGAGAGCACTGTATTACTCAGAACTACTGAAGTCTTGATCATTGGATCGTTGGGCTTTTTACTTAATGTTCTTTATACTAGATTATTAACCCATAATCTATCGCTAGAACTGTATGGTGATTTTACGGTCGCAATGCGCAGCTTGGTCCTAGTGTCGCAAATAATCACATTTGGTATTGGCTTGAGCGCACAACGATTCGTTTCTAGATACATCAAAATGCGCCAGCCACGAAAGATTCAGGGGTTCATTACATGGTCATTGTTGCTTCTGTTGAGAACAAGCTTCTTTTTAGCCATTGCATACGGCTTATTTTGGCTGACAGCGACAATAACACATCTCACTGAAATACATCGTTTTGATCAGTACCATCTTGCTCTTTTTGTCATGATTTTTGCCCCTCTTTTTTCAATTTTCACGTTTTTTGTTAGTATGATCATGGCGAGTGGCTATGTTTTGTTATCTACTATTATTGGACGCTTATTGAATCGAGTTGTCCAGATCGCTACTGTATTGATTTTCTTTCATTTCTTTATTCCCAAAGAGATTTATCATTTATCCATCATGCTTGTTTCAATCTTGTTTGTGTCAATGACTCTCAGTATAGCGCTCTACATATTACTTCCTGAAAATGAGATATTCCATATCTTGGAGCAAAGTAAGAAACGATTTATTGATGACTCTTGGCTAAGAGTTGCAGAGTCAGCTTGCCTTAATACTATTATGTTCACGCTGGCCTTTACAGCTGATCTGTACATACTTGAAATCTTTTCTCCGCAAGAAAATCACGTGGGCATTTTTAGTGTTTGTGAAGTCTGTGTTGGTCTTCTCAGCACGTTGCAAGGCGCGATTAATACTCAGTTGTCTACAGAGATTATGAATCTAGATATTCTCAAAGACAAGGCAAGGGTGCAGCTGCAACGCAGTCTAGACGTCTATAATATCATCAAACTTCTCATGGTTATTGCCTCGGCTTGCATGAGCTGGATATTTAGACAAGAAATCTTCTCTTTTTTTAATATTCACGAAACAACAGCGTATTTACTCTTACCAATCATGTTCGTCAATGTTTATTTATTTGACACACGCTATCAATTTTCATATCTTGTCTCCTGTAAAGACATGGATTTTATCAATAGAATTCAAGCAACAAGTACGGGCATGATGATTATTGGCTCACTCATTTTAGTAATACCCTATAATATGTACGGAATCGTCGTCGCAACTGGCTTGTCGAGAATCTTCTCAAAAACTGCTCTTACTTTACGCTGCCGCCAATTCTGCTCGATGCGACTTAATTTGTTTGCTTAGGAACGATCACACGTGCCTCTGAGTTGAGATGGATGTCACTTTGTTTATGATTCAGACTGGGTAGGACTTTCGCTGGATTCCATCCTTATGCTATCGTTTTTGACGGCTTCTATCTGATTCATTGGTGATGATTATCGATATTTTTTAGAAACCATCCTGAAATAATTTCATCAATGTATGGTCGTATGTTTGCTTGACTAATTACTGGCATCTTAAAATGTCAGAAAAAATAGTTGAAGCGTATGTTGGTTATTCTCCTGACTTCATAGGATAGGATGATGAGCCTTACTAATCGCGACAATATATTTGCTATAACGATGCCGTAAATATCATAGTGGATTGTTAGGTAACAACCACAGACAACCAACATGATTACTTTTATTATTCGTGTTATCGCGCAATAAGCTTCTTTGCCGTGCGACAATAAGAATACACTTCGTAACTGGGAAGAATTATCAATCAGTGCGCTAAATAACATGAGCGGTAGCAGAATCCCATGTGAGTGGTCTTTAAGATTAAAGAATGCAAATATGCTTTCTGACGAAAGGTAATAGATGACCATAGAAGAAAAAAACATCAACGGTCGGATGATATTAAGCGCGCCTAGATAGTTCAGTGTTTCTTTAGCTTCTGGGCCTGTTACGTGACCGATTTTTGCTACCAGCGGGTTGGTTATTTTGTTCATTGAAGTGGCAAGCACGCTAACAAATCCTACAGCTACCATACAAATATTGTATAGCCCTACGTAATGCTCACTAGGCGAGAATATTTCAAGTATATAAATGCCTGCAGTTGCGCTGATCATCGCAAAAAGGTTATTGATGACGCATCCTTGAGATACCTCGAGCCACTCTGCATTGATATAGACTAAACTGGCGCGCTTAGTTTTCTTATTGGTTTTGTAGGAGATTAAACTAGGGATAAGCTCGCTTCCTGGTAAGAAACCGTAGGTCAAGGCGCTGGTTGCCATAAGTAAAAACAAATATGAGAAAAAGATGGCAGACAAGTTCGGGTTGGTATTGGGCAGGAACACGTAAAATCCAAGAAATAAGACGAATAACTTAATTAAATAGTAGCTAATCGCATTCATGAATGAGGCTAGCGAAGGATAGCCTGAAGCTAATATGTAATTATTAAATATTGAACTCAACGCTAACAACGGACTCAATATCATGACGGACATGGCGAGATGATAATTGTCGAAGCTAACTGAGTGCGTAATATGCGTAATGAGCGCTGTGGCCCAAAATAATAGATAAGCAATTAGTACGATTAAACTGGCGCGAGCCACTAGACCTAGATTCCAAGTGATGAATCCACGTTTTTTGTGCTTCTCGTTTTTGCTGTTGTAGATAGGGATAAACTTCGTTGCGCTCATTGTTGAGCCATAAATAACTAGACTCGAGACTAACGCAAGCGACCGCCAAGCCACAGAAAAGTCCCCGTAATCGCTTAAGCTAAGATTGTTCGTTAAAATTGCGTTGGCCGCAACATTACATCCATAGCCGATTAAATTGAAGACTACGACTACGAGCAGCTGTGATCTGACTTTTGAGCTTGTTTCTGACATGAAACTCTTTTAATTTAACAGATATTTAATATTACATAATATTTTATGACGCTACAACTAGATGTTTTAATCTAGTCGGATTTTTAAGATTTAGTGCGTAACAAATTAACGTTTAGGCTCGTCATTGACGTCTGTACCGCTCTTGCTTCATCCTAACAGATAGTAAAGGTCATTTGATTATGCTATACCGGCAAACTGCTATATGTTCGAAGCAACATTATTTTTTAGTTGATGGCGTCAGCGATTAACGCACCGACGCTTCGTTTCGTAAACACGTGGCAACAGGCTTGAAACTTTTACGATGGATGGGTGTTACCCCGAGTGTAGCCAATGCATCAAGATGTTTTTTTGTACCATATCCCATGTGTTTTTCAAGGCCATACCCTGGGTACTCATCGGCATAAGCTTGCATTAACTTATCCCTAAAGACCTTGGCGATAATGCTCGCACACGCAATAATTGGCACATTGGCATCTCCCTGAATCACTGTTTTTGTAGACATCCCAAGACCTGGATCGTCTCGTCCGTCGACATATGCGTAGCTTGGTTTTTCAGGGCAGAACTGCACAACTCGACGCATTGCAAGCAGTGTTGCTTGTAAAATATTCATTTGATCTATCTCTTCAACTGAAGCAATGCCTATACTCCATGCTGATGCTCTCTGAATAATCTCGGTAACTACTGTCTCCCTGGCTCGAGGTGTCATTTTTTTAGAATCATTGACTGACAATTCCCCTAGGCTATCTTCACTGATGATGATTCCCGCAGCGCATACTGGCCCAGCTAGGCATCCTCTACCAACCTCATCAATTCCAATTACTCGATTAGTATTGATCATATACATTCCTTTTAGTGCCATCATTTTCACTAAAATATTAAAGTATTTCTTAGGATCTGTCGACTAATAAGGGGTCGTTGCGTCATATCTGGATCAATTCTTTAATTTGCCTTATCTGTCTGTTTGCGGTAATTTCTTACTCACATGAAAATTTAGTTTTGCAATGTACAAAGTAATTATTTTTGATTTTGATGGCACTTTGTGTTCATCGATCGCGACAACTTATGAATCCATGTGTCGCACGTTTGATCACTTTGGACGAAAAAAGCCCTCGCTAGCTGATGTTTCTAACATGTGTAAACAAAGTCCAAATTTGATTGACTCTTTCTTGCTGCTTGATCCCAGTTTGAGAGATTATGATTTATCAGAGCTGGATACTTTGTGTGATTATTACCGCAATGTATATGCTTCAACTGATGTTTCTAAATTGAAACTTTATCCCGAAGTGCAAACGGTGCTGCAAACCATCCAACAAGCCGGCATTCTATGCTTAGTTGTCAGTAATAAATCTGCGATGTCGATCAATCGATCGTTGCAATCTTTAAATTGTACCGATTTTTTTGATCATATTTATGGTGAGTCATCTCGCTTTCCGCCAAAACCAGATCCGAGGCTATTTACTCACGAAATCGCTCCCTCCTATCCTGACTTTTCATTATCGGACTTCCTTATGGTTGGCGATACTGCAGTGGATTTTTATTTTGCTGAGCGAAGTAAAATCGATATGGCTTGGGGTGATTATGGCTATGGAGATATCGATGAGATTGACGTATCGCGCCTCAAGTTTCAGCTCCAACAGCCGTTGGATTTAATCACCGCGCTAGGACTGTGATCCCGCATCAGTCGTTAAGTCTTTAATGGCCATCACCATTGTAAGCTAAGCAAGTAATTTCCGCTAAGCGCTTGCAGCTTCAAATAAACTCAGTGTAAACTTACAGCTTAGACGTTTGGGCTAATGATTTCATCATTGGCACTGGCAATATCCTAATCTAAAGGCGGAAACCATGGACAAAAAAAAGCGTTCGATTGCTGTGATCTCTGGGGAGCACTCCGGAGATATCTATGCTGCAGACCTAATCAGAGGCTTTAAGAAAAAGCATTCTGACATTTCCTTTAGTGGTATCTCTGGTTCAGATGCGCATCATGCAGGCTTGGAGCAATGGTCTCACTGCCATCCCAAAAAGGTCATGGGGATTTGGGATGTCCTGGGTCATTTATCACATTACAGAACACTCATGACTCGGATAGAGTCACAACTCAAGGCACGTCGTCCAGACTTAATTATTCTTATTGATTACGCTGAACTTAACCTTCGTGTTGCCCAAATTGCACACAAGCTTAAAATCAAAGTCTTGTATTATGTGCCACCTAAGGTGTGGGCCTGGCGAAGAAATAGACTTCAAAAAATACTTGCGTTTTGTACATCTGTTGCCCCTTTGTATCCATTTGAATATGACTTTTTCAAGGATCATGATTGCCCTGTTAAATTAGCGAAACATCCCTTTATTGATAAAATACCGAATGATTTATGTGCCCCAGGTGATCCGTACGTTGCTTTATTGCCTGGTAGCCGGCAACAGGAGATCCGCTCCTGTTTACCGACAATGTTGCAAGCGTGTCAACTCTTATTGTCTTTGCACCCTAATCTGAAATTTAAATTACTCTGCGCAACGCCAACTCTTTTACCATTAATTGAGCGAACTATACGCTCTTGTGAGTGCTCGCCGCCTTTGCAAATAGTCACTGAGCACCAAACGTCGATGCTTCAAGCCGCTCGGGCTGCGATTGTCTGCTCAGGCACAGCTGCATTTGAATGTGGAATGCTATGTGTTCCTATGGTTGTGATATACCGCTGCCACTGGCTAACTTACTGGATTGCTAAAAGTTTGGCTACCGTGTCATTGTATAGTCTTCCCAACTTGATTTTGAATCGTCGAGCAGTCGTAGAGTTAATCCAATCGCAGTGTCAACCGCAGAATATCGCCGAAGAGATCGACAAACTTTTATCCGAAGGCGAGTATCGAAAAGCGCAACTTGCTTCTCTTAGTCAGATGAAAAATCAGCTTTTGCAGCATAATGACTGCTATGCGATTGAAGATATTGCATTTGCACTGATCCAGGACACTTGACCTCATCCTCATGATGGTTTAGCATGATGATGGTATTGTTAATTACTGGTCATTATTTCTGTTATGTTCGGCATCACTAGAAAATTTATCTGTCGCCTCGTCATGATGCTGGTCGTGCTGTTATCAACAGCCGTGTTCAATATCCAGGCTGTAACGAAGTCGGCTATTTATCTTGTTAACATCGATGCAGCAATCGGTCCGGCTAGCTACGATTATCTCAAGGTTTCTCTTGAAAAGGCCAATAGTAGAAATGCTCATCTCATCATCGTTAAACTTGATACGCCTGGGGGCCTTGCATCCTCAATGCGGGAAATGACGCAGCTTATTCTGAATTCTAAGGCGCCAGTCGCTGTATATGTTGCCCCATCTGGTGCTAACGCTGCAAGTGCAGGTGCGTTCTTGGTCTACGCAGCGCATGTGGCGAGCATGGCGCCGGGAACCAATATCGGTGCTGCGTCGCCGCTCCCAATCGGCTCTGATACCCCTCTACCCAATACCCCTAGCGATGGTGAAAACGGGACCTCTGATGCTGATAAACCGGCAGATAGTTCACCTGTGTCAACGGCTCAAACAAAAATAATTGAAGACCTCACTGCATACATGCGATCACTCGCTGAAGTAAACCAAAGAAATGCCGAATTGGGCGTAGAAATGATTACGAAAGGGTCATCTTTTTCTGCACAGGAGGCTTTGAAAAACGGCATCATTAACTTTATTAGTCCGGACCTCAAAGCACTGCTTAAACAACTTCATGGCTATAAATTAACGGTAGCGGGTAAACCCATTACACTCAGTACTTCTGGAAAACAAATTATCCCTCTAGAGCCAAACTGGCGCTATGATTTTCTGAGTATTATTACGAATCCTAACGTGACTTATATATTATTAATTGCAGGTATCTATGGGGTGCTTTTTGAGCTGTATAGCCCCGGGGCTTTGTTCCCTGGAATTCTTGGGGCTATATGCTTAATATTGGCTGGATATGGCCTTCATCTATTACCACTCAATTATGCTGGACTATTCTTGCTTATCCTTGGCATTATACTGATTGTCGCCGAGACATTCGTCACCAGCTATGGCTTGTTTGGTATTGGTGGCTTTATTGCCTTTATTGTTGGATCAGTTTTTCTTCTCGATACCCTCTATCCTGTCTATAGTGTTAGTAAAGTTATCATCGGCGTCATGGCCATACTCAGCGCAACTATTCTTTCTATCATCGCAAACTTTGTTGTCAATTCGCTGCGCCAAAGACAAATCACAGGTAGTGGTGGGATGATCGGTAAAAGAGGTATTGCCGTCACAGATTTTCAGGAGACCGGCCAAATTGAATGTGATGGATCGGTGTTTACTGCGACGGCAGCAACGCCTATCAAATCACGTCAGCGGGTCATCGTTACTGAAGTTCGCGGGATTAAACTTGTGGTCAAACCCGATAACGAGTCACGTTCATTGTAAGGAGATATTTTATTATGGAATTTTTATTTTTTGCACTCATTGTCATTATTATGTTCCTACTCTCGTTTATTCATATTTTGAAAGAATATGAGCGAGGCGTCATTTTTACTCTAGGTCGCTTTTGGCGTGTGAAGGGGCCAGGATTGATTATCGTCATTCGTGGATTACAAGAAATGGTACGCGTTGACTTACGTACGGTTGTAATGGATGTTCCTACTCAAGATATCATCACAAAAGATAATGTTACTACTAAAGTTAATGCTGTTGTTTATTTTAGGGTCATGGATCCTAAGAATGCAGTCATTCAAGTCGAAAACTACTATGACGCAACTAGCCAGCTTGCACAAACAAGCCTCAGGGCTATATTAGGTCAGCACGACCTAGACCAGATACTATCCGAAAGAGATAAACTCAATCATGAGATGCAAAAAACACTTGATGAGCAGACTGACCCATGGGGCGTAAAAGTCACAGCGGTAGAGATAAAAGATGTTGACCTTGATGAGACCATGGTTCGCGCAATGGCTAAACAAGCTGAAGCAGAGAGAACAAGACGGGCGAAAGTTATCCTTGCAGAGGGTGAGGAGCAAGCTGCTAAAAAGATCTCCGAAGCAGCAACCATACTATCTAAGGAGCCTCAGGCAATACAACTACGCTACCTACAGACTGTTAGTGAGATCACTGACCATAAATCATCGACGGTATTATTCCCGATACCGATGAACTTTGTTGAAGGATTCCAGAAAATCGTTCAAGCCACGACAAAAGATGAGAAATCAAAATAGCCTCGGTAAGTGTTTATCCTGCATCACTGGTTTATTGCTTATTAGCAGGCATACTGCTTCACATAGCTGTTTTTTTATTTTCTTTTTGTGGTGATGCATCAGCAAGCATTGATCTATAAAAAAAACGTGAAAAGTCTAGTATTACAGTCTATAAGACGTTACTAATCACTGACTAGATCGCTGCATGAGTAGCTCAAAACAATACCAACTGGTTGACACCACAATAAGTCATTACCACAATCAACTGTGTCGAACTGATTACTCACTCCCGGTCGTGGAGCAGCTGTCCTCGCTAGGCATGAGCATCATTGATCTTGGTGAATTGGATTGGTATTTGGGAACACCATTAAGCAAGGATGATTTGTTTAGAAAATTTCCAGATCAACAATTTGCTATACGTGTTGGTCTAGATATTGACCATGTCCGTAAAGCTTTGAATATCAATGTTCAACATATTGTTATTCATATTGATGCTGAGCAATCTAATAACTTTTGTAATCACACTCAGTCTTGGGATACCATAGCATCTGCAATTTTACTCGTACGTCAAGCAAATCGACAGCTCCATTGTGTTTTTGACGTTGATGTTTTGATACACCCAAACTTACCTAAAGCGATTGCTATCCACGCTCAACGCTTAGCTATTCCCGTATTAGGCATTCAACTCATCAATCCCATTATTCACCCGGATGCTATTGGCCATGTCATTAATACGATTCGATCTAATTATGATGGCATTATTCGGTTTCGATCAAATAATGAGGCAAATCTTGCATTGGCTTATGTGATTTCATCTTTGGATGCTGGTGCTCAGATGATCGATGTCTGCCTTGGCGATGATTATCCTTTTGCTTGTGATTATAAGTCTGTAGCTGGTATCATGGCATCGCTGTATGAGCAGGATGACACCTTGGTTATCGATGCTTCGATCATTTGCCATATCAAAAAAATGCTTTCGAAAAGCACTAATAGTCCAAGAAAAATACCAGCGATATTGTCGCCTGAAGGCAATACTAAATCTGACTCAATGCGAGTTGAGATTAACAACCTTGTGCCCGAATGCTCATCACATCTACCATTTCATGGCATAGGTCCTGGCGTAAGATGGCTTCTTACGGATAAGTCATTGGACGACCGATCTCCTTTTTATGTCGTTGAGCGGCGCTTTGATACCGACAACTCGATGCAAGCATCAGCCCACGTGGGGCTGCATGCGCACTCCAAACCAAGCCTCAAAGTCTTTATGGGCCATAATTTAGATGGCACCGGTCTTACTGTGAAAGTTGTTATGCGCGATGAAACTGGCACCTTAGTAACGAAAGTGGTCCATAGCCCCGCATCTGTACTCGTACCTGCTTACTGCGACAATTTCTATGAGTATGTTTCAGGTAAAGGACATTACATCTTTGTTTTGTTGTCGCCAGGTTATACTGATGATTTGTTGAATTTTAACGAATAGCCAGTCATTAAAGTCGTGCATACAGTGATTAGTCTACACTCTAGCGTAGGATCCCCCGCATACTTGTCTCTATACTGCTTATGAAAGATACCAAATACCCCTCCTCATCTGGATTGAGATCACGTAGTTGTAGTAAGGCATCTTTCAGATTTAGTTGCTTTTGATAAGTGATCCGATAGGCCTGTTTGAGACCTGCTTGAGTATTTGGCGTTGCGCCCATCCTACTCATGCCAACTGTATTTACACCTAAAGGACGCGTAGGGTTAGCCGCAACCTTGATAAAGGCAGGGATATCTTTGGAAACATTCGCATCGCCAGCAACAAACGCACCATTATTGATTTGACAATGTTGCGCAACTTTCACAAAGCCTCCTAGATTCACATTGTGGCCAATCTTAACATGTCCAGCTAAAGCTGTATTATTTGCGAATACGTTATTGTCTCCGATATGACAATCATGCGCTATGTGCACGTATGCCATGAATAAATTACCGTTACCGATGACCGTTTCTTTATTATCTTGCACGGTGCCGATGTGCACTGTTGTTGCTTCTCTGAAGACATTATTGTCGCCGATGATCAGCTTGGTGTTTTCTCCAGCATACTTTTTGTCGGGCGGGGCCTCTCCGATTGTTGAAAACTGATAAAAAATATTGTTTTCTCCTATCTTAGTATCCCCACGGATCACCACATGAGACATTAAGTGACACCCCTCACCAATCTCAACATTTTTTTCGACAATACAAAATGGTCCGATTTTAGCTGTGTGGTGCACTTTAGCGTGTGGATCAACAATCGAGGTTTCATGAATTTCTGGTGCTCTTAATGGCGATGAAACAATTTTTGGTTTATAAGTTGCATTAATACTATCAGTCATTTCGATTCCTATGGACGCTTGTTATCATCGTACTACAAGCCAATTTCTCTCCAACATAAGCACGACATTCGTACCGATAAAACGATAGCTTGCTCGCGCTTATTTTAGCGTGTAACGTCAGAACATCACCTGGTCGCACGGGGTGCTTAAAGGCTGCTTTACTAACCCCTGTTAAATAGACGTCATGGCCTTCATGTGGCGTCTTATCATTTGTAGTAAACGCATGTAGTGCAGTGGCTTGTGCCAATGACTCTATGATTAATACTGCCGGCATGATAGGCTCATGAGGAAAATGTCCTTGAAAATACGGTTCATTATATGAAACATTTTTAATTGCTTTGATTTCATCGCTATTAACGCTAATTACTTTGTCAACAAGCAAAAAAGGATATCGGTGCGGAAGATATTTTTTTATATCAATATCGGTGGTTATCATTTTACTTTGGAAGCTCCTTTGTTGCCTAATTTTTTCACAGCAATTGCTGATCGTGCCCAATTTTTTTCCAACTGGGCTGGCATAACGCCAATGTAGAACCCTGACTTGTTGATTGTACTTGTTATCGATGTCCCGCCACCAATCGCAACATTGTTAGTAACAGTTATCTGCCCATTAATTCCTGACATCCCTCCCATGCGCAGATTTTCTCCAACCTTAGTGGACCCTGCAATACCGCAAAGTCCTGCTATCGCACAATTTTTACTCAGCTTTACGTTGTGAGCGATATGGACGAGATTGTCAAGCTTCACTCCATCGTGAATTTCTGTATTGTCCAGCATACCTCTATCAATACTACAGTTGGCGCCTATTTCAACGTTGTTCCCAATGATTACATTACCTATATGTGGTATTTTTTCTAGTCCACTTTTGGTTTCGATATAACCAAAGCCGTCGCTGCCTATGCATGTGCCACTGTGTAGAATACAGTTCTCGCCAACAACACAGCCACGATGAATTGTTACGTTCGCATTGAGCTTAGAGTTCTTCTTTATGATAGTGTTTTCACCAACATAGCAACCAGCATCAATTTGCACATTGGCTTCGATTACTGCATTGGCTTCAACCGTGACATTGGCACCAATACTTGCTGTCGGCGCGATAGTCGAGGAGGGATCGCAGACGGCTTGGGGATGAATCCCTGATAAGCGCTTTTTGCGGTCTGTGCTCATGAGTGCTTTCATGACTGACACAAATGCTGCGAGTGGCTCGGGGGGTTTGATAACGTAAGCTTGTCCCGGATAATGGTTGGCTAATTCCTCAGTCATTATAATCGCAGTTGCTGCCGATGCGCTGAGGTCTGACTTTCCTCTCGCAGTACAGAATGCTAGTCCATGCTGCTTTGCACCGGTAAGTGACGCAAGATGATTAATGGGAATGCGCGCTTCTGTTGAAGCATTTAACCCGAGTATAGCTAACACTTGGTTTATGTCAGTACTTACTGAATGCATGTTGATATGGCGACGTAGCTGACTGTCTTGTTATAGCTTGCTGTTTTCGACAGCTCGCTTAACTTCTTTAGTGATATCGTACTGATCAGTTACATAAAGAGCTTCGCCCTGTAATACGATATTGAACCCTTGTTTTTTAGCAACGGTCTTTGTTGCGTCTTTAACAAGGCCATAGAGTTTTTTCATTGACTGATCTTGTAGTTTCATAACCTCTTCTTGAAAGGCGCGTTCTTTTTCCGCATGAGCAGTAAATTTCTTATCCAATTCTTGCTTTTTCTTGTTGTAAGTGGCTGCAGCCATGACTTGTTTTGATTTGTCTAGCTCTTCTTGTTGCTTACTAAGATTCTTCTGGGCTAAAACAAGCTCCTCGTGCTTTGGTCCAAGCTTTTTTTGCATGTCAGCTTGCATGCCTGTGAAGTGTTTTGATCCTTCAACGACTGATCTCACATCTACAACTGCGACTGTGCCTTTTGTTTCTGCGTTTGCAATCAATCCGCCAGCTATCAGAGAGGATGCTAGCAATGCATTTTTAATTGAGAATTTCATGATTATATACTCCTAAGGGTTCGTTCATTGGGATGATATCAATAATTACCAATAATCTCAAGCAATGAAGTGTGTAAGTAACTTTTTTGGCACGTCTTAACAACCACTCTTGCATTCTATGATTAATAAAGATTTGCTTGCATTGAGAATTGGAAGTATCTAAAGGTATCTTTACCGTACTTAGAATCCACACCATCGATTTTTAGAGGGTAACTAAAGACCAAGACAATGGGTGCGACAGGAGTCATCACTCTGACTTGTAGCCCAGTGCTGTAAACCCATTGGTTAAAATTGAAGGCATGCTCATTGAAAACGTAGCCACCATCGATGAAAACACTTGGAATAATCTGATCATCATTGAACGGTTTGAGAAACATATTGAGTGAAGCTGTTGTGATCAAATCACCACCGATTGCTTTACCGTTAACCTTCTCACCAAAAGTTAGAATACCTCTGACAGGGCTCGTTGACATTGAGTAAAACTTCTCATCAAAAGGGAGCTCCGTTTGACAGGCCGGATCATTACTCTGGCTGAGTAGGCATCCAGTAATACTAGTAAAACCTTTGAACCCTTGACCAATTCCAAATCTACCGGTCGGATTAATGGTCAGTGGTAACTTGCCTAATTTTTGGAAATAGGAAAACTTGGAGTCTAGAGTGATATAGCTTGTAAAGTCCTCATTGAGCGGTGAGCCAAGTTTAATGCTAACCTCTTCTTTGTTTCCACTGGATGGCAAAATTGCTCGGTCCAAAGTACTTCGAACCCAGTTAGTGGTTACAACTAAGTTCCAGAGATTATTACCATACCGATTGATCGACTGAGTGACATTTTCTGGAATATCAGATCTGGATGGGTCATAGGAATAATTGTTTTTATTAATCTCAGTGGTGATCCCGAGATCTTGGTAAATTGATATGGGTATTTGAGCACTCAAATTAAGACCATATTTTTCGACGCCGTATGACTGTTGCCAGGTGTATTTCGACACGGTGGTGTCACTATTATCTACTTGGTTGTTGTAAAAAAACCTATAGCCAAGCCCCAGTCCATTTGGAAGCACAAATGGAACTTTTCCTTTGACAGATACTGATGATCTAACTCGGGATTTCTCTAACTTGAGATCGACACCATTTCCTGTTCCTCCAAAATTTGGGTGCACGATGCCTGCGCTAAAGACAATAAAATCGTTCTGATTAAGGCCCATCTCTAAATTTGCGGTGGCTTGAGGTGCTTCCTCAAGTGTTAATATGACATCCACTTCTTTTGGGCTGTTGATCACTGGCTTGACTTGAGGGGTTACGTTTTTGACATAGCCGAGGTTTGATATTCTTCGTATACTTTCTTGCACCGCAGTTTCAGAATAAACTTCGCCTTCTGATAATGCCATTTCTCTTCGCAGTACTCTGTCCATGGTAAGTGTATTACCGCTGAAATCGATTTTTCTTACAACTGTTGGCACGCCCCGTTGCACATAAAAGCGTACGTCAACGGTTGCATTTTTCTGATCAACTTTGATTTTAGGCTCGATGGTTTTGATGGTGTGCCCCTCTTTTTCTAGCACTTCCATGATGGTTTTTCTGAGTTGGTAGATATTTTTCCTGGAGAAGGGCATTTTTTCCTGATTTTTAATTTGTTTCTCAAGTCTCTGAATTTCAGGAATTGCCGTACTTTTCACAATATTGTCGCCGTAAACGCCGACATGGCTGTACATAAACCTAGGGCCTTCGTGTAGGTTTATTGTGATATCAACGATCTTTGAGTTATCCCGACTTTCTGTTTTGATATCTTCAATATAAAATCTAAGAAATCCCTCTTCAGAGTAAAAGTTAGTTAAGTCAGCCTTTCCTTTTTCAAGAGCTTGGCTAGAATAATAGTTTCCTCCAAATATTCGTGCATATAGTGACGGTGTATTGAGAGACATTTTTTCTGAGACTACGCTATCACTGAATGCTAAATTTCCATTAACCTTTATTGTTCCAACTTGGTATTGGTCCCCTCTTCTAATGGTGATTTTAACGTCGACCATACCATCGTTCACATGCGTGATTGATTCGCTGATCTGAACATCAGGATAGCCGCTGAGCCTATACTCATGCTTGAGCATGAACACCAGCTGCTTCAACTTCATTGGGTTGAGGACTTCTCCGTTGACTAAATTGCTTTTCTTAAGCATCTCATTGAGCCCTTCCTCTGGGATTAATTTATTTTTTTTGACATTAATATTTCTTATCACTGGTCTCTCTTTGATGTGAATGACCAACACGTCGTCGTCAATCTCCATGGAGACATGCTCAAAAATACCTTTTTCATAAATTAATTTGATGGCGCGTGAGATATCAGCCTGACTGACGTCAAGCCCGTCTGATAACTCAGAATATGCAATCACAGAACTGCTTGGAATCCGTTTATTACCCTGGACTGCTATTTTGTTAATAACCACAGCCTGTGCGGAGGAAAAACAAATGCCCAGGAATATTATCAAGCTGAGTAATCTTTTTACGAATTTATGCACTTCTATCATCCTTATTTTTGCCTGACATTAAAATAGCTGATCTGCAGTACAATATCAACTGTAATTTTCGGTTATGTTGTATACTGCTCTATCGAAAAAAGCATAGCTGTGATAAGTAAATTTCATTTAGCTTTAATTTTAGTCTCATTTATTTAGATCACGTCTTATTCTTAGCCGATTAGCACTCGTAGGTGATGAGTACCGGCTCATTGGCTACTGCCATACTACCCATTCACCTACTCTTTGCAGTAACTCCTCTATTGATTTAGCAAGAGAACTCTATAATTTTAGAGATATGATAGCAATCATAAAATCTAAGTAAATATGTACGAGGCGACTGATAATACTAGGATATGGCTATCGATTCTGTCTAAAATCCCTCCGTGACCAGGTAGTAGTGTGCCTGTATCTTTAAGATTGGCAAGACGTTTGATTGAACTGATCCATAAGTCACCTATCAGTCCCAATATGCCAATCGCTGTCCAAAAGGGCTGGAAACTTATACCACATGATATTGATAGTATGATTCCTGCTAGGGATGGAGATATGAGCATTGCAACGGTTCCATATTCCGTTTTATTGGGACTGATTTGGGGAAATATTCTTACTTTTCCATATTTTTTACCCACAAAGTAACCCATGATATCGCTAACCGCAGTGAGGCCGATTACATAGATTAACTGCCACTGATGGATTTGACTTAAAACATAAAAGCTGATTACTCCGCTACAAGTGAGTACTAAGGTAACCATCGATGTATTTATTGCCGCCAACAAAGATTCCTTGTGTGCGTTGTGGCTTCGAGTTAATGTAGAAATCACTGAGAGTATCGAGTAGACGACAATATAGATTCGATATTGACTATTAGTCAGGAGCACGGTACACAAGATGACACATGTGGTAATCGATAGAAAATGAATCAAACCCTTTCTTCGTGATGCGTATTCTTTGTCTTCTAATGCTGTGCTGTGAACTGCTTCGAATTTTGGCGTATTCGCAATCGCGACTGTTTGCCATATACGATTCATCATCACGGCAAGCTCCTGCGTGCAAACTAGTCCAACTATCGATAACCCAGCGATCAAAAAAGTGTCGCCTAGAGCGATCATTGCCAAAGTGACAAAACCAATAATTACACCTGTCATGATTCGTAATTTCATAGATCCACCGGCTATCAACCCCAAGTATAGATTTGATGACTAAGTCGCTGTGATTTTCTTTTTCGTCTCGATGTAAACATCGTCTTTAATTTGTCCAAAACGACGATCTCGGGATTTAAATACCTGAATGGCATGATCTAGAGTCTCCTCGCTAAAGCTTGGCCACAGTACTTCGGTAAAGAAAAGTTCAGTGTATGCGAGATGCCACAACATAAAATTGCTCAATCGCATCTCGCCTCCAGTTCTTATTAATAAATCAGGGTCTGACGTGATGACTTTGCCAAGACTCTTCTCAAACGCATCATACGCTTGTATCGCGCATGTGGATTCGTCGTGCGTTTCAATTGCGCGAAAAAATGCTTCCTTGATTTGCCATCGACCGCTGTAATTGAATGCAATGTTTAGTTTGAGTTTTTTGTTTTTAGCAGTAAGATGTTCAACTTCGTTGATCACTTGAAGCACCCCGCTATCGAAAGCTTTACGCTCACCGAGAATGTTGACTCGAATACCATTTTCGTGCAATCGTGTTTTTTCTTTTAGTAAAGTTTCAACGAATAACTTAATAATAAAGGATACTTCACGTTGATCTCTATTCATATTTTCAACGCTGAGCGCATACAACGTCAACTCACTGATTTCACGAGTAACGCAAGCCTCAATCGTAGCGATGGCAACCTCAGCACCCTGCGTGTGGCCTCTTACTCTATCCATACCCTGCTGCCTGGCCCATCTACCGTTACCATCCATTATGATGGCAAGATGTTTTGGTGAGCGTTTCTTTTGCATGAGATAATTATTTTACTTCTTGTAGATCTTTTATTTTGTCAGCTAAGATGTCGGTTGCTCTCGCAACGAACTTTTCAGTTAGCTGATTGATTTTCTCTTCAGCAGTTCTTTCTTCGTCCTCGCTGATTTCTTTGTCTTTCAATAAGGCTTTGATCTCTTGTAGTGCGGCCCTCCGAACATTTCTAATCGAGATTTTCCCGCTTTCGCCAACCTCTTTGGCAACTTTTACAAGGTCTTTTCTTCTTTCCTCGGTAAGCGATGGCAAAGGTACGCGAATGCTCGGCCCATGCGTAGCTGGATTTAAACCAAGATCGGACTGACGTATGGCTTTCTCGATGACGGACAGTTGGCTTTTGTCCCAGGGTGACACAAGGATGCTCCTAGCACCTTCAACACTAATGGAAGCAACTTGAGGTAATGGCATTTTGCTACCATATGATTCAACCATTATGTGGTCCAATAAATTTGGATGCGCTCTCCCGGTTCGAATTTTTCGTACTTCATGTTCAAGACTATCAATTGCTTTTTGCATTTTAGTCTCGGTTTCTTGATAAACATTATTCGTCATTATGTATTTGTTCCGTCTTTTGAGATTTTAGTACCCACAGAGCCACCGTTGACAATTCTCATCAAGACTTCTGGCTCGCTATATGATGCGATATGAATTGGCAAGTTGCGAGACTTACACTGACTAAATGCACCTAAATCGAAAATATTCGATTGATTGTCTAGGCAATAATCATAGTCGACTGATTTGAGCATTTTTGCATCCGCAAAAGCATTTGGATCTTTGTCAAAAAGTCCGCTAACATTCGTTAACTTGATTAATGCGTCACAATTTGTCTGGATCCCGCGTAAGCTTGCAGCAGAATCAGTCGTTACAAATGGGTTTCCTGTACCGCCTGCACAAATGACTAAGCAGCCCTCTGATAGGAAGTGCATGGCGCTGAAAGGCTCGAATTGCTTACAAATATGCGTCACTGCAAAAGCTGATGTAAGAACGCACTTGGCTCCCATTTTTGACAGCTTCTCTCGAACCACCAGCGAGTTGATTAGTGTCGATAACATACCGATGTTATCAGCTGTTATGCGACTGATCCCAATCTTTTCCATTTCTTTTCCACGACAAATATTACCTCCACCGAAAATAACCAGTAACTCAACACCCTGTTGTTGACATGTTAATAGTTGCGTTAGTAAGCTTGTTAGCGCGTCGTCAGCGTCGATTTCTGTGGCTGTGCCATGGTCAAAATTAAACAGTACATTACCACTTATTTTGATCACTACACGCTTGTACGGGGACCCCATATAAAACTCCTTATCAAAGCTACCAAAAATATCCTAGTCTGCCTCGGATGTCTCACCAAGCTCAAACCTTACAAAATTCTTAACATGGTTGTTCTTATTTTTCAATAACTCTTCGATGGTTTCCTTAGGATCTTTTACAAATGCTTGCCCATAGAGACAAAGACCGCTTGCAAATTTCTTTAATTTTCCATCGATAATTTTATTTTTGATTTCCTCAGGTTTCTTGGAATCTTGCAGTTGCTCGAGGTATAACGACCTTTCTTCATTCAAGACAGCTGCGGGGATATCATTTTCTGTGACTGCAGCTGGATTTAATGCAGCGATGTGCATAGCAATGTCTTTACCCAACTGTTCATCACTGCTCTCTAACGCCACCAAAACAGCAATTTTATTTCCATGGCTGTAGCCATAAATATGGCCATCTGTTTGTAAGGATGTCCCTCTAACGAGTCTGATGTTTTCCCCAAGCTTTAATACCGCTTCTTGTCGCATCTCTTCGACGGTCTGACCGTCAATCGTCACGTCTGTAAATGTTGTTGCATCTGATAACTGACTGTTCATCACTCCGCCTGCAAAACTTTCAGCCATGGATTTGAAAACTGGGTTATTAGCAACAAAGTCAGTCTGACAAGCGGCCTCAATCATACCAGCTGATTGCCCTGCTTTGTCAATGACATAGCACACGCAACCTTCTAGTGTCTCTCGATTGCTCTTTTTTTCGGCCTTGACCATCCCCTTCTTTTTGAGGATTTTTTCTGCTTCTGCATGGTCGCCCTTAGCCTCGACAAGGGCTTTTTTACAGTCCATTAGGCCTGCTCCAACTTTGTTGTGAAGTTTTTTTACATCTACTGCTTTGATTTCCACGTTACTCTCCTTGGTTAGACGATGTCGTCTTGAGTATTACCCAGTACGCTATTGACTGGGCAATTATTTAACTATTAATCCTCTTTAGCTGTGCTTGTCGTTGACTTTTTTGTCTGAGAATCACTCGCTTTTCCTGTCGTTTTAGCCTTAGCCGAAGCTGCTTTCGTTACCGTTTTTTTTGCTTTTTCTGACTCAGTTTTTTTGGCTGTTACTTTCTTTTTAGTCGGCGTTGCTTTCTTAGCTTCTTTTGGCTTATCTTCTGTGGTCTTACTTGTTGGCTTTTCTTTTGCTGCTTTCTGCGCAGGCTTTGCAGGCGCTTTCTTTGTTGTCTTTGAAGGCTTCTCTGCCTTGGAAACACTTTCTTTGGTTGGCGCTTTTTTAGCTGCTACTCGGATAATTTTTATCTCATCACTTTTTTTGTCTGCAGTCACTTCAGACTTATTGTCGGCTTCGACCGTTGGCGTGGTGACAGACGGCTCTTTTGTAGCACTATCAGTTTTTTCATCGCTGGGACTGGCTGTTTTTTTCACAACCTTGACCTTTGTTTTTCCTTCCATCTTAA
>MDTC01074950.1_pt1 | contig 31218 bp, 30 predicted proteins | sample 811181 | NCBI WGS metagenome assembly MDTC01 (sample SAMN05326644, study PRJNA326480) | marine metagenome | isolation source: seawater | place: Pacific Ocean: North | collected 2011
AAGAAGGCCGCTCCAAAGAAGGCCGCTCCAAAGAAGTCTGCAGTGAGTCAAACACGTAATTCGAAAACACTCACCGAGGCCGAACAGGCTCGAATCGAAGCGGCTGAGCGACAGGCTAAACTAGATGTCGAACGTGCTGAACGGGAAGCAAAGCAGAAGGCGGCTGAGGCCCAGAGACGTGCTGAAGCTGCAAGGCAGAAAGCCAGAAATTCTGCAAAATCGGAGAAGCGAGCTAAGAAAGCATCCGATATCCTGAAAGAACAAATTGAGCAATTGGCCAAGCAAGCACTCAAAGCTGTGGCAAAGAAAGTGGGTAAAAAGGCTAAGGAGAAAGCCCAAGAAAAGCTATTTGACTTGGCTAAGCAGGCGCTTAAGGCCGCAAGAAAGAAATAGGGGAGCTGAGCCTTGAGAGTGCCATTCTCTTTGATCTTATCTAGCGACGGGCCTATGGGTTGACCATCTACCTTCTAAACGAGGCCATCGCCTTTCCGGATCCACGAAAGACTGACGATCCCTCTGGTATTTTGGCTGTCGGGGGTGACTTATCCCCCGCTCGCCTCTTACTCGCCTATTCCCTCGGTATTTTCCCTTGGTATGATGACGCATACTCGCCCATTCTGTGGCATTGCCCGCACGATCGGTTTGTCATCAGACCAGATCATTACCGGCTTGGTCGAAGTCTGAGAAAAGCCGTCAATAATTTTGAGGGTCAATTTAGCTACAATCGATCTTTTTCCGAGGTTCTAGAATTATGTGCATCGGTTCCGCGCCATGACCAATTGGGTACTTGGCTCAACGCCGAGATGAAAACAGCATATTTAAAACTACACCAATTGGGTTATGCCCAATCCGCTGAAGTGTGGAGAAATGGTCGCCTCATCGGTGGTCTTTACGGTGTGACCTTAGGCGCTGTTTTCTTTGGAGAATCGATGTTTTCAGTAGAGCCTGCGGCGTCCAAGGCGCTATTCGCGGCGTTAGCGCCCCGGCTCTGGGCGGCGGGTTACCAGCTGATTGATTGTCAGATTTACACCGAACATTTGGCCCGTTTTGGGGGCCTTGAAATTGAGCGCGACACATTTTTATCGGAACTCAAGACAGCCTTAGCTGCAAAGCCTGAGGCCATTTGGCCCGCCTCTGTCAGCTGAGCTATTCACGTACGAGTAGCCCGCCGTCGATGTTCAGGTTGGCCCCCGTCATCCATGGATTGGCCAACGCATGAACAACCGTCGATGCGACATCCGACGGCCTCCCCAGCCGCCCGATGGGATGGAGTCCCATCGCATAGTCATGATGATCTTGGGCTTTGGCCGAGTCTTGCTCTGAGGTGGTCATCGCTGTCGGGACAATGCCAGGTAAAACCGCGTTTGCTCGAATGCCCCGTGGGGCCAGCTCCAACGCGAGGTGCTGTATGACCGAGAGCAGGGCGGCTTTTGAAGCGGCATAGGCTGCAGCGCCCGGTGCAGGCCGTTTGGCAAGGGTGGATGCGACAGCAACGATCGCCCCAGGGCCAACGAGGCGGTTTGCGAATTCCGTCGATAATAGGACTGCGGCCAAGGTGTTCACGCGCCACAGGTCGGTCCATGTCTCGACAGACCACTGACTGCACATTTCATGTCGATACTGTCCTGCGTTGAGGACGAGGCCGTCGATTGGACCGACTAAATCGAACAAACCCTGAACGTTGTCTGTTATGTCCCAAGCGTGAACGATTGCGCCAAGAGCAGCCGCTGCCTCCAAGGGTTGAGGTCGCCGGCCAACTACAATGACGTCGCGATTTAAGTCTCGCAGGTGCCTAACGATGCCAAGTCCAATCCCTGTTCCACCACCAGTGACCAGAATGCGCTTTGGTAAATGCTCATTCATTGCGACTGCCATATGCGCTCATCCTCAGGAATAAAGGGCGGGTCATCGATGCAGAGTAAGCTGGCTTGTGTGGCCCCATGGTTTTGATAGCCATGTATATGACCCATAGGCCATGCCAGGGTTTGACCCGTGTCAAGATGCGTCCGTGTCTGATCTGGACCGAAGACCTCAAGTCCTTTGTCTAAGACCAATTCGGCTTCTCTCATCACTTCATGGTGATGGGCTGGCAAACAGTGCCCAGGCCCAATATTGAGCCGATAAATACCCACCCGCTTGGTCTCGTAGACAACATCAACACTGCCCCATTCCTTCGTTTCCTGCTCGTATTGCACGTCGTGGATGGTCCGCCGTCCCTGCACGGATGCCAACGTGGACCCAGGCAATGCACTGAATTTTGTCAGCCTGACATCAACAGAATTGATCTCTGGTTTGTTTGAGTCCAAAGCGGGCAGCAGCAACCAGTGTTGGATGGCACATACGGCGGATTCCAATAAGTAAAATTGGCATTTCTCCAGTATGAAAGTCACATCACGTGCAACGTCAGCATAATTCAGCGTCAAGGGTAAATCATCCTCTCTCGCTGCTTTCGAGACATCACACTCAACGGCGATATCAACTCGGATACGCTGAGCAATGTTGCGCTCATGGGACCAGACTCCTATGAGGCAATCGACCTCCAAGTTGTCGATATTGATGGTCATGGTCGTCAAATCTCGCTCCTACTTTTGCTCAAAATCGATAAAGCAATCAGACGGCTCAGGCGCGGCCTCAATAACACCGATGGTTTTTAACTGTTCACCGAGCCGTGTCCAACGTTCAAGATTCATTTCGCCGAGGCGTTTTGCATCGCCGCGAACATAAGGAGTAATTTTCTCAGCCGCGAGATTCATTGCGCGGAGACTCATTGCCGGATTCATCTTCGTCAGTTCAATGTTGGTCGCCTTGGGATCAGCCAAGTAACTGTTCCAGCCACGGGCCAAAGCGCGTTGTACGGCCGCGACGGTGTTCGGATTGTCTCTTAAAAAAGCGTCGTTGGTCGCGAGAACCACCGAGTACGGGTTGAACCCGCTTTCGGAGACGGGAAACACCCTGGTGGAGATGCCATCCAATTCCAATGTGATTGGCTCCGCAAAAACGAAGACCGCCTGCGCCATATCAGCTCGCCGCTTAAACTCTGTGAGGCTACCACCGCTTTGTACAAGGCTTCGGCGAGTCTGACCATATCTGTGATTCAGCCAGCGAACGAAGGGAAGACCTGCTTCAACAGCAAGTGGTCCTGACCCAATCCACAGTCTTTCTAGAGAGCCGGGTGCGCCCTCAGTCCGAGTCACAATGCCTCGAACGAAGCGATCAAAATTGGCATAGACCGCCACGATAGGCGCCCCCTGGGCACGCATGGTAACAATCTGCGCACCGCTGACGATGGCAAACTCAACTTGGCCCGTGGCGACCAACTGCGGCGATGCAATACCTGGCCCCCCCTTGATCAAAGTGACATCAAGTTTCTCATCCTTGAAATAGCCCTTCAATTCAGCCTCGTATAGTCCACCAAACTCCGGTTCCGGAACCCAGTTGAGCTGGATTTTCACCTGTTTTTTCTCGTCCTGCTGAGCTGGCTTGATGGGTTTATCATGTGCGCGATTCGACACCATGCTGGACCGCAAATCCGGTGTCGAAAGAGCATAGATGGTCAACCCCAAGACGCCGATAAAAAAAGCGAGGACAGCACGCTGCTCAACCACGTTTTTTCGCTGAGCTCTCTGTCCATCGGTCGGTCGAGTCGATGGATGCCAGGGTGATAAAAGCACGTGGGCAAACAAGGAGACTATCGCAAATAGACTGAAGCCGACAGCCGCCGACAAAACAACCGCTGCAAAGACCAAATCGAGAGCGCTGTTGCGCAGTGCCGCGGCGATGATGGCACCCAATGGTGGCGAATCAAGGACCCCACTCACCAGCTCGCCGACAACCGCACCGATAACAGCAAGGCCCGCTGCAACCCGAAGGCCTGTGCAAATTTGTGGAAGAGCGCTTTGGATCCCAAGGAGTCGCCATCGCTGAATTGGCGTGGCTCCGTACAGGTCAAAGACATCTCGGTGTTGAGGGTTCACGCCTCCGAGACCGTCAACTGTACACGCAATAATTGGAAAAATTGCAACGATGCAGGCCGATGCTGCAACACCGGAAATACCATAACCAAACCAGATGTTAAGCAAGGGCGCCAAGGCGATGATCGGAACCATTTGCAAGAGATTCGCCAAGGGATACAAGCCGCGTTTCAAAACGCCGACCGATGCGAGAACAGTGCCAGATAAAATCCCCAAGATGGCTGCGATGACAAAACCGAGGATGGCCGCATAGGCGGTTTGTTGAGCGCCTAAAAACAAAGCCCCAGACTGAGAACTATCAGAAAACAAAACCAGTAAAACATCACTGGGTGCAGGAAGCACATAACGGGGAACATTCAACAGGCGAACGCAGTCTTCCCAAAGAACTGCGCACAGTGTGGCGGCAAGCAAAGGTGAGCTGGCGCGTTTGACGATATCTCTCACGCGACACTCCCCTCACAGACGGCCAGCATGCCATGAGCCAATGCAACCCATTCGGCAAAGGCTGCAGTCGAGCGGATGGCTGGAGTTCTTGACTCTAATTCGACCTTAAGGCTCTCGGTTATCCGCCCGGGATTGGCAGCCATGAAGTGGACGTCTTGGCCCAAATAAACAGCCTCGGTGAGTGAATGGGTCACCATGACGATGGTGACGCCAGTCTCGTGCCACAGCCTGAGGAGCTCATCATCCATGCGCACCCGGCTAATTTCATCGAGGGCGGCAAAGGGCTCGTCTAAAAGCAGTAGCCGAGGACGAGTGACCATAGCCCGTGCAATGGAGACGCGCATCTGCATACCGCCAGACAATTGATGGGGTAATTTAGCTGCGTCAGTCTCAAGACCGACCAAGGTCAGGGTCTCGAGAGCGAGAGATAAGCGGCGTTCAGACGAAAGACCTTTGAGTTCCAGCGGCAAGGCCACGTTGTCGATGACACTGCGCCAAGGCAAGAGTCTGGGCTCTTGGAAACAGTATCCAATGCCCTCCGACATCTGCGAGCGGACATGCCGATTATTAGCCTGAAGTTCAAGACGGCCTTCAGTGGGTGAATCAAGTCCGCCCATGAGCCTAAGTAACGTCGTTTTCCCACATCCAGACGGACCCACTAAAATAGAGAGCGATCCCGGCTGGATGACCAAATTAATCCCATCGAGAACAAGGCCTGAATCAAAACGTTTCGACACATTCTCGATCTGAATGCCAAAGGGGGCTGATGGTCTACTTTCGCTCAAAATCGGTCCTTATCGTCGAGTGGGTCTGAGAATACAGCCTCCGACCAAAACGGACAATACCAGACAAAGAGAGCGTGTCAGCATCGGATGGCCGACGGGCACTGGCTCCTCAAATCGCGGCGCCTGTCCTAAAAAGAATAGTCCGGATTATAGAGCCATGTTCACGATTCAAAAAAAGCGCGAATCTCATCGGCTCGTTGATGGGCGTCAGAACGACCTATCTCTATGAGTCGTGCAGCATAATCACCATCGAAGAGCACATATGAGGCAAGATCGAGTTCCCAAGTTGCGCTCTCTCGAGCCGCTCGACGGAGAAACCAGTCGCCGACGCGGCCCAAGCCGCGCCTGGGACCCATTTGCCGCAAATGCTGCCCAGCAACCTCGCCCAGATCGTGTGATGGACTAAAGACCAAGGTGTCCAATTGTTGATACGGCATGCCCCGCGTGTCTATGGTCACCCGGTCGACCTCACCTCTGGCCGACTCATCAATGGCTTCATCCAGGACATCTAAAATTCGGTTCAACCGGCGAAGCACCTGCAGGTCATAGTTCACGGGATCAAGCAAAAGTGCGTTTAAAACCTTACCGAGTAAGGTGACGGGACTGGGATAGGGTGCAGTCAGAGATGGGTCCGGGCCTGTCGATGTCCGGTGAAGTAGCGAAATGACAACCAGTTTTTCAGCCCCTCCTCGAATGGCGGGCGCGATGGGCGTATTGAATCTCAAACTCCCGTCGCAATACCATTGACCCGAAATACTTCGGATCGGAAAAACGAAAGGAATCGCGGCCGATGCGAGGACTGTGTCCGAGGTAATTCTGGTCTCCGTCGCTGTTCGCCTTGGGTCCCGCGATGGCTTAAATGCCCGGTCCGGAGCTGATTCTACGAAGAGGGTTGTCTGCCCATCATAGACTCGCAGCGCTGTGACAACCAACGAGTCAACCACGCCAGTTCGAATATTTGAATGCAAGCGGTCCCAAGGTATTGCGGATTCAACCATATCTTCGAGGGCGTCGGCATCGAGCAGGGCACGACCCCCGAGACGCCGTTGGCGACCGAGCATCCGTTGCTTTAAATCCGACAGACCAAATAGGTCGAGTCTGAAGTGGGCCGCGAGATTCAATTGACTCCAAACCTCGATCAATTGACGGGTACCCATGTCGCCACGTTGAGCATTGGCTGCGAGAAAACTGACATTAATCGCACCCACCGACGTGCCGGTGTACACTTGAAATGGCGCGTCATCCTCAGGTCCCAGACCCAGAACTTCGACCAGACCAGCGATCACACCAACTTCGTAAGCGCCCCGGGCACCACCACCCGATAATACGATTCCTGTCTTGACCGGTTTGGTCATCGAGCCTCCATCTTGGTCGCCGCTCATCTCCAGTCTAACAGCAGTTCCATCCAGTTTCCTAAATGCTTGAACTTTTGCTAGTGTCGTCTGGGCGGTTGGGAGCCCTCAGTCATTCAGTCCCAGGGAAGTGTGAGGCATGGCGGAAGAGATTAAATTAGACATCATCGACGTGGCGGGAACGCCCTCGACGATGGGTGAACAACAGGGCGAAGCATTGCGGACTCGAATCCATGAATTTGTCGACGTGCGCATGGCTGCAGTTCATCAATATGCAAAAGATCGTGGCCGCGAATCCGCTGATGGAATCCTTGGCGTTGGCACTGAAAGCCTCGAGATCTATGCGCAATGGGATCCTGAGGGCTATGCCGAGCATGTGGGCATTGCTCGGGGTTCAAATATCGACCCGGTTTTGCTTTATACAAGCACCAATATGACGGATATGCGCGACGCTTTACTGCTCAAAGATGGTCTTCGCCCCCCCGCTGATGATGAAGGCTGTAGTTCGCTCATGATTCCGAGTCATATGACGAAAGGCGGCCTCGCCATCGTTGGCCAAACATGGGATCTCAATCCCCCGGATATCGACTACGTCGTGGCCATCCGCAGACGTCCCGACTCCGGACTCGAAACGTGGTCCGTGACCTGTGCAGGCTGTTTGACACTGATGGGATTGAACAGCAGCGGCGTCGCTGTCGGGACGACCAACATCAAAACCTACGGCTCAAGACCAGGCGTAGGCTACCTTTCAGTGCTTCACAGCATGTTGCGGTCTCACACAACAAAGCAAGCCAGTAACCGGCTGCTGTCAGCACCAAGAGCGGGTGCTCATGTGTTCTGGGTCGCTGATCCAACTGATTTAAGAGAATATGAGACAACCCCTGACAGTTCTATACTCAGAGAGCCCATCGATGGGGTGGTCTGCCATACCAATCACTGTCTCCATGACACCCACATCGCAAACCAAGCCGAGGCCCGTTCGAGCAGCAGCGGCAGCCGACTCAAGACCATCAATCGTCTGCTCGCCGATGGGGACCATGATATCGAATCCGTAAAAACCATCTTTTCAGACAGAAGTGAGGGCTTTGACAGCATCAATCGCTATCCAGAAGATGGACAGGGCACTGCAACAAACTCGGTTTTCATCGCGAGGCCGGCGCAACGCGAAGCATTTGCATGCCGGGGTCCAGCCGACCGCGGTCGCTGGTATCATTTAACATTCTAAGTGTGCTGACTAACGCACGCACTCTACACGACTGCTTAGAGCAAGAATAACCCTGTACCTCCCAGGGCTAAGCAGTACCAGCCAAAATGGGCGAATGCTCCGCGCCGAACCACGAGCATCAACATTCGAAGTGCCAGGATGCCAACGATGAAAGCAACGGCTGCGCCAAGTCCAAGAGACGTCCACGCTGTCGAGGGCAGTTCTTGCCCTAACAATTCCAGTGACTTGAGGACGGATGCGCCCGCGATAACGGGCAGGGATAGGAGGAAGCTGTAACGGGCAGCGTGTTCTCGTTCAAGGCCTAAAAACAGAGCAACAGCGATGGTACTTCCAGACCGAGACACCCCGGGAATAATAGCGACCGCTTGGGCAAGCCCAATCACAAGACCCGAGCCTAAAGACACCGTTTTAGATCCCCCTGAAAAAACACGGGTAAGAAGAAGAATAAAGCCCGTGGCAATCAAGGCGGTGCAAACGAGTCTCACCGAATTAAAGGCACTCTCTAATTCGCTTTTAAACAACAACCCAATGATGCCCGCTGGGATGCATCCGATCACAATAGCCGCAGCGAGTTTTAGCTATGGATCGTGGCGCAGAGCATCTGGGATTGAACTCGGTTTGTTGAGCGCCTTTAATGTGGTGAAAACCAGGTCCTTTATATCGGTCCAGAAAACCACCATGACGCTCAGTAAAGTCCCAAAGTGGACAGCGACGGCAAACGCATCAGCCGCGAGGCCTTTTTGCTGAGAAAGGTCTAACACCTCGTGGGCTAAAACGAGGTGTCCACTGGACGAGACGGGTAAGAACTCCGTCAGGGCTTGGACCAAGCCCAGGATAATTGCAGACAATGGATCCATGGATTACGCCCTAGGCCTAGGCCAACACCCAATATAAACGCGCCCCATCATCGTGTGCATAGGCCCACCACTGTGATGGACATCTCTACGTCTAATCATTGTGTTGATAATCATCTGCACCCGGCCCAATAGGTTGGCCGTAACTGAACTCGATGAAGTACCCATCAGGATCTCGAATGCCGCAGTAGTAGCCGACTGGAAAGGGTTCTTGGCGCGGCGCCCAAACCAAGCAATTGGCGTCTTTCGCGTGTTCGGCGAGCTCATCGACCGCAGCTTTCGAATCAAGGGCGAATCCAAGATGACTGTAATCTTTCTCGGCTTGCGGAGGCCGCGCATCCCCGCGCATAAACACAAAGATGAAGTCGCCTTCCCGTCCGGGTTCAGCCATCCATACAACTCGACGAGAAGCCTGACCACGGTCGTGTATGACAATCATGCCACAGAAATCTCGATAGAAGTCGATGGACGCATCCAGATCGCGAACTTGGATGGCAATGTGAGTCAAGCGAATCATAGGAATAAGGTAAAACCAACCAACCGATCAAAGGGGCTAGTAGATGCCGCGTTCACTGGGTAAACCGTATCCTAAACTATGATACATGTCGTTTAGGAATGCGGGTAGAGAGACAAAATCAGCCAATTCAACGCAGTTGAGATTGGCCGCACAGGTGCACCCTATATTGCTGTCAGGCCCACAGGTCTCCGACGGCTGAATTCGTCGATCATACTTGACCAGAGGTTGCCCATCATCACCCATGACCGGGATATACCAGTCAGGCGTACCGTCATTATCGAGGTCGGGGCCATCTGCGACTTCGTAGGCGCGAGCCAAAATCTGATTGGCATACTCGAGCATTCGAGCGGCAATGCCTTTTTGGACCCGGCGACCAAAGATCTCTTCAGAACCAAAGGTCTTTGCAACATATTTACGGCCGCTCGGATTATGGAACTCGATTCGATTTTCAAATCCAGGGTCGGCATGCTGGCCCAATTCCCATATGGCCATCATATCCAGCCACTTTTGCTTCTGATTGGCTGGGAGGTAAAGGAGAGTCCATGCGATGAGAAACTTTTGCTGCTCAAAGCCAACTTGTGGATCCAGGGGCACTGTGGACTCAAAATCCAACGCCGCAAATTCATCGCCATTTTCGCTACCAACGGTATCGCATACCGTTGTGCCAGCATTGGGAAAACAAACCCGGGGTTCAGCGCCCCACCAACTCACCCAGCCAATGGGTTGGGTCGGGTAGCCTTCGGCATCGACCAAGGGGATTCCACGATCGTTGGCAACAACCCTTGGTCCCTTGATGAAATCATCACCGGTCAGGTTGTTGGCCAATAAACGGCGAAATCCGTCCGGAAAGAGGTCTGCCAAACTGACGGCACGATATCTCGGGTCAACAAAATCTGTGCGGCTTGCGCTGATGAAATTGTCAGCGGATTCTGTAAACAAGAATGGACTCCAGATCTTCTCATAGTAAGACCCCGCATTCACTGTGTATTGGTTGTTATATTCACCCTCATCGTCGGCCAGTTGATTTTCTACCGGCCGGCCACCTATGCCCACAGCATCGTAGTACCCTGTCGGGCCATTGGGGATGTTGATCACGGTCCGCGGTTCGCCGCTAAAGAAAAATGCATCCCGTTTGCTTCGCGCAACCTCGTCAACGGCAACTTTGAAGTGAGGGCCAAACTCCGGTCGAGCAAGCATTCGGCTGAAGTGGTCAAAAGCCATGCTGGCTGCGAGAATATTATTGGAGAAATTCGCTTGGGCCACCAACGGCCAGGATTCATCCATGTTAAAACCTTGACGAGCCAAAGATGTCGAAAAGATATTTCGATATAAGCCAAGTCCCTTAGCTGCGTCTCTCATTTTACCATTGAAGCGGCCAAGAGACGAGTTCGCCGCACTGCGAACGCTGAATGTCGAGCGACCTCGCCGATAATTCGTAAAGATGTGGTCGACTTCCTGTTTGGCGATGAGAAAGTCGAAGAGTTCATAGGCATCAGCGCCGTTATCGTGACGATAGACGCTCAAATTACCTGTATCGGCCCATGAATCAGTCCCAAATCCATACGGAACACGAATTCGAGCTTCGGGGTCGACCGCGGGTCCCGCGCGAGACGCTGCGTCGTCGGGCCTCAAGCGATCCCAGGCAACGTAATCGACCGCACGCGTTCCGCAACGAGTGTACTCGCCATCGACAGCAACCAAGCGGCCATCAAGGACAGGGTGCCAGCGACCATCAACGGCTTCATTCCACCCGGCTGGAATATATTCGGCTGGGTCGACCGCTCGACAATTATTGATCAAGCCATAGGTCTCATTGAGCTTTGAGTAATGAACGGTGCTGTTGGAGTTCTCGAACCAAGTGAATCCCAAAATACCGCCAAAGTTGTCCATTTTATTGAACAACCCAAAGGCTTTATTCGAATTGGCGCTCAAATCGTCATCAGCGAAAACGGCAACTGTCTCGCCATAGAACATCCGGGCCGCCGCAAAATCATAGGCACCGAGGCCCATGAAATCCTGAGTAATTTCTCCAGCGTAGTCCATCACCGAGCTGTGCATGAACATCGCTTGTAAATTGTTTCGCTCGCCTTCGGTCACCGGGTCAAAGTAGCGAGGTCCAACGCAATCACTACCATCGCTGACATAGGAATCGCATTCCTGTGTGACTTGACCATTTCGAGTCCTCAACTGCCAATACTGCGGGCGATAATTGAATGAATCCGAGGAGCTCACAAAATTATGCCTCAGACCGACGCTGTGTCCCATCTCATGCATGATGACAGCGGTATGCGCCCGCTGTGCGATATAATTCCGCATTTTCTCTGCTCGGTCTTGCTGTTCAGCTTCAGACTGCGATGGATCGAAGTTTCCAAATTTTGATTCGAGAACATCGGCGAGACCAGCCATGGCCAAGGGCGCCGGTGCCTCATGACGTATGCAGGCCCCTCGCTCACCAAGAGCCATTTCCTTCAGATGATTTAACCGACGAGCAAAGGTTGGATTGGCACCGCGGAGGGGGCTGGACATGTCGAGAATAGCATCGGTCATCGGCAAGCCATCGACACCCGTCATTTGCTGAATCATAGGGGTCATCAATTGCGCTTCAACTTCCGTCCCTCTGAGAGATGCAGCCCGCGCCGCAGTAATCGCCTCGACTTGGCTCGGTGCGTCCATACTCATTCGTACATCCTGCATCTGATGGAGTAGCTCATGAGACGCGGTCCGTAATTCCGGAGACATTGTCGCCGACTTCATGGCATGCGCATGACCGCCGGAGAAGTCTGCGATGCGCTGCAGCAAGGCATCTTTGTCTACACCCGGCGAAAAACGACCGCCCGACGCCGCTGTCGACGCCTCGGACCATCGTCGAACGTATTCGCCTTCAGTGATTTCTTCGGTCTCGAGCTCTTGCTTGATGAACCGCATTTTATCGACGACGCGTTGGGACCAAAAATCATTAACCCAAGACCATACATTGATGCTGGCCGAAATGGTTTCTCCCGTCAGCGGGTCTTCCGAGTCGGTGTAAATACCCCAAGGCGATGGTGTTTGTGGCGCCTCGATGACGTTCACCTGGTGATAACGCAGATCACCGATCCGGACGTTCAATGCCTCCGCACAGACCTGGTATAAGTCTGGATAGTCTTGGCCGGCGAGTTTCGGGACACTCCATGGGTCCGCGTAGATCTCGTTACAATCTGAGGCGGATACACCGACGGGCAAACGCGGCACACCACACAGTTCGTGGTCATCAGCCTGCACGGGACTGTGACATAAAATGACCATTTCAGGCTCTTTGGCCAGGTCTATGACGGCTGGGTGATAGCTTCGGGCCTGCCCGATTTGGTCCGCCAATTGATTGCAAGACGAAAAGTCGCGATTACGCTCTGTGTACGCATATCCATGTCGACAATTATTCACCTCAAGTGCCAGTGCGACCAAATCTTCATTCATATCCTGCTGACCAGGATACATGGGATATTGGCCGGCGCAGTCGTCGCCATTGGTCTTTTGGCATTCTGCATAGCGAGCAGCACGCACGGCCGTTCTCAATGCAACGTCCCACTCATGAGCCGCAAGGCGCGTTCCGTCGTAATAGCGCATGTCGCTCAGCTTCGTGTAGTACCAAACGATGGGACGGACCTCTCGCTGGCCATAGGGCAAGGTACATTTCTGGCTAAAAGTGTCGCATCTCGACCCCGGACCAGCTTGAGCACATTCATCCTCGGTGCCATCGCCATTTTCGTCTCGATGAGGGTTGCCACCAAAGGGCGTGGTTTCCGGCGTGAAACACTCGATTGCACCGCGCATCGGTTCAGGCTCTTGATAGAAATGGCTTCGTTGCCAGATGTTGTAGCGAGAAATAAACCGACGCCATTTTTCATCGGTCAGGCCGTAGTTTCGGGTGTAGCCTCTTCTTTCCACATCAAAAGCGCCATATGCACGGAATTTAACACCGTCCCAATGACGTGGCTCATAGTCGTAATCTTCGACTTTTCGAAAAGAATGCCGGAGGGTCAATTCGACGGGGTTGCAGTTGCCAACGGGCGCCGTGCCACCTGCAAAGTCTGCCGGCAAAAAACAAGCGGGAAACGACGCGATCCCCCAACCTAGGCTACTCAAATCGACAATACCTGGCTTGGCGAACGCTTTGGTCGTGACATCAAAATAACCGTTTTCCAATTCAAAAAGAGGTGCATCAGGGTGTCGTGGATCCGTCACATCATAGGCCATCGGTTCATATCGAATCCCACCGTACACGCCGACCATCGACAGAGTGTCAAAGTCATAGCTATCGGTATTGAGATTTTTCGAGAAATCAACGCGGAAATGCTGTCGCTCATACCATGGGCGATCGATTGCGTTTTCTTGGACAATATTGAGTTTTTCTCCGGTGGTTGGATTGTAGGCCCGCTCAACATCAAAATGCTTAATGATGCGAAAGGCTGCCGCGATAACACCGTCCTGAGCGGCTCCACCAACGCCTTTCCCATCACTGCCTTCGATGCGCTCGTACGCGATTCGGCCAATGAGCAAGTCTTCATTGATTTCCCATTTGATGCGACTGACCGGCTGGGCATAGGTCGAGGTGAATAGGCCCTGTTGAGACGCGCCATAACCGACATCGATGAGTGTCGCCTGAGTCCAAAATTCTGGATCATCACTGGTGCTGATGAAATCCTCACCGATGAAGTACGCCTTCTTTAGAGCGAATGGCTGTACTCGATCGAGGGGTGGTCGTTCTTCAGCACAGCCAAGGGCGCCGATAAAGAGCAGAAGAAGGGTCGAGAATATGAGCTTTATCGAGTGGGTTCTCATGGTCGGATTGAGCCTTTCCATCTAATTTTGGAACCACATGCTGGGCCTGAAACGCAGGTCCAGATAAACTTGTGAAAATCGGTTAAAAAACGGTCGATAATAGGTGTTGTTGGGCGCGCGCTGCGGATTAAATGTCGACACACCCATCGCCATTGTCATGCCAAGGGGCAATGTGAGGCTTGCGCCGAGTCCGTAACTAATGGCGTATCGGGTGTCCATCGGCTCTAAGGCCAAGAATTCATCCTGGTCTGCTTCGACCGCAGCATAGAGATGACTGAGGTAGACACCGATATTTGTGCTGACACTCAACCAATCTAAGAGTCCCAAACCAAGGCTGAAACTATGACCCTGTTGATACTGGGTATTTCGAACACCCGTGTTCAGAAATTGTGCGCAGGTCTCTCCGCGACAATCTCCGATCCGTGGACTGGACAATTCAGCGGTCGTGTAGTCATGAATGTTTAAGCGAAAGCTGCCGCGGTAGCCCAGTGTCAAGCCACTGAGGACAGCCACCCGCTTACTCAGGGCAATGGCTGGCTGAAGACCCAACTGTAAAGTCTGCGCTTTAGAGAGTGGACTCGTGGGTGCTGTTGCAGTCAAATCTGCCGCAATGCGAATGCCGACCTTGGGCACGGTATATCCGGTGTATCCTAATGTGAAACTTGCGTCACTCAACCAGATTTCATCGGCCCGATTGCGGGTATTGGCTTGGGTGATCTCTCGCGAGAATGCGAGTTGCGCTGACGTGTAGACCAGCGGACTCCAAGCCCAACTGGGCGCGAGTCCAAGGGTGACTGCGTAATAGGGATTGTAATCCAACTCTGCTGCAGGATCGAAGGTCAGCGTGCTGACAGATTGACCGATGCTCATGCTCGACGCCGACCAAGCAGGCGCTTTGGTGCTTTTTTTGGACGCCTTTTTGCCGACCGTTGTCAATCCAGTCTCTGTACTCAAAGAGACCGTCTTCGCCGCCTCAGATTCGGTATTTTGTTTTTTTCCCTCTGTCTGAGTCGAGCTACTCTTCGGATTTTTTTGGGGTCCTGATGGGGTATCGCTAGCCGTATCAGATGCTTGCCAGCGGTCATCGCCTGCGGCCGGTGTCTCTGCGTATCCTGGTCCGGGGTGCAGAAGGCACCACAGAAACGCAAACTGTAGATGACGAGCACATGGCTTCATCGACGAACTCCAAAAAATCGCCGTTCAGTACGACCGCGACACACGTGAGATTAGATTTATGTGACACGGCTTTTCGAACGTCTGCGCTGGATCTGCTGGTCAGCGGAGGCGCACCATAATGGATCGTAGGTGATTTTGTAAGTCGAATCGGTCCACGCAGTGTTTCAGCCTCGCCCACGCAAGCCGATTTTGGTAGAAGGTTAAAAGAGACATCGGGGAGAACTAATTTGAGTGAACAGCCATCAACGGCCTCAATATCGTCAACCATGAAACGAGACCACCTGGTGTTCGGATGGACCATGTTCCTTGTGTTTACGATTCTGGGCCTCTTATTGGAAGCTTTGCATGGTTTCAAAATTGGCTGGTACTTAGATGTTGGAAACGAAACCCGCCGTATGATGCTTCGATTAGCCCACGTCCATGGCACGCTCTTCGGTGCAGTCAACATCTTGTTCGCTGTGACCATCGGTGCGCTTTCAAACAGCCCAGCAGTCACTCTGCTGCGCGCCTCGAAGATGCTTCGTGTCGGAGCGATTCTTCTGCCCGGCGGCTTTCTTCTCGGCGGTCTACACATTTATGATGGCGATCCTGGCCTTGGAATTGTTCTGGCCCCAATCGGTGCGCTGGCATTTGTTGCTTCAATGGCCCTGACAGTGAGCTTAGTGAGGCACAATAAAGCCTGATACCGATCAGTCGACCCACTCATCTCGTTCTTCGGGCTTGATCACGACTAAATGGCCATCTTGGATCATCTTTCGGGCCAGGTCTGTCACACGGGTCTGTGCAGCCCTCACATCCGACCGGCGCACCCGGTCCATGTAGCCAAGCTCTTCCTTGATATCCTTTGCGGCTCGAGCGGACATACTGTCGAAGAGGGCTGACTTCAAGTCATCAGAGGTTGCGCGTAAGGCATACAACAGGGTTTTCCTGTTCAGCTTACCCACCAATAATTGCAAGCCTTTAGAATCCGCATAGACGAGATCTTCGAAGCGAAACATGGCCTGTTTTAACGCTTCAGCCAATCCAGGGGCAACACGGGTAAGCGACTCGAGTAATGATCGACCTGACGTACCCATTTGCTCAAACGTGATTGCGAGATGCTGAACGCGTGGGGTTTGAGATGCCTGACTGATGGCCGACTGAAGGCCATCGCGAGTCAAGGCCTCCGAACCACGGGATTCGTTTTTTTGGGCGCCTTCGACCAACGAGCGGAATAGGTCATACAGCTCTGGGTCTGCCTCTTCCGTTTGGCTCAACACACGTGCAACAGCAACGTCATCTAATCCCTTTAGACGGCCAAGAAGAGACCGTAATGCATCAAGATCGTTATCCATAGATCGATTGTTCAACACCGCGAGCAACAGAGCAAGCTGACAGCCAATATTTTAACGCTTTCGGATATGCAGCCGCCGGACAATATTGGTATAAGATGATGGCAATACGATTAGGGGTACAAAAATGGCTGATGCACTTGTTAATTACACCGAAAACGACGGTGTCGCACTGATTCAGATGAACGATGGCAAAGTCAATGCCATCAGTTACCAAATGCTGGACCAATTAATGAGCGCGCTGGATCGCGCTGAAGAGAGTGCAAATGCCGTTGTCTTGACCGGTCAGCCCGGACGCTTCTGTGCTGGCTTCGATCTGAAGACCATGATGGCCAGCCCGCAATCAGCCGTTGATCTACTCACCAAAGGCTGCGACCTATACATGCGACTCTATGGCTTTAGTCTTCCTGTCATTATCGCCTGCTCAGGTCATGCAGTCGCGGGTGGCGCCTTGCTCACACTCTGTGGTGACCAGAGAATTGGAATCGAAGGCGATTTTAAGATCGGGTTGAATGAAGTGGCCATCAAAATGCCACTGCCCGTGCTCGCCATGGAATTGGCGCGAGAGCGATTGTCGACGGCAGCATTACCAACAGCAACGCTGACTGCGAAACTCTATGCACCAGACGAGGCGGTACGCGCAGGCTATTTGGATTCAGTTGTGGCCCCGGACAATCTCATAGCCCACGCGCTGAGTGTCGGCAAAGAGCTGGGACAACTGGATCGCCGCGCGTTCAAGGAAACGAAGCGTCGACTCAGGGGGGCAACTATCGCCCACATCCTTGAGACATTGGAGGCTGACATGGCCACCTTTGCCGGTCCAGTCGGTCGTTAATGTTCAACGCCCCTCAGCCCAGTTCGCCATCTGAATTACCGAGTTGGTTTAAATGGGTTGCCCTCATTATTGGCGTCGTCTGGACTGGTTTCGAAATTAAAAATGGGAATTGGTTTCTAGGCTCTCTCGGTGTTTTTCTGGTCGGGCTGGCTGCAGCAAGTTAACCCACGACACAAACTGGATAACCGACGCGTCGGCCGTAAAATAGAGCGAGCGATTGGGCAGTCGACACGGGGTTATGAGTATCTGAGGTTTGTTCGCATAGCGAATCGGCTCACGTTTGGTCCGGGTAAGGAATCACCTGTGGAGCTTGTGATGACTCATAGACACGTTCGGCCGGTAGACCAAAGACCTTTTGGGGTGACTGAACGCCCTTGAGTTCATGACTGCCAAGAGACATCAACTCTTCGTCTAGTAGGTCGGCCACAGAGTCGGTCATCAGCAAATGTTCGCCCAGGTCACCGCAGAGCGCTTCAAGGCGGCTCGCAATATTGACCGTTTGGCCCATGACCGTGAAATCAAGCCTCGTTTGAGTCCCGATGTTTCCATACAGGACTTCACCACGATTGAGGGCGACGCCGCAGCGCAAATTCTCCAATCCGCGGGCGAGGCGGTCACGATTGATCTCATCTAAAGAGGAGAGACACGTCGTCGCCGCCTCGTAGGCTGATTGACATGCATGGGTCGCATCTTCATCTGCCGTGTAGGGGAAAATACCGAGAACTGAATCACCGATAAATTTAAGAATTTCACCGCCACGGCTTTGAATGGCCGTCCCCACCGCATCAAAAAAGACGTTTAAAGTATCGAAAACGTAAATATCATCGCGACGCTCAAGGAGCGCTGAGAATGACCGCATATCACAAAACCACACGACGGCCGACATGCGGGTGTATTGACCCCGCTTCATGTCTCCATCGAGAACCTTCTGACCTGCGCGCAGCCCGATATACGTCTGACAGATGGTTTCACTGAGCGCCCGCCAAGTATCCCGCTGCATCACGAGTTGCGTCGCCCAAGCGACAGACCGAAGCCTGTCTAATTGGTGTTCGGTGAAACCACCTTTCTGATCGGTCACAAAGGAAATGGTATTGGGGCAATTCATGCCGCTGTCGACGGCGATGGCGAGATAATCGCTCATCCCTTCTTTCGCCAGTTCCTCTGTCAGTCGATAGCGTCTGCTTCTCGATTCGTCAGTCAGTCTGGTCCGCACTTCTTTGACACGTCGCTCGCGCAGTAAGTAAATGGGGTTACGTCTGAAAACAGGCGAGCGCACGTTGCCTTCAGGCCAGCTAATGTGACCCCAACTCATGGGCTGATGGGGCAGCCATTTCAGCACACCAACCCTTAACTGCGGGTGTCTCGGAACGAAGGTGACGTGGACTTTGGCGAGAGGTAAATCCCATTCGACCAGGTCGTCGCAGAGACCTTTTAGCCACTGGGATGGGGCATCAGCCTGAGCGATCCCGTGCTCCACGACATGAGCGACCAATTCTAGATCGAGATTGGCAGGTCGATCCATCGACACTGATACTCCACACTTCAAAATGACATCTCATTGGTGCCATAAGGCGCTGCTGAGAGCAAGAATGCAGAGCCGTTGACACCGAGAGTATTTGATCTAGAAAAGATGCGGTATAGTCGAGACTGGACAAGAGGACGGCGGTCAACGGCGAGATGTATGTGATTTTGGCAGCATTGATTTGGTTTCCAGACTTTTCTGGGACCGCATCCGTTGCACATGATTTGGGCTTGGATGAGCAGCTGAGGGGCCGATTTTCTTTATCCAGTCAAATCGGCATCGTCCAAGAGCCGACCTGGCATTTAGGCGTGTTTGTTGACCATTTGACCTACGTTCGTTCCAATCGGAGAAATGAGACCCCCTTTAGAATTTCGCCGGAACAAATTCATTTTCCGGTCGGTGCAAAACTCTCTTTTCCCATGGACACTGAAACAGGTCGATGGGGCCTATTGGTCAAGCACCAATCGAACCATGACATCGATTCCAGCGACCAGAGTCTGGCCCGTGAAACCTTGGCTTATGAGTATTATGCTTTATTTTTCGAACTTAACCGGACAAACGTCGACGTAGGGGTCTACTACGACCGCGGGACACGTCTGAGTGGACGACAGCAAGTCTGGCCCTTCGATTACCTACTTGCCGGGGCCAATTTATTTGTGGAATGGCCATGGACCAGCACAATCTCAAGTCAGATACGACTGAAATTGAACGTACACCGGAACGAAAACACAGCTGTCTCATATTTCGATTTTGGACACGCTCTCGATCTCGGCTGGCGATTTTCCGGCGTTCGCGCATCGAGCCGTCTATTCCTGTCGATGAACAGGGTGAACAATTACCAGTTTCTCGGCGACCAACCGCGAAATCTCCTACTCTTAGGGCTGGCGATCAGTTCGATTGACAGCAAACGCTGATTGCGGACTCTCAATTTTAGAGCAGACGGGTCACATTAAGACTTGAACAGGCCAGCCCACTTGATGGACAGTGCCATGGTTAAATTATCAACGGATCACGGAAGGCCTCATCATGCATACTCGTCTTTGTTCAATCGCACTGTGTCTCGCTTGTTTTTGTCCAAGCCTTGCTTCGGCAGACTTACTGTCAGCCTGGATTGCTGGTAAAGGAAATTACATTCAGGGTACAGGCGATGTCTTTAGTAATCTCAATAAGGACTTCGCTTTTGGAGGGGAGATTGGTGTCGAATTGCTTGGCATCGAAGCCTTCGGTGAAGGCTTTATCATGGGCGGCGATGAATTTATGTTAACAGCCAATCTAGGGACAAGTTTTGACTTTGACCTAGGCGCACGATTGAGCATTGGCGGCTACCTGAGCGCGATGATCTTTAAATTCCCGGAAGCCGAGGCAGAGAGCCTCAACATCAGTACGGAGCTGAGAGGGCTGTTGGGCGACGACATCACCGACCAATTGGTCACCGCCTATGACGAGAACTTCGCCGAGACGGCCGGCGAGCTCAGTGAATGGGCCGTCGGCGTGGGTCCGCGGGTTCGGGTGCAGCTCGACTACCCGATTTTGCCTGTTTTCTATATCGGATTGGAAGCGTCGTATGGTTATCATTGGATGTTGAGCGGCGATGATGTCAACGGAACCGCCAAGTCCGAGGCCATCAAAGCATTCATAGAAGACAATCCCCAAGCCGCTCCATTCGAAGCGCAGTTGCGGGAGGCCGTTGGTGCTGAAGACATTGATCCTGATGACATGAACGGAACCAATTACCAGGTCGGTATTTTCCTGAAATTAGACCTTTAAGGGTACCATGGCCACTCGACTACGCGCACCGGAAACGAGTCGAGCAAGAGCCAGTCGAGACAGCGGTCTGGCGAAGCAATTCGGTTCGCCTGCGGGAGAATAAAAATGAGCGATTATTACAAAGCTGAGCACCTAGACCGATTCGGCTCAATTGCTGAGGGCAGCCCAGAACTCGGTGAGAAATTTTTTAGCTGGTATGCAGCCTGTTTCCAGGACGGTGCACTCACGGCTCGTGAAAAGGCGCTGATTGCACTCGCTGTGTCACACACGGTCCAATGTGCATACTGCATCGATGCCTACAGCAAGGAGTGCCTCGAGAAAGGCTCGGACTTGGAAGAGATGACCGAAGCAATCCATGTGGCATCAGCCATTCGCGGCGGTGCTGCACTGGTCCATGGAATGCAAATGCTTGACCATGTTAAAAAGGTCTCGATGTAGCAGCACATGATACGTGAACTAACCAAGATCGCAGAGCCAAGATCCACAGCGATCGCGCGACCGAAGAGGCCGCGTGTCCTGTCGCTTGCAGCACGCCGCATCCCCTTGGCAAGCCCACAGAGACAGCTAGATGAGTTGGCGAAAAGTGCTGGAGATCTTAATTTCATCGATCGCCTGCGGGACACAGAGTTTTCCAGTGGCCTAACACCGGCCAATCTGGAGATTTTTCAAATCAATTTGGGCAAACTCTGCAATATGACATGCCGCCATTGCCATGTGGACGCGGGGCCAGACCGCACAGCCGAAAATATGGATCGGAGCACCATTGATGCCTGCTTGAAAGCACTGGATAAAACCGGTGCTCACACCGTCGATCTCACAGGCGGTGCGCCGGAGTTAAATCCCCATTTCGACTATCTCGTCGATGAATGTATTCGCCGTGGTAAACACGTAATCGATCGCTGTAATCTCACTGTGCTGATGCTCCCCAAGTATAAACACTTACCCGAATGGTTTGCGGAACGCGGCGTCGAGGTCGTCTGTTCCCTTCCTCATTATCGAGCGAGGAATACGGATGCTCAGCGGGGAGACGGAACCTATGAAAAGTCCGTTGCGGCATTAAAGCGCCTAAACGAAGCGGGCTATGGCAAAGGTCACCCCAATCGCATCCTGACACTCATGTCGAATCCGGCCGGTTGCTTTTTGGCAGGTGATCAAACTCGACTTGAGGGTGAATGGAAGAAAGCCCTGTTGAAGAATCATGGTGTCGTGTTCGATAGACTCTTCTGTCTCAATAATATGCCGATTTCACGATTTTTGGAATGGCTCCTGGAGTCGGGAAATCTAGAGGGCTACATGCAGCGGCTGTCCAATGCTTACAATCCATCGACCGCCAGCGGACTGATGTGTCGAAATACCGTTTCTGTGTCTTGGGACGGGCGTTTGTTTGACTGCGATTTTAATCAAATGCTTGAGATGGACAGCCGATTAGCGACCGGAGATACACTGTCCATTCATGACTTTGACCCTCACGTCTTCAAAGAAAGAAAGATCCAAGTGAATCGGCATTGTTTTGGCTGTACTGCAGGGTCCGGCAGTTCCTGCGGTGGTGCAACCACCTGATCTATGGAAAGCCAATCAGCGCGCGGAGACTCAGGCCAACACCTGCGCTACTCAGATTGGCGAGGAGGCTCATGGTCACCGGACGGTCCAAGCCCATTCGGCTCAAAATCCACGCTTCGGCCAGGGTGGCAAACGCTTCAGCGGTAACAACCATATCCCAATAGGATGCATAACCGAGTGTTGGGATAACAAAGAAGACCATGGGATGGGTCAGCGCGCTGACTCCAAAAGCCAGCAGCCAAGCACGCTGTCCATGGATGCGCCTGAGCGCCATCCAATAGATCGGGCATTCAATGAGTTGTGTCACGCCAAAAGCGCCGAGCCATGAGATCAACATGAGGCTTGATTCATTTATTGCAAAGACGCTAAGGCTAACGCTTTCGGCATTGTAATTGTGGAAAAAAACCGTTTGTCTGGTGCTAAAGAGTGAGAGGTGAGAGTCGATGGTGGTCTTCCAAGCGCTTATTTTTAGTCTGACCGCGTTCAATCCAACAACAACATTGCGGGCATTGAAGTACGATGAGGCGCGGCAAGGTGCTATCGAGCAGCTTTTTTCTCTCAATCGAGCCCAAGTAGACGCGGCAAAAAAATCTCGAATACCCGCGCAACTTGTGATCATTGCCTCGAATCCCAATCATGCCACGTCCGAGCGAATTTTGGCGATTCGTGCAACCAAGCATCTGGGTTCAAATCAACATGCGGTGGCTCTGTTCCCGCTCATTAATCGTGTCGAGACCCCTGTGGATATTGCAGTGGGTCGTGAAATAGCGGGGCTCTTGTATTCATTTGGCGCCGTACCCCTCCTCGCCCGAGCCATCGATCATCCAGACCCCGAGGTCCGAATCTGGGCTGCCAAGTCGGGCTCAGCCCGAGATGTGCTGTGCCGACATCTCAATCAGGACCCATGGCCGCTCGTTCGCGCAGCCGCCGCCGAAGGGCTCGCAGTCCATCCGGACCTCGCGCCGTGTCTATTGGGTGGCCTGGCCGATCCGTCGGAGCAGGTCCAAGCCGCCGCCATAGACAGTATTGGTAAGCTCGCGTACACCCCTGCAAAAAAAGCCCTTCAGAAAATTGCGCTGTCCCCAAGGAAATCTCGCCAACTCAGGGGAGACGCCTTGATTGCCTTGAGCCGAATCGGAATGCATGACGTCGCCAAGGCCATCGTCGACACTCATCTAAAACATGGCGGAATTGTCGAGCTGACCATTTCAGCGTTGCATGCTCTAGATCGAGAGGTCATTCGAACAAAGCTCCATGAGTCCCTCCAGACGTCGTCAGATCCGCGGGTTTTATCAGCGTGTCTGGACCTGGTCTTTCGATACCAACCGAAAGGGGCACACGATTATCTAAAGCAAATTAAGAGTCAGCTCAGTCCCCTCCAATTGGAGCGAGTCAAACTAAGACTCGATGCTTTAAATACACCCACGCTGGGCGAATCCATTAATAAAGACCATTAAATCAACTAAAATGATAAACTTTTAAATGTCTAATATTATTATAATAAATCTTTATATTTAATTAATATTTGAATATAACACACCATTAAGGTCAAATTATAAATCAGATTGATTATGACCAGGTGACATATGTTTCATATTCCTGAACATTCATCGGCTGTTGGTACATTGGCATGGGCGCTGGGTACCTTTGAGGATCGAATCGCTCTTTCAACCGCGTTCGGCCCTGGAGGGATCGTACTCATGCACCTGGCAGCTCGCCTTAAGCCCGGCGTCAAAGTGCTCTTTATCGACACCGGATTTCACTTCGACGAGACTTTAGCCATGGTCACTCGCGTGCAATCGCGATTAGATGTAGATATTCAGACCATAAAACCGAAGTTGGGGGTCCATGAGCAAAATAAGCGATACGGCAACGAGTTGCCGGTCTTGAATCCAACGAAATGTTGCCAAATGAGAAAAGTAGACCCCACGGGTGAAATGCTCAATGGGCTGGATGCCTGGGTCACCGCGCTCCGCAGAGACCAAAGTTCACAAAGAGCGGGTACGTGTGCAATCGAAAATAAGGTCATCAACGGCCGCGATATCGTGAAAATCAATCCCCTGGTGGGCTGGACACGCAAGGAGGTATGGCGGCACATTTTTGAACACGCGCTTCCGTACAACACGCTTCATGATAACGGCTATCTATCTGTTGGGTGTCGACCATGTACCACTGTTTCGACGGATCCTAACGATGAACGGTCCGGCCGCTGGACAGGCCATAAAAAAACGGAATGTGGGTTACATACCGCGTTCTAAGACTTATTGGTTGGTGACACAGAGACCATAGCCACGAACAACACCTGAGGTCGTCTGGAGCCGTTCTTCACATGCTCTAGTCCCAGCGCACGGGGCCTCATACTGTCCCGTATCACACAGAGTTCGACAGATACGCTCTCGGCCTGCGGCACCAATACAAACGAGACCTTGAGCACAGTTATCACCGCCCATTGGCAAGTTAGAACACATAGAACCGTCGGGGTTTCCGGGGCCATTTAAGGCCGTGCATGAGCCGACCAGAACACCATCCGAGCGAATGGCATAACTACATTTCTCATCGTCATCACATCCATCTCCCGTAAACCAGTCGCAGTTCCGTGGGCCGCAAAGACCTGCGTCAACGCCGACTCGCTCAGAAATATCGGCGCATCGCCCTCCATTCGGGCAGTCATTTTCTGCCCCAGGGATACACGGGACCTGACAAATGCTGTTATTGCAAACCAAACCCTCCGCGCACGGTTGGGGAATATCGAGCGCATCCACACAATCGTCCCCTTCCATGAGTGCACCGGCTTCCGTACACACTGTGGAACCGCCCTTCAGGTGGCAATAAGGCCTGTCCGGTGGGCAGTCACCTTCAACGCCGGGTCGACACCCATCACCGGCTTGGCATCGGCCTACATTCGGTCGTTGCTGAGGGACATGAACGCAGAAAAAACCGGGATCACATGCTCGAGCGTTTAAGCGTGGATCGCAGGGGTCACCGCCAAGTGGTCCGACATCGGGTGCAGGACCAGTGTCAGGGAGCGGTACAAACTGGTCTGCTGGCATTTGGGCGGCGTCCAGCGGGACCCGCGCATCGCGGGGGGTCGGTGCACTGTCGAATCTCTGAATTGTCATACCATCGACGGACGTTGCCATGTCGGCTGGGCCCATTCCCACATCGCCGCCAGCGGATGCGGGACTTCCGTCATCACACCCGTTAAAAATTAAACAAATCAACACAATGATAGGCAAGCGCATTCACTCTCTCCGAACAGTCGGCACCTGGCCATTCTGCTTGATCCCACCACCATTGATCAATCATGTCGTTGAAGTAAGTCATGAAAATAGGGTAAAGCCCTGGTGACCGTTGGACAAAACGTCGTGTTCCAAAGCGACGGGAAGGGAGGATACCACTATGTCTCAGGCAGCAGATTTTGGGCTTACTCTGACACAGCATGTCATGGCCAATCAGGGCTCTCATCCCGATGCACGCGGACAGCTGTCCGCGTTGCTCACACAAATCGGCGTCGCAGGCAAGCTCATCAGCGCTCAAGTACGACGTGCTGGACTCATCGAACTATGGGGCGCCACTGGTGATACAAATGTCCAAGGCGAGCGGGTCCAAAAATTAGATCAAATTGCCAACGACACCCTCGTCGAAGTCCTGACTCGATCTGGATGTGTTGCGGCGATGGCCTCCGAAGAAGAAGACTCATTTATCGAAGTCTCATCTGAGCAAGCCGGCGACTACATTGTGGTTTTCGACCCCCTGGATGGGTCTAGTAATATTGATGTAAGTGTATCCATCGGGACAATTTTCGGGATTTATCGACGGCCAGAAAACGAGCCCATTTCTCTCGATAGTATTCTTCAGCCAGGCCGCAAGCTCGTGGCCGCAGGCTATATCGTGTATGGCTCATCGACTGTCCTCGTATACAGCGCAGGTGAAAGCGTTGATTGCTTTACCTTAGATCCATCGTCCGGCGAATTTTTTCAAACCAGGGCAAATGTACGCATGCCAGCTGATACGACGATGCTCTCGATAAACGAATGCAATGCGCCTTACTGGCCGAGTTGGGTCAGGCCGACCCTCGACACACTCAAAACCCGTAACACCGAAAACCATCGGATCATTTCGAGTCGGCATATCGGCTCTCTTGTGGTGGATTTTCATCGAAACTTGGTCAAAGGTGGCTTGTATCTCTACCCGGTGGATAGCCGAACAGGTCGAGGCAAACTCAGACTGATCTACGAATGTAATCCCCTCGCCTATATTGCTGAAATTGCCGGCGGCGCTGCCATGGTTGATGGCCAGCGAATCCTAGACCTCCAACCCAGCGCGCTTCATCAACGTGTGGGGTTGGCAATCGGACCCAGCTCAGACGTCATGATGATCGACCGCTTGAGTCGAGAGTAGCCAACGGCAGGCCAGTCAATCGCGCAATGGTTCAGAGACGCATAATTAATAGCCGGAATAGCTGATTTGAACAGACAAGTTCGGGCATGATTTGTTATCATGCGCCCCGAACACAAAGGGCCTATGGGACCGAACAGTTATGTCACATCCATTACAACAATTTTTTGCCCAGGTACCGCTCTTTTCAAAATTGAACGGCGATGAGCTAAATGAGCTGTTACGGGCCATAAAACCATCTCAGCTCAAAGAAGGCGAATTTCTCTGTAGAGAGGGTGACCCGTCCAATGCGGCCTATGTGATTCAGAGTGGGACGCTCGATGTTTTCTTAGAACGCAAGGATGTCAGCGTACCGCTGGCACAGTTGGGTGCGAACGATGTACTCGGCGAAATTGCGCTCTTGGATGGCCAACCGCGTACAGCCCATGTCAGGGCGATGAGTGATGTTACTCTTTTTGAAATCGACCGGACTGAATTCGACTTTCTGCGCCGTAATTTACACCCAGCGGCTTACAAGGTGATACGCGAGATCGCCATCACACTGTGCGAGCGTGTCCGGCAAAGCAATTCGATTATTCGACAAACCGTAAGTGAACGTGACCAAATCGAAAGTGGCCAGACAGTAGACGACACCCAAGAGACTCTCAGCTCAGAGGACGGCGACTCTGTGTCCGATGAGGGAGAAAAAGGTGTACTCAGTCGGTTGGCTTTCTGGAGAAACAAATGAGTATCGCGATTCCACTTCTCCAGTCTCTCGACCTATTCGCAAACCTGTCGAGTCAGGAATTAGAAACACTCCGTCACCATGTGGTGATTCATCAAAGGACCCTAGGGGACCAACTGTTTGCTGTCGATGAGCGCGCACGCAGTTGTCTGTGTCTGGTTGATGGCTTAGTTGGTGTTTATCTGCCGACCGAGACGACGGAGGAAAAGATCGCGACCATTAAACCGGGTGGTTCAGTTGGACACTTGGCCTTGATCGATCGGAAGCGCCGCAGCGCGACATGCCGTGTCATCTCGCCACACGCAACGATTCTGGAACTGACACACGAGACATTCGACCAACTATTCAGCTCTGAATCTCCACTCGCATTCAAGATTATGGATAATCTCGTCATGGACCTTGTTGGGCATATACGAGAAAATAAAGATAAGATCATCAATGCCAAGCGCGAGCGGAACGAAGCCAAATTAAACCGCAAGATAGGGCCTGAGAACGCGGATCGGAATCCAGATGCAACCTACGACGAACTCAGCATCGAGGATATCGAAGTCTGCATACCGTCACTCGATCAACGCATGAGAGAGAAACGGAATAAGTAAGCCTACGACCACCCCGTCTTCAGTTGGCGCATAAAGTGTGGTTGTCCCGTGCCGGCGGTCAATAATTCGAAGCCGTCACTGGTGATTAAGACTGTGTGCTCAAACTGAGCACTGCGCTTGCCATCCGCTGTCACGGCCGTCCAATCGTCAGACCACACAACACAGCGATGGGTCCCCACATTAATCATGGGTTCGACCGTGAAAGTCATTCCAGGAACGATTTTCTGCGTCTGCCGAATATCGGGGTAATGAACGATCTGTGGGTCTTGATGAAATTGGGTGCCAATGCCATGGCCCGCAAAGTCTCTGACGATGCTGAAACCTTCACGCTTGGCAATGGGTGCAATGGCCTTACCGATGGAATTGACGGTGGTGCCAACTCGAGCGGCTTCGATGGCCTTCATCATGCACTCATAGGTTGTCTGGACCAATCGAATGCTGAGCGGGTCAGGCTTGCCAACAAACACGGTTTCACTGCAATCGCCGTGGACACCGTCAATGAAGACGGTGACATCACAATTGACAATGTCACCATCGGCAAGTGGGCGGTCATCAGGGATGCCATGACAGATCACCTCATTGACGGACGTACAAATCGATTTAGGAAAGTGATGATAATTCAGTGGACTGGGATAGGCGCCCAGCTCAATGCACATCTCGTGGGCGATCCGGTCGAGTTCGTCGGTCGTAATCCCAACCCGAACGGACGACAGAATGGTATCCAGAACGGTTCTCGCGACTTGACCCGCAACTCGCATTCTATCGATTTCGTCTTGAGTTCGGACGGCGTTCCGAGACCGTGCACCAGCCGGAGTCCCGGTCTCAGCATAGGAAGGTCGAATAATATGAGCGGGTATTGAACGAGCCGGACTCAGTTGTCCCTTTTTGACAGGCTGAAATTTTGACACAGGCTGAACGCCACCAATGGGCAATTTGCCGTAACAACATTTCTTATATTTCTTGCCGCTGCCGCACCAGCATGGGTCGTTCCGACCAATCTTGACCATGAGTCATCCGCTCCGCATTCTATCAATCGATGGAATCAAATACCGCAGGCCTACGCCTACTCATCAATGGAACTTAGCGTCTTAGAAATGCCTTCCGCAAGACCTAAACCATGCAATACGGCCTCCTCGTTGATCCAGTTACCCTTTGACACTCGCCCAAAGCAACGGTCCATAAAGCAGGCCGTATCCATGGAGAAGACCCCCGGGTCTCCGTACCAATCGGGTACGTCGATGGACTCGTCATCCGAATTGTAGAGTGCTAAGGCGCGTGTCCGTTTCTGATTGAGCAAGCGAGACTCAGACAACGTGATCACCTGTCCTCTGGCCGAGCGAAAGGTGATGTCTACAACAACGCCGTTGTCATTTTGGGAGGCTGTGCAGGTCTCGACATGCAATTGACCAAACCAAACGATCAATTGTTGAATTCTGGACAGTGTCATGGTCCCCAGACGCGCGTGCCTCACATCGGCCTGGGGTACTGCACCAAATCCTGCTTGGAAGCGATAAACGGCCGAATTAGGCTGCTCGTGGCTGAGCATAGTCTTGACGGCACTGGCCCAACCACTGAGTAGACCGAGGAAGCCAACGTGAAGAACACACTGATTTTTGCGGGCAAGCTCATACAAATCTCGCCCCTCACTCTGAGTAAATGCAAGCGGGTATTCAACCAGGACGTGCTTGCCTGCATTGAGCGCGCGACGCACGTCGTCTGGATGAGAGCTTGACTCGCGACAAATAAAGATGCCGCGGATGGCCTCGTCTTCGAGCACGGCATCGAAAGTGGGATGTTCGGGGTCACGTCGACTACACTGGATCGCAGAGTCAGCGCCCGCGTGCTCGCTCAGGCAGCGAAGTCGAACTCGACCCGCTCGGCCTATCCCGATAACAGCCCATTCAACTGGTCGGTCCTGGTGACTCATAGCAGGCCGCCTCAGCGCTTAGAGATGGGTGAAGACGAGACTCATACCTATCCAAGCACCCAGTGCGCTCCCCAAGGTCGCTAGGGTCGCAACGATGAGGACTCGGCTAAATGGATTCCGATACATGCCCCGTAGGGTTGTGACATCGGTTCCGAGTTTCTCTGCATCTTCGACAGTCGGCTTTCTGAGCCAGGCTTCCACCAGCCCAACGACCATACCCGCACCGATAGTGGGATTGAGTGATGTGATGGGCGATGCAATGGTCGCGACAATGACAGACAAAGGCTTAGCGCCTGCAATGGCCGTCAAGACGGCAGCCCCAATTGCGTTGGGAATCACCCAGGCCTGGATCAACTGCGCCAATGTGCCTTCAGGCTTATTTTGATAGCCCCAATAGAACGCGATCAAAATGAGGCTTGGGATCAACCATTTCAAAAGCGGCACCCAGACAGAGCGGGGTGGAATTACGCTCAGAGCATTGCGGTCAGCACCAACACCGCGATTGGCGATCATGCCTTCAACGTGCCCGGCTCCAACAACAGCGACTTTAACTGATCCAGGGGCGTCTTCGATGGCTGAAATCAAAAACTGATCGCGTTCATCGATCAAGGGCTCTTTTATCTGCGGAAGTTCCTTCGCAAATTCCTTCATCATCTCCGAAATGTTGTCTCGATCTTTTAACTTTTCGAGTTCTTCTTCTGTGATCTCTTCCTCTTCGCCAGCACCACCGAAGAGGCCAGAGATCAATTTTAAGCGATTCCATAGAGACAGATTCGACCATGTTCTCTTCAAAGTAGCCTGTATATCGCGATCGACGAGTACGATTTCCGAACCCATATCATTGGCCGCATCGATGGCTTCTTTTAATTCAGCCCCTGGCTTGACGCCGAGCTTTTCTCCTAATCGTCGTTGATAGGCAGCCAAGGCTAGGTTGGCTAAGACGAATAGAACCTTTTTCTGTTTTAGAATTTGGAATATATCGAGTTTTTTCCATCGATTTTCATCTAGGATCGCTTGATAGCGGGTCTTGCACAGCTCGACACAAACCGAGTCTGGACGCACCGCTTCGATGGTTTCTCGGACTTCTCGTACACTCTTCTCAGAGATATGAGCCGTGCCAACCAGATACGTTGTACAATCATCGTCCTGAAGGACGGTTACATTTGGGCCAAGTTCCATAGCGCTGGCACCCTACACATGTCAGAGGAGTACGTCCATAGGTGTCAAGACGATTTACATCGGCTTGCCTGTGGAAAACCACGTCACTCATAAAAACGCTTAATTTAAGTTGCTAGGACCAAGGCCGATCACGCACGGCTGAGACTCTCAACCGTGCGCATCACACCAAAGCGACAGACCGATTAGATTACTGGTCACCGTCCTGGGCACCATCTGCAGCACCGTCTGCAGCAC
>MDTC01096535.1_pt1 | contig 31217 bp, 34 predicted proteins | sample 811181 | NCBI WGS metagenome assembly MDTC01 (sample SAMN05326644, study PRJNA326480) | marine metagenome | isolation source: seawater | place: Pacific Ocean: North | collected 2011
ACGTATGTGTTTATATCTATTAGCTTGGATACTCATTCCAATCCCTGTACCACATATTAATATACCACGTACATTTTGGTCTATTTTTTTACACAATTGTTGGGAAATATTTGGATAATCACAACGATTACCATTTTGGCACCCTATATCTTCAATTTCGTAACCTTGTTCAATTAAGCTCATTTTCAATTGTTCTTTCAAATTATATCCAGCATGATCACTTCCTATAATAATTTTCATTTTATTATAAAAAATGTAAAATAATTTATTTCAAATTTATTTATAAATATTAATATTTATATACAATGGAGTGACCATTTATATTCATATTGATCTAATGAATCTTGATCTTTAAAACATCTATCATAAAAATGTATATACTTATGCTTTTTAAAATGTATCATATAGTTATTAATAATATTATTTGTAATGGTATACATTCGGATGCTGGGTCTTTCTTCTATTAAATATTGAAACTTATTTGATAACCACTTATATATAAATTTGTTTACTTCATCTTCACTGTTAAATTTATATATTGAATCTACACCAGGTTGATCCAAAGGATCAATTCCAACAAGTATATAAATATGCATTTATTAAAAAAAAATTGATTAATATTCTTCAAATTTATCATAAATAAAAATGAGTAAAATAAGCGTACGTGAATTAAGTAGTTCTGAAAAAAAAAGATTTACAGGATTTGATATCAGTATTTTTCAATTATGGAATATTAAAGAACACGGTCCTGATAATTTAAATAAAATAAACCCACAACTATATAATCTTATGAAACGTCAAATGTTAATTCATTCTTCTTATCTCGAAGAAGACTCTTATGAAGGCATTAATAATTTTAATTGGTATGATATTAAAAATTGGAACAATTTAAGAAACAATAGTAGCTTTATTACCGATTATCCAGAATATTCTAATGATAAATATAATCTTAAATTAGGACTTGTTTATAAATTTATTCTTAATGATGTTTGTGTATGTATAGATTATACTAAATATATTATTAATTTACAACGCAAATGGAGGAAATATTTAAACAGAGTTAAACATCCTAATAATATTTTTAATAGATGTGTTACAGGAAAAAATATAAAATTTTGTTAATATTGGAAGACCAAATTATAACATTAGTTTATAGTGTTAATAGTTAAAGATTTAATTTAATAATAAAGTATGACACTAAATTTAGAATCCGAGGAATCTATTTTTAATTTTTTATTATCTCGAGAAATTAATCCAATCGAAAAAAAATATATAGAAAACGTAATAAATTTAGAGAATGTTATAAGTAAAAATATTTGTAAAAGGACAAATATCCATATTTTAACAGAAAATAGCATATTTCATAATAATAATAAATGGATCAATAATAAATATACTGAACTATTAATTTTACAAATAACTTTAGATTTAATTACGGATAATATTATTAATTTAATGGAAAAAAAATAAAATTTTTATCTTTTATTAAATATAAGAGATAAAATGGATAATATACAAGACCACATTTTAAGAACAGAAAGTTCATCAATTATAATTCCAACGTCAAACATAAAATCCTATAGCGAATCTTATGAAGAATATAACAATAATATACCTAATTATGGATCATATGATAATAATATTCCAGATAAACAATCTAAATATAATATTAGATATTCTGAGTCATCTAATTTTCCAAATAAACCATTTGGAAAATCACCCCCTAATAATAACTATTTTAAAACAGCATATTTAAACTATCTTGCAAGTAATAATTTAAAAAATAGTTTTGTTGAAAATTAAGTTTCTTTTTTAGATATTACAAAGTACCTTTTTACAAGTTTTTGACCAGTAGATTTATTATAACCTATACTTTCAACTTTAGGTGTCAGTAGCATATTATGACACTTTAGTACTTGTCGAATCATATTTATTGCAGGAAATTTTTGTTTAGTATTATTTTTATGCAAGGATGTTAATTTACCTGATTTATATCCACATTTCTTTAATTCTAATTGATATTTTTGATATTGGTCTTGTATAGATTCAGTTAATAATATATCTCTTGATATAACTTTATTCTCTAATTCATCAATATTATTAAAATTAATATTTATATGATTTAACATTTGTTTTAAGAGTTCTAACGGTTTATCTAATATTACTATTTGTTTAATATTATTTGTATTTAAACTACAACCTTCTTCAAGGTAATTTGAATTCATGATTATATTATAAGTTTCTTTTTTAAATAAATAAAAAATTTGTTTTGATTTTTTTATTTATTATTAAATTATTTAATGGATTATATTAAATATCCTAATAATATATTATCATTAGATAGTAATATTTTTAAGTTTAAATTTAAAGTTAAATTAGATGATAGTAAATTCGATATTATAATTAACGATCTTAATGCTTTTATTAAAAATCTATTTACTAAAAATCTATTACAAGATAAAGTATGTATAAAAGTTTATGAAGGATATAATAGATGTTTAGCTCGTCTATATGATCATTCTAATTTTAATAAACTTCCTAATATAAATAAAAGATGCAGTAAATATGCAGTGGGCGGATATGATTTATGTTGTTTACATAATAAAATTGAAAAAACTAAAGATTGGCATTTACGTGTAACAGAATATCCCGATCAAATACGTACTATTCACGAATATCAATTAAGAGATTATTTTGAAAATGATAGAGATAAAATTTCTGAAATATATGATTCAATTAATTTAAACCATAAGCTTATTCAGAAACGGTATATTACAACAATATATTTAGATGGAAATAATATTTATTTAAATAATTTAGATAAAAATAAAAAGTTAAAAACAAAAAATAATATAAATAATAATTCAAGGATGTCACAAATGATTGAATCATTTTATGATAATTTAGAATTATATGAATTAACAAAAGAACAATATCATTCTAAATTGGAAAATTATATTAATCAATTTTGTTCGATTAATGTAGATTATGATAATGAAACTAAGCTTAAAGAAATAAGTAAAGATTTTCTTAAAACTATTGATATTAATTCACCTAACACATTAGAGGTTATAGCTGTTTCAGAAGGATTAAGAAATAGAGTACAAAAATATATAAAACCTAAAAAAGAAATTAAAACTATGAATATATCTTCTCTTGATTCTATTAAATTAATAAATGAATTTAGACAGTTTCATTTATTTATATATATAGAAAATGACATCAAATATCTATATAATAGTAATAAAAAAAATATAGGTATTTTAAGAGATTGGATAGATGAAGATGGTGAAGTTCCTGAAGAATTTAAAATAAACAATATAGTTATACATCCTGAAACTAATATGCCAATATTAGAAGTAGAAATAACAACTAATGGTTCTGCCTTTGAGTCAATAGAGTCGGGTATTTACAGAGAATATGAATATGAAGAGGACTTAGAAAGTTTTAGAAATACACGAATAATTTATTTAAATAATTAATTCTTGTATGTATAATACCTATGTTTATTTTTATTTTTATTTTTATTCCATTCTTTTGAAGCTTCGTCAAAAGAATAGTTTTTTAAAAAATGATTTGTCACACTTCTGGTAAAATGTGTTTTAATATTTATATGTTTATGAGTTTCCAACATATAATATTAAATTAAATTATGCTTAAATAAATATGGAGACTTTAAATACACGTATTGAATATTATATTAGTTCATTTTCTAATTTAGAACCTATATTAGTAAAAGATATAGTTATAAATTATAAAGAAAAATCAGATGATAATCTTATAAAACAGTTATTAGAATTAAGTAAATCATCCAATCTTAAATCAGAAGATGAAATATTTTCGAAGAATATTCAATTGAATGAATTAAAATTTAGACATACAGGAGTCTCTTTTAAAAAAATATTTAAACGTGGCATTTTATCACGTAAGAATTCAGAAGCATTTCAAAAATTTGATTAAGCTGAATTTATTTATTAATAGTAATCTTATATGTAATGGAAAACTACAAGATATTAATAGCTTTTGTGGATAACCTATCTAATACTATTAATATCAAATATACAACCGAATTCCGTACATTTAAACTTAAATATGTTACACTAAATCAACCAATTATTAATGATGGTATTTGTGTGGCAATTAAAAATGATCCTTCACATAGCAGATGTACTCGGAAAGCAAGACCAGGATATGACTGCTGTGGTCTTCATAGTAATACCCGTAAAAGTAAATTTAAAAAAATTACTGATAATATCAAAAGTTCAAGTACTGATATGTATACATTTACCATTAAAAGTATACAATCAATTAATTTACCTGATAAATTAAATCCACAACTTTCTCCATTTATATGGCGAGGATATAATTGTTGTATAGATTATACATCGGGTTGTTTATATTATAGATTAGAAAATAACAGTTTATTTGAAATAACAAACCTTCATTCGTATAATCCTCAAATATTTCTTCATATTGAAATGCTTTAAATTTGATTTACAAATTTAAAGTTTTTTTTTATTAATCTATGAATCAATCGGTTTTAGTTGAAAAATTTAAAAAGACATTTTATAATATTAAAGGTTTACCATTACAAAATCATATTGTTACAATGAACATTTCTGGAAATAAAACTACATTATCATTATTAGAAAATAATTTAGATGAATGTCTTGTAAATTGGGATAAAAAAAAAATTAGAGAAACAATTGATACTCTTGATCAATACTATTATAACAGTTCTACCGGTGGTATTGTATCGGATAAATGTTATGATAAATTACGTGAATTCTATGAAGATAGATATGGTAAATTAAATAAAATTGGAGCACCACTTAAAAATTCTAAAATAAAATTACCGGTTCATATGGGTTCAATGGATAAAGTAAAGATTGGTAGTACTAATTTAAAATCATTTTTATCTAATTATACTTCTAAAAAATGCATTATGGATAAATTAGATGGATCTTCTATTCTAATAGATTTGCGCGACAATACAAATCCAAAAGCATACACGCGTGGCAATGGTACTTACGGCCAAGACGTATCTTATAAAGCACCATTTATAGATGGGTTAGAACATATTAAAAAATGTAAGATCGGTGGTATTATAAGAGGAGAAGCTATTGTTCCAATTAACAAATGGCAAGAAATTCAAAATAAAGGCGCAAATGCCCGTAATTATGTTGCTGGTATAATAAATAGGAAATTAATATCACCTCAAGAATTAAGTAATATTCAATTTGTAGCATACGAATGGATAAATGACTTAAAATTATCTATTTCTGAACAACTTGAACATCTTAAATCATCTAATTTTAATACAGTCCGTTATAAAATATTTGATTCGGTGAAAGAAAATCAATTGCCCCAAATATTATCAGATTTTAAAAAGACATCTGATTATGAAATAGATGGTATTATAGTTCAAGAAGATATTCATCATTCAAGAAATACGTCTGGTAATCCCAAATATGCAAAGGCTTTTAAAATGGATGAACTTGATGACAGTGCTATAACAACTGTTATTGACGTTAAATGGGAACCATCTAAATCTGGTTTACTTAAACCAGTTGTTATATTTAATAAAATACACCTTAATGGAGTTGATATAGTTAAATCTTCTGGTTATAATGCAAATTTTATTGAAACAAATAAAATAGGTATAGGATCAAAAATAAAAGTTATTAGAAGTGGAGGTGTTATACCAAAAATAGTTGATGTTATTGAAAAAAAAACACCAGCATTACCAAATATTGACTTTAATTGGGACTCTAATCATACTGATATTGTTATTAAAGACTTAAATAATAAGGAAGTTGAATTAAAGAAGTTAGAATATTTCATTAATACAATGGGTATATCATTTCTCAAAATAGGTATGTTGCGTAAATTATATGATAAAGGATGTAAAACTATTTTTGATTTACTATTTCTTACAAAAGATGTTATTATGTCTTACAAATTACCTGGTATAAAAGATAAAACTGCAACTAAAATAGCAGATTCTATTAAAACCACATTTAATAATACTTCTATAGATATTTTAGCTGCATCAACACCATATTTTAATGGTATAGCAAAAAAGAAAATGAAAACGCTTAATGATAACATTCCTAATTGGTATAAATTAGATAAGCAAACTCTTAAAGAGAGTCTTCTTAAAACAAATGGATTTTCAGAAATTTCAAGTAATAATGTTTTAGACGGATTAAATAGTTTTAAAGATTTTTATAAAGCATATCTTCTTAGTGGTTATACTGTCAAAAATACATCTATTAATATAATTAAAAGTAAATCAGAAAAATTAGCAGGAAATGTATATCTATTTACAGGATTTAGAGATAATACTCTTAAAAATAATATACACCAACATGGTGGTATAGTTGTTGATTCATTGAGTAAAAAAAATAAGATTACACATTTAGTAAGGCTTTCAGAAGATATTGTTAATTCTAAAATACAAAAAATAATGGATGATCAAACAAGTAATATTAAAATTATTACTAAGAATGATATTCAAATTTAATAAATTTGATTTTAAATGTTTTTTTTGTTTGTTTAAAAAAAACCTATGACTAATTTATCATGTTCAAACAACGAACTTAATCTATCAATATATGGGTTTAGTGTAGATATATATAGTAATAAAAATATATATAATGGTAAAATGGAACACGCTGTTAATATTTCACCAAATACTGAATTTAGTGAAAAATTAATTAAGGACGATAATATTCATATTATATTTGATTTAGATAACAGTGGTTCTATGAGTGCACCTTTATATACTAAGGGGAAATTTCTTTCAAGATTAGAACTCTGTAAAATAGCTATTAAACAAATTATCGAATTCTTACACGTTCTTGTGCAAAAGGGTAAAAACATATTCATAACTCTTATAGAATTTCATTCTACCCACGAAGTTGTATTTGAATGCTATAAACTTGAAAATAATAAAACTTGTATCGAATTTATTTATGATAAAATTAATAAAATTATAACTAAAGATAGTACTAATTTAGGTGGGTCTATTGATGCAATAAATAAAATTGAAATTAGTAATTCAGATATAATTGATTCAACATATAAAATATTGCTATCCGACGGATATAGTAACTATGGTTATAATTCTGATTATTTAAAACAAAATTATTCAAATTATTTTAATGCGTGTATAGGTATTGGTAATGAAAGTGAATACGATAAGGAATTATTATCTAACCTTTCTACTGAAAATATTGAGCGAAATTGTAATACCAGTAGTGAAATTAATGATCAAATTATTGATAGTGTTTTTGGTAATATTAATAAAATAGCAAATAATATTGATTTTGGAAAGAAAACTAAAAATATAGCCAATGTAAATTCTAATAAGCAAATTATTAACAATAATGTTATTATAAATAATATTACTATTACTTCTTCTATATTTTCAATTTTAGGAAACGGATCTACATTTAAAATTACTATTAATGATGTATCTGATAAATATTTATACTCCAGTGGATTGCCTGAATTTGATAATAATAATATTCAACATTATGCTATAAACCATATTAATTTTGGATCAATTGATATATTCTATACTAAAACTACTAATAATACAGAAACACCAAATCTAATAAAAATAGAGCTTGTTATAACTTATAATATTAATTCCAGTACTACATTTAACAATATAGTACTTAATAATAATCATACCTCTAAAAATAATAAAATATTTAGAACTATTCAAAACTTTATTAAAGTTTCAAATGAAATAATTGATTTAAATGAAATAGATATAACTAATAAAGAAACACATCTTAGTAAAATAGTAACTCGTTTGAAATCCTTAATAGATTGTTTGGATAATACTGATAATAAAACTAACCAATATATATCTAAAGTTGTTGATAAGTTTTATAAAACATTTGAACCGATGCTAAATAAAATACAATTACAATCTAATATAGTAAATGATGTCAACTTTTTAACTCCAGCAAGAATGATTTCATCACAAGCATCATTTGGTAATTACGCTTTTCTTGGAAGACAAGTTAGTATGGGTTATAGTACAGGAAATAATGCATTTATTGTAGACAATGAACTAAGTGATAGTTACGGTGATGATACTAATGAAAGTGAAACTAATTCAGATCAAGTCAGTAATCAAAATGTACTATATCCCGATTCAAATATTGGTTTAACATCTAATATATTTAGTCTACCATCTCCACCAAATAATTTACCACCCCTTTCATCTGCACTTCCGGATATTTCTACATTTAATTTTAGTCCGTTGTCTCCAAATTCTCCCCTAAGTTAGATAATAATCCTAAGTATATATCTCTCACATCATTTAAAATAATATTACTTATATCTTTTAATACAAAATTACTATTATATATAGGTATATTATCATTATAACACTCGTGTGATTTGGCATAATTAATTGATTCATTAAGATCTTTAATTAAGGATGTTTTCTTTTGTTCCTCTATAAAACTCTCTACTATACGTATATTAAACGCTTTTGGTTCTTGTAAAATATTTACTTGCCAACCTCTGTTAGACATTTCGGATGCAATACTATATGGATTTAATGTTTTCGATGTTATTGCTATTATAGATGCAACAGGATTACCTATTATTTGTATATCTGGTATTTTATATATATCATTTATTAATAAGTTTCTAAATTTTAATATTTTATTTGTATAATTAACATAACCAACCTTACCGTGATATAATAAAGACGACCAAGTAATAGCTACATTAACTCCCATTTTATCAGTATTAAAATTAGATTCCAGTAATAATCCTCCTTGAGATTTTTCTACTGAAAAATATTGATAAGAATGTAAACATTTATTTCTATATAACAAAACTGAAGTACCATTTAAACAGCAGCCATATTTATATGTATCAATTGATATACTGGTTACACCTTTTAAAGAAAAATCAAATGGTTTAGATAAGTTACCTCCTGTAGTTATAAACGGTAGTAAAAATCCACCGTTACTACAATCTACATGAATTCCTATATTATTTGTAAATCCAAATTCAGATAACTCATCGATATTGTCTATTATACCATGTGAAAATGTAGGTGCAGAACCTACTATGCAAATAGTATTTTTATTAACATATTTTTTTATATTAGAAACTCCGATAGAAAAACTATAATTCTCATAGTCTACCATTACAAGTTTTATATCCAATATCTCTGCTATTTTTAAAAACACAGGGTTTATAGTTTTAGATACAATAATTTCAGGATTTACTACATTTTTTTCTGCCTTTGCCCACGCTTTGTAAGTTTTACAAGTTAAAAATATACTCTCTGTACTATTTAATGTAACTGTTCCTGATATATTTTCATCACCATTTAATAATGTCCCAACCATTCGTACGATTTCATTTTTCATAATCATTATATCAGGATACTTATTATATAATGAATCTGTATAGATAAATTTTTTATAACAGGTAATTATAAATTCCATGTAGTCTTTTGTAGCTACAAACATTTCAGAATCATTATATATTTTTGTACCTCTCAAATCAATATAGGAATTTTGTAAAGATAATATACTCTCTGAGTTTAATCCTTCATCAGGTATTTTATTTATCATAGTATGATTATCTAATTTTAAGGTAGAATTTAAAGTTTTTATCACATTATTTGTGTTTTTATTTAGATAATATCTTTTAAAATAATTATTTGTAATTGTATTACAACTTGATCTATATATCTTTTTAAATATCCACCATGTATTTTTTAATAGTACGTAACCACAAGTTATTAACAAAATATCGTGAACTATATACTTTTTACGTAATTGAATTTTAGGTATGTATATATCTGGCATACAATCTAATTTAATAGGATTATAATCTATTTTTATTATATTATCAGTTATAGTTTCGGTTATCTTATCTGGCATTTCTAAGTTAGGAATAATTGGAAGCTGCCGTAGCATACTTTCTATACACTTATTAATAAAATTATTATCTTCCATAATTTTAGTAAATATTTTAAAATATTTACTAAAACTTATAGTAATTGTACTTCCAAATTTTTAATTGCATCTTCTATTGTTAATGATGTATGACAGTAACCAAAGCTTTTAAATTCAAGATTCTTAATACGTTCTTCCATCGTACCTGCCTGTTCTTTTCCAATTATAAATCTTTCTAAACTTGCTATCTTATCTACTATTTTTTTTGGTTGTTCAAGAGGCTTCCATATTTGTACCCAATTCTCAACACTATTATCTTTATTAAGTACTATATTAGATATATTTTTTTTTTGTTCCAAATTAGTATAATCATCCAATTGAATAGGCGAACAAGGTTCCAACTCGGGCATAGAATCAGGCGTACTTGCGCGTGAATCATTATATATATTAGTTACAGTATATTTAGTATCGTTTTTTCCTGATAAATTAAAAGGTGATGGTGGAGGTGGAGGTGGAGGTGGAGGGGAAAATGAAAAATTTAAAGACAATTTAGGGGGTGTAATCACATTTTCAGAGTTACTATTTATTGGAGGTGCAGGAGGCTTACGTCTTGGACGCGGTACTGGTTTTTTGGTATTTAAAAATGATATATTAGGAGGAGCAGGTGCTATTTGAACTAAAGGTGTATTTGGTAAATTGTTCAAATTACATTCTGATAAAGCAAGAATAGATGGTGTATATATTTTAGGCAAATTATTTAATTCTGCTTGACTTAAGCTCCCTTTAAAATATGATCTCCAAGGAAGAATACAATCGGCAATATTCCTTATAGGGTCATATTCATAAAAATCTAAAATATCTCTTAGTTGTCTCCAATTTTCATTTGTATTATATTTTGAATTTACCAATTCATCATAACAATAGTATAAATGTTTTCCTTTTTTAATATCTAATTTATTATCTATTAAATGTATATTATAATTTATGCTGCAATTAACTCTGTCTAAATCGCCATAATGTTTGAATATTCCTTTATCATCAATACCCTTCCAAGCCTTTGTATGCCTCGTAAGACATTTCTTAGGAACCTCTTTAAAGTTTATTTTTGAAAATTTTTTACCAGCCATGAATTTTTCAGTTGTTTTTAAATATTTATTTAATAATCCTATATCATATCTAAATTGCTTCATTGCCATTAATCTATTTGTTTTAAATAGTCTAGGATATAAATATTTTACTATATGAGATGTAATTTTTGTACATTTATCGAGTGAGCGGCCTTCTTTCGGTACCCATTTAGCGGCATATGTAATATTATTATCTATTAATTCTTCATTATCAAAGTTATTTTTTACAAACTGTATATCATTAAATAAAGCCATAGCATACATCTTCGCGATATCATCCTTTAATTTATAACTCATTAAATTAGTATTTTGTTCCAGATGTATTAATTCATATATATTATTTAAGTCAAGATATGAACCATAATGTGGTATTTCATACAAAAACCAATACATAATACTTGGATATTTACGATAAAGTTCAGTAAATATCCAATATGACTGAAGTCTATTACCATTGCCATATTTAGTACGTATTGCCCGTGTATTAGCCCAAATTACTATTAAATCTAATAAAATTGCCTTACCTTCCTCATTATTGTCTAATATAGTTCCTGTATTTTTTAACTGTGTATCAATTTCTTTAAATAAATAATTAATAATTTCCATAAAACGAATCCGTTGTATACAATCATACTTACGTATAGTTCCCTTTTTTACTGAATCCTTATTACTACTGGAGTGTGATAATATTTGTGATAATTCTATTAAATACGCCCGTGTTTGAACATTCTGTACTGTACATCTATTCATATCTATATTAAATATATTATTTACTTAGTTCTAAGTAAATAAAATAAAATTAACTATCGGTTGATAATTATTTATTATTATGTTTATGGTAACATGTTAATTAACCTATTTATATCTAAATATATTTTATTTAAATAATTATATGGAAAAATTAAATATAATTGTTTGTGGATGTACAAAAAATAGTGATAACCATATAGAAAATGAAATAGATAGTATTTTAAATCTAAAACAATTATTTCTTTTATTAGATATTGTTATTTATGAAAACGATTTAACTGATAATACTTTACATATATTAAAGTCTTTAGAACAAAAAAAAAAAATTAATTTAATTTCAGAAGTGGGTATTCACACGAAATTAAAGAATAGAACTGTTATTATGGCACACGGACGCAATAAATTAATTGAATTTGTAAATTCTAAGAATAAATATGATTATATGATAATGCTCGATTTAGATAATGTTATGACGGATTTTGATCATCAAGGACTAATTGACGCATTTAGTTATAATATGGATACGTGGGATGTATTAACTGGTAATTGTAAAAATATTTATTATGATATATGGGCACTAAGATTAAATAAAAATAAATGGACTAATGATCATAACAAAATATGGAATAAATGCATAGATTATGATTGCTGGGATATGATTCAGCATAAAAGTCAAGAAGGCTTAAATGAATGGCTCTTGCATATTAAACCATTTCAAAAACATATAAACAAATATTCAAAATTATTAGAAGTTGATTCATCATTTGGTGGAATAGGTATATATAAGGTTTCCAAAATTAAAAATTGTAAATATTCTGGTTTTACATCATTTTGTTCGTGTAATAAATATAATATATTACAAGGACCTTGTTCATTGTATACATGCGAACACATCTCTTTTCATAATGATATGATTGAAAAACATAATGCAAAAATATTTATTTGCCCACAATTAATTATAAAAGATCAACCAGAACATCTTGTTTAATTATAAAAAACTTTATAATAAAGATTATAATATAAAGATTATTATAATTGGTTTTATATGGAAAATGAATGTAAGTTTGTTAGTAGCAGAGGATTAATGAAATCTTGTAACATATATTCAAGTACTCCTTGTTCAAGTATTAAATACTGTACTAATCTGAATTATTTTTCAAAACCATATAAAAATACAATTATTTATATAAACAGCAGTGCTATTCCTCATTTTGTACATAATATATTTCCTGATATAAAAGATTCTATAATATTAGTAACAGGTGATTGTGATGAAACAATTCCAAATGATTTATTTAACCAAATTGATTTTGATACTTTTATTAATAATAAAAAAATAATTCATTGGTTTTGTCAAAATTGGGTTGGTAGTCATAAAAAAATTACGATAATGCCTGTTGGACTAGATTATCATACTATGTCTGACAAAAATCATGAATGGGGATGCAAAATATCTCCTATAAATCAAGAATTATTGTTACAAGAAATAAAAGAAAAATCGTTACATTTCAAAGAAAGAACATATAAGTGTTATGCTAATTTTCAATTTTTGACAACAACAAGATATGGATATGATCGATTAGACGCAATTGACAAAATTCCTGAACATCTCGTTTATTACGAACCTAATAAAATAAAAAGATTAAATACTTGGATAAATCAAAGTAAATATTCCTTTGTTATTAGTCCTCACGGCAATGGATTAGATTGTCACAGAACTTGGGAAGCTTTATGTTTAGGTTGTATACCTATAATGAAGAGATCACATATATCTTGCTTATTCAATGATTTACCAGTACTAATAATTGAAGATTGGCAAGATATCTCCCAAAATTTATTAAATTCTACAATTGAAGATTTTAAAAATAAAGAATTTAATTTTGAAAAACTAAAATTATCATATTGGACCAAACAATTTAATAATAAATAAGACTTACAATATCTTATTTATTATTTAGGTATTATCACTTGTATTACTTTGAATAAATTTTTCTATTAGACATTTATATTTTAATACAATTAAATGCCATTCATGATTTATTTCTATTTTATATCTCTCTGATCCACCATCATTAATTATCTTAAATGTTTTAATTGGATAAAAATAATTAGGTTGATATACGACAGTAATCCAATTATCTATATACCAATTTTTTATTTCAGTCGGAAAATAAAAACCAAATATTTCCATATGTGATCTAGATACAAAACTTTGAGTAAGAATACTTGTATTGCCATTCAAAGTGTATGGTCCTGTTAAACCAATATTATTATTTAATTTTAATATATTAACACATTCGTGAAACATATTTGAATAATTGAAAATTATATCATCTCCACATTGATAAAAATAATCATAGCCTTCTTTATATGCTATATCAAATAATTTATTCCACATTTTGGAAAGATAACCAGGTTCAATATCCATATAAATAAAATCAATATCTAAATTAAAGTTTTTTATATATTCCTTAATAAATGACTGATTTTTGATATTATCATAAATTATATCACCCCTGTCAATACCAAAAAAAATTTTAAATCTATATCTTTTATCAATTACTGATTGTAATGTACATAATAATTTAGTATAAAGGTCACATTCATTAATACTTTTCCAGGGCCGTTTGTAACTTGTACCTGGTATAAGTAAAGCTATTTTATTATTTATATTTTCCGTCATTATCAATACTAACAGTTTATATGTTTAAATACTTTATACCTCTTTATTTAATCTGTTTTTTCAGTAATATCGTTTAATACATATCCATTATACCAATTTGTAATTTTTAAAGTAAATTCATCTAAAGTATCCTCTACCTCTGAGTTAAAACGAACCCAAATATAACCGATACCTAATATTTGTAAAAGAACCACAATATATGGTACTTTAAATACATTAATTATAAAGATAGTAATAAATAATAGACAGATATTTAATATGTTTTTAACATCTTTTTGATCAAGTATATAATCACTCGTTTGCGTAATCGGTTTTTGAATTGTGTCAGCCATTTTGTGCTCTTCAAAAAAAGAATATATTTAAAATCAAATTTATTTACATGATTAAAAATTATAATACTATAATAAATGAATATTGAATTATCTTGTTTAGAATGTATATCTAAAAAGTTATTTCCCAACGTATCTAAAAATAAATATGCAACATCTATATTATTACCTCACGCTGGTTTAGAATATTCAGGATTAGCATCAGTAATTCCATTTCTTGAAATAGATACCAACAAATATAGTAATGTAGTATGTTTATGTACTAATCACTATAGTAATGACAATATTACAATAAATAACCACACAAAAAAAGACATCACAGATGAACATTCATATTTACGTATGAAAGAAATAGTTGAATATTTTTTCAGAAATAATAAACATAACAAAAAACCTAATTTTGTTAAATATCATTTAATTGGAAATCATAATAGTACTGTTTTAGATGAATTATCTAAAAATACTTTGATTATAGCTAACAGTGATTTATGGCATTATGGTAGTAGATTTAATAATGCACATCTTTCAACACCCGAATTATGTCAAATTACTAAAGTTCAACGTGAAAATAATTTAATAAAGGCTATAAAAAATTCTGACTATAATAAATACAAGCGTAATTATCGTTTAGTAAATCCCTGTGGTAATCAAGTAATACAACTTTTATTAAAATATCATAAAAAAAACAATATTATTGGTCAAGTATGTATGTATTATGATTCTGTTAACCTATTATCTACTAATTTTAATATTCTTGATGTTTTAAAGATAGATTATAATGGATGTGAAAATCTTGTTAGTTATGTATCGATTATTTTTTCAAAAAAAAAAGAATATGTTATAACACCACTTATACATCAATTCGAAAAATTTATTTTACTTTCACGTATAAAATCAGTTTCAGAATTTAAAGTGAATAAATTGCCTCTTGATAATAAACTTATAATGCCTATATGGTGTAATATAAATACACGTCAAAATGGAATATTCGTTGGTATTAAAGATGTAGTTGATAATTCAACAAGAGCATCTATAGGTTATTATAGTTCTAATGATTTTATTCATAATACGCTTTCTGCTGCAGAAAGTTGTGTTGATGATGCAGCTAACCGTTGGGGGCGCAAATTAAGTACCCTAGAAATTAGTCCATATAATAAAATAATGTATTATATAAATATCTTTCAAAATCAATCTGACTGGAAAGAATTTAATGATTTTGAAAATTTATCAAAAAGCATATATGCTAAAGATAAAAAAATATATGGATATCAATATAGATATAATAATGATATAATACCTATTAAATCAACGTATTTACCTGGAGTATGGTACGAACATAGAGACAGATGGCCATCTTTTATAGATATGATAAATGATTTAATCAAAAAAGCTTTTAACTCTTCTTTGTCAGAAGAGAAAATAAAAAATTACAGAGATAATGGTATATATAAGGTTTACGAGACTTCTTATACCGAAGAGCCAATTTTACAAAATGATCTTTGCTGTATTAGAAAATATACCTAATTAGTATTACGCTTATTAAATGTCATTTCTGATATATATATTGCAATACATACTGTAAATATTATCATTAATGTTTCAAAATATCCTATGTTATTATTTTTATTCAGAAAAATACCACCAGTCCATATTAATATTATAATATATAGTGCTTCTTTACCTATTGAAATTTCAGAATTGCGGCAAATTTCATCTACAAATTCTTTATTATTTATATTAACTCTCTCGTTATTTGAGATTTTAAGTTCTTTATCATCTGAAATTTTATTTAATTTTGACATTTACAGTAAGAATATATATTTAATTTATATCAAATTTACATTCTTAATTTTATCAAATCATCTTTATTATTCAGATAATTGACGTTTTACAAATTCACTATGTTGTTTACTTGAATGTTGCCTCAATAAACCCTTTTTTTCATCTATTAAATTTCTTCCAATTTGCCGACAAGCTGAAATAAAATAAACACAAGGATGTTCAACTGTACCTCTAGGAAGATAATTTATTAAATCACTGAGTAAAGTACGCAGATTTGAAAATGTATTCCATTGTTGCATTGCATTTGTATAATTTACTATTTTTCCAGTACGAACGTCTTTATATGGCATAAAACTACCCTTGAATATATTTTCTTTTATTACACTTCCATCTTCATTATGTAATGATTCTTTTGATGTAAGATCAGTATTAGGAAGTGGATATATTCCTACTTTCATAAATTTAGTTTTACTTAACTCATGATTCCAGAGTAATGATAAATCCACACATTCCATACCTGAATTGTAAATTGATAAACCATATTCTTTTTTTTTCAATTCTGATATTTTCCGTAATAAACGTTTTGCATATATTTTTTTTAATCCTAAATCAGTTAAATCTTTTAGATCCATATTAACAATATTATCATAATGAGTAAAACCATTTGAATGAAATAGTTCTATACTTTTTTCAAGTCTTATATCTGTTAAAATTTTTGATATTGTTCTATTTTGATCCTTATTCCGCTTTTGTTGTCTTAAAAATTCATGAAAAACCTGATGTGTTCTGTTATAAATAGTCTTATTAATAGCATCATTAATATTAATCATAACTTGTCCATCTTTAAGTTCTGAAAATAAAACAGCTGGTGTTATTTTTCTGTAAGTTTTACGTTGTATTAAGCTTGGTTTCATAAAATCTTCGTGGTTTGGAATCATATCTATTATTGAAGATAAATTTATTTCAGATCTATCAAAAAAAATTAACCTAATACCGTCTGGTACAATAAATTTAGAAAGTTCGTCACCTGCTTTAAACGTAGTTTCTCTATAAACACCGTGGGAAGCTATAACAAAATAAGATGATGGTTTTTTTGTATATAGTGATTTTTTTCCAAGTGTATTTTCATCACCACTTTCCCTTTCTATAAATGTAGCTCTTAACATACTGTTTTTGATAAATTTTTTAATACCTGATTCACTCCTTCCATTATATATACTTTGTGGTGGTAATAAGTAATGATCATATTTACCACCTTTATGTTTTTTGTTAATAAATGTATTAAAATCAATTTGATTATGAAGTATAGATGGTTTTTTCTTACCTGGATGTTTTGTTAATATGTCGACCGGGCCAGTAAGATTTCCATCTATCCAATTACCTTTATAAATTAAATTACTCATTGAATCATACCAAGTACCTATACCATTTGCAACATGATTTTTAATACCTCCTAAATATGTGTCACCATTTTTAAATTTATAGCTGCACTTACCATCTATAAAAAATCCATTTACAAATTTACCTTCGCAAATATTTCCATTAAATAACCATAACTTACCTGTTCCATTATACCATCCCTCTTTAAAATCTCCTGTATATTTATCACCTGTATGAGTTATTAATGTACCCTTACCTGAACGATATCCATTTGCAAATGTTCCTATATACTCACCTGAATGATACATTAAATGACCTTCACCATGATATTTATGATCTTTCCATTGACCTTTATAAAACTCATATTCTGCATTATATGTTCCAAATCCTTCCATTTTACCTTCAACAAAATCACCGATATAAGATTCACATTTCCCACTTGAGTTATCATATATAATTTTTCCATAACCGTGTGGTCGTTGGTCTTTTACATATCCCTCGTATTTTGAATTATCTGAATATTTAATAATTGCTCGTTTTTTTGATTCATCTAAAAACTTAAAAAAATAATTATTGGATAAAAAATTATCAGACATATTTATATGCTATATAATAATATTATTAATATTTCATAATTATAATATCAAAATAATACTTAATTAATCAAATCCAGCAAGTCGTCTACCAATATCAGTAACTACTGGTGGTACAATATCTCTTACATCTGGAATAGGATTGCCATAAAACCGAGGTTGCTTTGCAAATAGCATAGGTTTATGAGGCCAATGAGCTGTCAATCTAAGTTCGTTAAAGGCCTTTTGTTTTTTCTTTAGGTTTATATCAGATGCACGAGAACGTGGTGTCATACAAATATATGCTACACATCTAATATTTTGATTTTCTCTTCCTTTAGTAGGTTCCCGTCCACAATGCATAAGACGACTATCCCATAATACCATACTACCAGCTGGACATTTAATACATTCTTGAGGACAGTTAAGTTCTTCAATATAATGTTTCATAATTTCAGGACTAAGCTTCGTCCAATCTTTCTTTTCGGTAATATTAAACTTATTTCGTACATGTTCGTGATAAATATGACTACCGCGAAGATACGTTAGAGTTCCATCTCCTTCTTCCACATCCAATGCAGTAACCCACGATTGAACACATTCGAATTCGGGCCGCATAAATGATTGATCGGTATGAAGCCATGTATTACGATACCATCCGCGATTAGTAATCTCAGGTGGGAAATGAACTGTAATTCCATCAAACGAGGATAGCAAATCGTGCGCAGGAGTTTGCCATAGATCTTCGAAAGGCTTAATAATCTTAGGATTTTGTCGGAGATTCCATATAGTTTGTGTATGACCGAGTTTCCAATGCTGTTGTAGCATAGAATGCAGGGGTGCTAACTCCAACCAACTTCTCCACGTAGAGTAATCTTCACTCTTAAATGGTACATCAAAATCCTGTGTAATATGTTCTATATCGCTCATCATTCCTTCAAACATATCCGAACACTCTTCTTTACTTAGAATATCAGGTACAACTGCTACTCCATACTTTTCAAGTTTTTCCTTAATTTCTTCTTTTGTTTTAGCTTTATATTCGTCATATTTATAAGGCGGCGTACTCATTTTTATAATATACAAAAAAAATACGTTATTGATCAAATTTACTTAATAACTTACCATTTTTTACTATCGGGTATCTTTGTATAAGAATCACATCCAGCAGAATGTCTTAGTGTGAGTAGACTACTTTTCCGCCAATCACTGCCAACTGATTTCTGACTCATCGCATATATAGATCCCCCCGGAAGCATTATTTTTAGATTCTTTCCTACTGCTTTTCCCTTATAAAACCATTGATAACACATTGGCATAGCCGCTCCTACTCGTACTCCGATAGTAATCTTTCTTTCTGTATCTCCATGGTATCCTATACCACATTTATTTTTATTATAATAATAGTTTCCTTCTGCCTTCATATCCTTAGTTTTATCTCCAAAAAATTTAGGAAGAGATTCCTTTACTTCATTTGTTAATGGTACATCTTTAAAAGCTATTACTGTTCCAACATGCTTATCTTCCAAATCAGCCGGAGAACCTACTTCATCAAAACAAAGATTTCCTCTCGCATTCTTATTTAGTACTTTTTTCCTACGATTATCCCAATATTTACGATCGTGTTCTAATGTATTTTGCTCATCATACATATCTTTATGAGAACTTCCCGTATCTTTCAACATTACATCAACACCATTTTCAATTACTAAAAAGTTAGCATCTTCTGTAGATCCAATAAGATATCTAATTTCATGTATTTCACAATCATCCAATAGACTTTTTAGATCGTAGTTTATTGTCTTACCACCATTATTTGAAAATCGTTTTTCTGCATCATTTAATTCATCTAATGATAAACCTGTATCTTTCATATTACCTGTTTTTTTCATACCTATATGAGTTACAGTTTGTTCGCCATACGTAATCGTTATAGTATTGTTTAAGTCCATTTTATTCTAAAAATAAATAATAAATATTTATCAAATTTGGAAAATTAAAATTGTAAATAACTCCTTTAAATTTTTTAATTAAAGAAACAAATAAACCCTTAAAACCATAAGCTTATCTGAATTAAAAACACAATACGTCTAAAGCATATGGAGTTATATTACTGATAGACTCTCTAAAATTAAATATGTATATGATTTAATAGAATGGCAATATGAACATCCTGACGGGTATATCTCAATTTTTAGTATATTAGGTAAATATCGTAACATTTGTGATGATAACTGATCCGATTGATAACATTTTAAAACTATTTACCAAAGTATAGAATCAGTTTATTATATTATAATATATTATAAAGATGATTAATAATTATATTATAAATCCTAAAACTAATCGGAAAGTAAGAGTAAATACTAAACTTGGTCAAAATATACTAAGAAACTATGTCATGAATGGCGGGAAGCCGTGGTCGAATTTGTTTGGACTCTTGTCACAAGAATCTTCGTCACCTCCGCGGCCGAAAACAATAGCTTTTTTAAATAGTCCTAAAGGAAAAGCACTTTTTAAGCAGCTAAAAGAAAAAGGTATTAAGTGCTGTTGGGACAACTATTCAACATTCGAAGACCTTGTTCAGCTTCTCAACAAAGCGGGGGTTAAAGATGATGCAGGAAACCCTATAACGCCAAAGACTTGGGAAGATGATTGGAATGCGAAGAAACTCAAGAAGAAAGTGAAACGCGACAAAAAAATATTAGTCCTGAACGGTGCACGCACCGTACTGGATGATCTTTACAGTGAGGCATTTAAGGATAAGCTAAAATCAATGAAGGAACCACTGCGTAGTAGCGAAGCTAATACAAGAGAGAAAGCTCTTAGCAAAGCACTTAAAACCCATAATAAACTCTATAATGACGCCTATCCAGATGCTATGATTTTCAACGATTCCAAGTACGTTGACGTTATAAAAGAGTTAAAAGAACTGGCTAATCCCATAAAGATAGAGTCGCCGGGAAAGAAAAAAGAGTCACCAAAGAAAAAGTCACCAAAGAAAAAGTCACCAAAGAAAAAGTCACCAAAGAAAGAGTGGAAAACTCCGGAACCAATATTCGTCGCGGTGTCGTCCACGACAATGGCGCGTCCCCCGCACCGTCCGAAGAGAAAGCAGAAAGGCAAGGTTATGAATAGATGAATTAAATCATATAAATATGCTGTTAAAAGAAATTTTAATAATTAATTATTTAAAATAATTAATTATTAATTACGTCCGGTTGGGGTTTAGTGCACCACAAAGGTCTCTCCTTCCCTTAAATTGTTGCAGTCTAATAGCCTTTGTTGCTTTTTTACGATTGTTACTCCTACATTGATTATTTCCTTTCGAGTGTTCCTTCTTAAAATTATTACGAACAGTTTTTTCATTTTCAATAACATACTTTATATCATACGAATCTGTTACACTTTTATTACCATAAATCGACGACTGATTCATCATATTAATACAACTGCGTACAGCTTCACTATCCCACGTAATTGGGAAGTTAATCTCCTCAGTTGGTTCTTTGTTAGTATGACGGCGATTGTGATTAATACGTCTTCCTCCACACCGAGTTGCGGGACGTTTCAACTTGCGTATTTCAGCAGCCCGCCACCTAAGACGGTCATTCTCTGTATCATTCCAAACTGGAACTTTGAGTGGCGATGAGTTTTCAGAAGACATTGTAGGAGTTTTTGATTACAATACTTTGATTATAACAGACGCAATCAAATTTTAAAATAAAAATTTAAAATAAATAGTTATCTAAATATAATTCTAAACTCATAAATATTAACATCCAGACAAACTTGTTATATATCCAGTATATGGATCACGAATGACTTGATCATAATTTACAGTTACATACTCTTCATTATCTACTCCTATTTTTTGAATGTCAGATGTTACTTTAGACATATCGCCAAAATATGAATGAGGTACAACGTCACTTCCAGTAAAGCCAAGTTCATCGACTACTTCTTCTGTCATACTATGTCCCATTGTAACACAAATTACCCCATCAGAAAGGATATGATGATGTGCACTTATAACCATATTATAAACATAATCACTATAATATTTTTCAGGTGTATAGTAATTTTTAGCCCAACAATAATTAGGATTAGGGGATGTTGTTAAATCAAGAATTGGATGATTAACCGTCATTCTTGCACGTCCCCGATGACCCAATGGGACTGCATCAACTGTTCCATTTTTACAGGCTTGCCTTATAACATATTTTACTTCTGCTACATTCCATTCCTGATTAATTGGATCAAAAGTTGTAACTTTCATACCTGGTCTGATATCCTGAATTACACAATCACTCCCATCTGATAGAGTGATCATACTATCTACTGTCCAACAAGTAGAATTTTGATTGTTGAATACTTGCGACATTCCTCCATAAGATTGAAGTGATTCTGATGCAAGTTTCGATGGGGTAGGTGCCGGCATCATCGCGAAAATATCATCGAGAATACTGACTTCTGTATCAAATAGTATATTAGAATATTTTTTTAAGGACTTGTCTTTGAAATTCCACATATGAGACATTTCGTGTCCACGTAGAGTAGAATAAAGATATGCTTTACCCCAAGTATGAAAATATTTAGAACTAAAAGCCATTTTAATTTCTCCTGTTTCACTTAAACACTCGTTTGCAAGAATCTTATTATTATCTTTGAATTCTGTAGAACTAAACAAATCATTAATAGCTGTCATATGTCTTGCATTAATACTTTTTTCAAGTGCTTTACAAAAACGGATTCGGTCGTATTCTGGAGAATGTCCAACTAAAGGTACTACAGTATGTTCATTGATTAGGTTGTGTGTGTTTGGTATTAAACAGTATTGTGATTGTAGTTTTGTTAAAACAGGCATATTTATACAAATTGAAGAAGTGTTCCACAAATCACTTAGATTAAGTCTTGGAAAAGGTTTAGATATAGCAGTCATTGCCCACGCAACCCATCTAATAAATACATTAGATATCATCGTTTCATCACTTCCAAAACTTGAAACTCCTCCACCATATCGAGCAGTCTCAAGCATAATATTATTAGCAAGACTGTAACCATATCCAATCATCGATAAGGAAGTAAACTTATCCTCATTTTGTTTCAAAATTTCTATATAATCAGTAGAATCATCTATTTCCACATAACCATCAATATCTGTTGGTTGACCATCTGTCAATATTGCTACAATGTTATTATCAGAAGGATCTATCATATCAAAAATAGTATTCATAGCCGCCTTAATATTAGTTGCATAACCATGCCTCATAGCAGAAACTGTATTAATTAGATTAGACAAATTAGAGTAAGTAACAGCTGTCCGTTCAAAAAGAACACGTACTATATTAGAAAATGCAACAATTGTAATCTTACAAACTATATCGGGATCATTTTTTTCAGCCAAATATCTAAGAAGCATTTCAACATTATATTTAACTAAATCAAGACGTGTAAGACCTAAATTCTTATTAACTAATTTACCCATTGATCCAGATATATCGCAGCCAATATAAATATGTTTTGTTCTGTTTTGATTTTGTACAGATTCATCTTCTGTTATATCTGAAACTTTAACTAATTGTCCTTCTTCCATAGGTGAAACTTCTATAGTATATGGCTGCCGCTGTACTGGGAGAGTTTGATCTGCTTCAATTGATGCATCACCTGAAAGAGATCCAGTCTGATTCTCTAATATAGCTAATAAAGCATAATTTTTAGAAAATGTATGTGATGGCTTAATCATATGTATATCGCGGCAAATAGGACAAGTAAATTTTATAAATCTTTCACCATCAATATATACTGATTCAGAACTTTCTTTAATAGAATTTGCAGCTAAAATAGATATTGTATGTCCACAAGGAAGTGAAACTGGAAAGTTAGTCTCGTTATATTCGTCAAGTGTGACAGGACAAGACATATTGGTTGCCATATGAGATTACTTATTAAAAATAAAATCAATGAACAATCAAATTTTATAATATAAATCAATACTCATATAGCAGTGCATTGAATATATTATTAATCTAAACTAATTGGGAATGATATACTGTCTATTTCTATTCCACTACGAATACAATATATTGGAATTTCACAAATTTCATCATAGCTAAAATCAATATTACATTTTATTTTTTTACTATAATATTTAAGATAAATATTATCCTTAATTTGAACACATTCATAATTATAAATATTTTTACGGATAAAGGTATCTAAATCAATATATTGTTTATTACAAATACCTATATTTAATTCAACCAAAACTGTATTTCCATTTTTATATCTGTAAATTAAATGATTAGTTCCATTTTTTTTAATTAAGTTAATTAATTTATTATCATTTCTTGTCTTTTTAATATGACATTCACGACATAAAGGTTGAAAATTACTAATATTATCATCATGAGTTATTGCATGGGGAATAATGTGGTCCATTTCTATTTGATTAGGTGATTCAAATGATGTTTTACATATGTTACATTTCCAATCACATCTATTACAAATCTTTTCTTTTTTTATGTAAGATAATGATTTACGTTGATGAAATTGTTCTGGAACATATCTTTCAGGTGGAGAGCACATACTAAGTTTCCCAATAACAAAAAATCAATGCACATATCAAATTTTTATTACACTTTGTTTAGTAAAATATTAATTGAGCGTAAACATACCCCAGTATTTCATTATCTCTAATGTAATTTCGCGTGGAATTTTATATCGAGTCGCTGTTTTATAAAATTCAAGCCAAGTATTGGCAAAATTATAATGTTTGTTAATTAACTTTAACCATTTAGATAACCACTGCTGATTATTAATAAATTTAGATTTAGACAAAATTTTATCTTTCATAACTTTAGACTTATATCCAAAAATATCACGATTATAAAATATTAAATTAGCAAGTGGTATTGCCTTCATCAAAGTTGAATATCCGCCTGGAAGTGGATTTGCTGCTGGCCAGCTAATAACGGCACACATTGTATCATATTTATTTTGATAATGTAACCCATTCGCTTCATCGGTTTCTATGCGTGCATTTTCAATAAGATATGGTGAAATTGCCTTATTTTTTGATTCTCTCCAAAACTTTACATTACGGAGACTAAACTCATTATAAGAAGATGTTGGTAAACATTCCATTTTTGTTTCACGAAAAGTCTTATCGATTAATACAAATTTCATACAATCTTCACAACAAATCCATCCATATCTATTTTTTCCAAGAAAATTATCAATATAAATTTCACGCACAGTATTACTATATCTATTACAAGAATAACACTTGTCAGTTTCAATAAAAGTCATACGCATATATGCACTGGAAGCATTCTGTAAATTATTATAAGTTTTATTTAAAGCATTTTTTAAAATATCATTTACAAAATTTTTAATAGTAGGTTTAATACCAATTTTATCTTTATCAGTTATACTACAATTAAGATAATCATCTCTTCTTAGACTATACCAATTATCTAAATTATCAATAATCATACAGTACATTATTTTACTATTACTATATGTATTTGAAGGATAAATTGGTGAAATTTCTTGAGAATAACTCATATATACAAACTATGAATAATAATAATAAAATAAAATTTAATTTATCAAATTTTATATTATTTACACTCACAAAACTTCTTATACAATAATCCACGTATCAGGATTAAAGTAATGATGATTGAATACTGCATTATGAAGATATGAACTATTTCTAAATTGATTATTAAATCCACCAGCATTAGCAACCATAAAGCCATCTACAGAATAATCTTTTGATCCACCGTTTCCTATCAGTGAAAGTGTATCCCAAGCATTAACTACCACTCCTAAAGTATTATCATTATTAAGATTATCAAGACCATTCATAACATTTCCCTCTTTGCGACCCTCCTTAAGAACCAGTTTATCATTAACGCTGGAAAAATCCCTAAGAGCTTCTAAATGTTCACTATCAAATTCATTTGGATTAAATACACAAAGATGAAATTTAGATTGATCTGGCATACATTGAACAGTAGTAATAATAGCTTTAATAATAAGTTCAATACACTTTCTTTTTTGAATTGCATTAAGTGCTTTAAGATAACAGCCTGCGCCTATAAGAGGAGCTTGAATAGTCACATTTGGCCGATTATTTTTATGAGCCATATCAATAGATGCTGTAATAATAGTATTAAATAATTCTAATTGACGTTCATAATATACCTCAAAATCATTATTTAAAAAATTGTTCTTCATCATTAAGAAATCAGGTGTTGTTCTCGACTCCAAATTAACACCCCAAATATGCAGTATATGCATCGTTTTTTCATATGTTGTATTTGAACGAAGATTGCGGACATTTGTATCGCCAATATACTTTACCGGTCCTCCAATAGCATATCTTGTATTACTAATATCTCTAAAGTTGTCCATAATGTCACTCTTTGAATATTTCATAATATTAGTAGTTTTAGTCCAACTAAATAAATCATTTCGCTCTGTACCAAAGTATACAGGAATACGATGCTTAATCGCACTTAAAATATTAGCACGGCTACCTTTTTGTGTAGATGGTACATAAATTTGAGGTAATTGAGTATTTTCGGCCTCTCCTGAATTAAGTTGTCTTAGTTGATTAATCCTGATGTCTCTTACAAAATTATAATGCTCATTGTCGTAATAAAATTTAAAATTATAAATATGAAGTATATCATCTAATGTAAAATTATCTTGATCTGCGCTATAATGTGCCATACTCGTTTGTTATGAAAAAAACAAACAAAATATTGTTATCAAATTTTTATTTACCATTCTATTTAAATAGGCATTGTATTCTATGCATTTATAAGATACTCGTATTATTCTTAACTACTAAATTATTGTTTACAAACTGAATAATTTATAATATGACTCTGCTATTTATATATTTTACAAAACGAATCCCAGTGAGTTTTTACTAAAGGTAATAAATCTGTTTTTGCTTTTTCAGTAAACTCATTATCTTTTTTTTTAATTGTTGTAATTCGAAATAATAGGTAATAGGTTATACTATTATATAAATCCTTTATAGATTCAAACTTATCTTTTTCGTTTTGACTGACTGACTGACTGACTGTCCAAGATGATACATTTTGATCATTCAACCGATTAACTGTTTTGACAATTGAACTAAAAACTTCTTTTAAATTTGATGTTCCTAGTTTTAGTTGATGAAGCTCAACAATATTATCTGTCATTTCATTTAAACTAATAGGATCTTCTGAATCTTCTTTAGATGCCACTTTTCGCATCATTTCTACTATATCTGTATAATTTACATCACCTAACGATACTTGTTGATTCATGGCCATTTTTATGATGGAAGATACAAAAATGTGCACATCAAATTTTAATATTTTACTCTTATAAAAATGACCTCTAAAATTTAACACCTCTAAATAGTTAAACACCTAAGAACATTATTCAATGCTAATTAACTTATTTAATAAATAAATTTGATTCTTTTTTTTTATCTATACAATTAGCATACAAAATGGAAGCTAACAATATTAATAACAATGATCTGCATAACAACGATGAAATGAATAACCATCCCGTTGCAAAATATAAGGTAGGTCAAATTGTAATAACTTCATTTGCAGGAATACTTAAAAAGAGGCATATTTACATGGAACCTAACTGGGTTAAATTGAATGATGGTATAGACCGATACGGCTGGGTATACCCTGTCGATTATGGTCTTGGCCTTCAAAGTGAAGGATTTTTGGCTGAAAAAAATATTATTAGAATTGCAAATGATTCTGACAATCTTATAGTATTATAACAATCTTATAGTATTGTAATTACAAGTTTGATTAAGTAAAACTTTACCATTGGGTAACATTATATCTACTAAATTATTTTTATAATGTATTGCAATTATTTCCAATATAAACAGTATACATTATCGTATTTTAATAATTCAATATATCCGTCGTCAATATAAATGTCGAGATTTTGACTATGTATTAATGGAGATTTAGATGTCCATCTATCTTGTTTAAGTAATAAATTTAAATATTCTATTCTACCTTTTCCACCCTTAAATTTTCTTGAAAGTTTTGGTTTCCTACTCTTTAATTTCCATTCACATTGCATTGCTTCTGATTTAGTTTTAAAACCATCTATAATACATATAGGATACCAATTCTTTTTTTTCTTTGTATATTTAGCACCCCCTGCTATTATACCATTATGTTGTTGCCATCTATTAAAAAAATCATTTGTCATACCTACATATGACAAGTTATCGCAAATTATTACATAAACTAAGTACATTAATTAATATAGTTCAATAATTTATAAATACATATTATTTACATATTTAATTAGATGTTATACAATATTTTGATTTACACTTACATATGCAAAAATATGCACAATTGACCACTGAATATATTAATATTATAACAATTACACCAATAAAGAATTCCCTAATACAACTATCATAGTAGTACCAAAAATTATGTTTAGAAACATTATAGCAATCACAATCTTCGATATATTGATGTGATAAAGATCCACACCTTACACTACAATATAAATATAAGAAACTCTTACCTGTATATACACTTGCAAAAAACGAAGTTCCCAATATAATCAGTGATTCTAATATTTGATATAAGACTATAATAAATTTGATAATTGGATTAATACACCACATATATATATTTTTATGACTATTTGTATCTGATATAACATCTATTTTAATTTCAGAATTTCTATCATATGGGAAAGGAACATTTACAGTGTTATTCATTGGACTTAATGGTATAAAAACGATTTTTAATAATCAAATTTATTATTGATTACTTTTATCTATTATATACTCTTAATCTGTTAGTATTTAATACTCTTTTCCATATTTTACATATAAGACCGGTAAATAACCCTAATGTACACTCCAGAAATATTTTTTTATCATAAGTATACCAATATTGTCGTCTTCTGTATGAATAGCATTGATCATACTTTAATATTTTTACAGAATCATCTGTATAATCAGCATCATTGCTATCATAAAATTTACAATAGGAATATAAGTATATTTTACCTATATATACACATATCATAAAACATATTAGTAAATAAAGTGCTCCACCAGAAATATAAAGTATATTTTTAAAATGATTAATTAATCTATTTTTAAAATGTTCGTCTTCATTGTTCATATGTACGTCGTTTAAATTTATAACAATATTAATATCTGCTCTGCAAATAGGGCATTTTTCTAATCGTTGATTACAATTTTCACAAATTACCCATGCATTTTTTTTACAATTAGTACAATTATGATTTATTGTTTTACAGTTTTCATCCATACATATTATACAATTATATGGGTTACCAGACGTATCATCTGGTACAACTTTATTTGCCATATTGCAAAATATTACTTATTATATATTTATTATTATAGAATCAAATTTAAATAAGTTTTGAATCAATATTATACATTATTAATTAGGAATAAAAAATAATTAAACTTAATATAACTACTAATCATATTACTGACTTGTATCACCATTATATACATTTATAATATTGAAATTATCTTTAAAAATTTCTAAAAGATTTTTAAAGTGCCATCTATTAACCATGTTTTTCCTGCTTTTTTCATGAAACTGTACTTCCAAAATAGCTTTATTATCTATTTTCAAAGTACTACTTCCTTTCCAATCTCCGTGATGTTTAGTCCAAGTATAAATTCTATCTTTCCAAGAAATATCTTGTAATTGTTCTATAATTCTAACTGTATTTTCTTTTTCGTGGTAATAAACAATAGTTGCATCAAAAGTACATTTTTCTAGTTTAGGTAATATTTTAGTTGTGAGTATATCTATATTTTGAAAATATGACTTTAAAGTAGCATTATCTTTAAATGGTATACCTATTCTTTCACAAAATATTGAAGGAATTGGCTGTCCAATGGAATGTGGTGCTACTTTATGTTGAGTTTTATTAGTTTTAATACTAAGGTGTTCGCGTAAACCCGGTTCCGAAGAACAAGTAAAATCAAAAGTACCATTATTTGCTGCGCTATGTATGTACTCACCTGGGAGATATTTAGGTAATTCTTTAAATTTTTTAGAATGTATTATTGCATCTTCTACTGAATAACTATAAGACCCGACGAATTCTGTTTCATATGTAATACAAATAGCCTTTTCTGTTATTTTACCTGTATCCTCTGTCTTAACTATTGGAATTTTAAGAAAATCTTTACTATGTTCTTTAGGAACTATAAATTGGTTTAGATTTATAATAGACCAAGGAGGTATTTTATTAGGAAATATACCAATAATTTCATTATTATATTCTTTAATCTTTTTAAGAGCATTAATTTTAATTTGTCCATTTTGATTCATATTGTTTTTTTTTTGAAAAGGTTTCATTTTACCTAAACATCTTTTTTGATTTATTATATTTCTTCTAAACAATCGCGCTATCCGCGCCTTATTATTTTCAATTGTTCTTGCTGCAGAAACTGTTGCCAACAATTGAGATGAGATCATTTTAATTTATAAATAATCAAATAAATACATCAAATTTTAAAATAAACATACTATATTATAATTAATAATACAGTTCCAGGAAGAAGTCAGATAATATAGGAAACG